>Ga0115559_1000039_pt1 | contig 85724 bp, 84 predicted proteins | sample COGITO_mtgs_1105_3_FD_87281 | JGI IMG/M metagenome (GOLD analysis project Ga0115559, IMG submission 87281) | Pelagic marine microbial communities from North Sea - COGITO_mtgs_110506 | ecosystem: Environmental > Aquatic > Marine > Epipelagic | place: Germany:Helgoland, sampling site Kabeltonne... | reverse complement strand
AGCAAAAGAACCCAAGAATAATTCGGCGGGATTTGGCAATGTTTCTGATTTATTCGAAGTAGTACCAAATTTAATATTTGATTCATTTATGTGAAGCGATGCCGCTTGGTTTGAATAAGATGTTGCGCTAATATGATAATTCATAATAAAGGGTGTAATTAGTTTAGTCATACTTTTCATATTCCTTATAACAAATATAAAATTGTGAATTATATGTAAATATGATTTTTATCACACTAATAATAATTCATTTTCTTGTGCTGTTTTGGCTTGTTTTTCAGCTTATGGATAACAGCCTATATAGCCAATTACTGAAGTTAGATGAAATTCGTTGTATTGTGTTTGTTAATTAAACTTCTTTACCCTTAAGCATCTTATTCCAATACAAGAAAGGAAGAATGTATTTTTTTAAGACCCAAAGTCTCCAATGCTCCTTAGAAGAATCTCTTATTAACAAACGCTTCAATTTAGGATCTGGGGTGAATTTTTTATCATAATTAAATTCAGCCAATACCATTTTTCCATAGCCTGTAATTAAAGGACAAGAAGAATACCCATCATATTTTTTAGAACTCAACTTCTTATGATTGATCAAGCTTATAATATTATCAGCTACAACAGGCGACTGTTTTCTTATGGCCGCACCTGTTTTTGATGTGGGGACATTAGTAACATCTCCTAAACTAAATATATTAACATACTTTTTATGCTGTAATGTATATGGGTCTACATCTACCCATTTAGTTTTATCAACTAAAGGTGAGTTTTTTATAAAATCTGGGGCTGTATTAGGAGGAACTAGATGTAGCATATCATACTCGATCCCAATTAAATCAAACTTTTTATGAAGTTTAAAATCAGATGGATTAAGTTCTGTATGCGAAGGAGTCACGTTAAACCATGCAATTTTTTTATCACTATCAATTTTCTTTAATTCGTGCTGAAATTTTACACTAATACTTTTTTTATTTATTACTCTTTTAAGTGTTTTGGTTATCTCTGGAACAGAAAAAATAGCATCTCCTGAAGTAGCAAATAAAACTTTTGTTTTCCCTCTCACACCTGACCTTTTAAAGTGTTCTTCTGCTAAATACATAATTTTTTGTGGAGCTCCACCACACTTATAAGGTTTTGGAGGTTGTGTAAATAATGCAGTACCCCCTTTAAAATTGCGAATTACTTCCCATGTATGCTTAGGATTAGTATAGTTACTACAAATTACTCCTTTATCTATAGCTTCAGGCAAACCATCTACCAAAGTAGTATCTAGTTTTAATCCTGGAGCCACCACAAGGTAATCGTATGTGTATGCTCCATGCTCTAATGTATCAACAGAATGTTTTTCAGGATTGAAAGAAATTACTTTGTCCTGTATCCAATCTGCATTTTTAGGAATTACCGAGGCCATCGGCCGTTTGGTTTTTTCATAATTATAAGTCCCTGCTCCCACTAAAGTCCAAGCTGGCTGATACCAATGAGTATCAGATGGTTCTATGATGCCAATTCTTAATTGAGTTTTTTTCCTGAGAAGATTACTCGCAGTCATAATGCCAGCTGTTCCCCCTCCAATAACTAGTACTTGATAGTGTGAATTCATTTTTTTGAGTTTATAGTAATGTTAAAGGGGTTTGATATTCGGAAAGTTTGAATTTATTAGAAGATTTCATGGACTGTATCCCTCCTTCTATATTGATTAATTTCTCAAATCCTTTCGATTTTAAAATAGAAATAAATACCATCGAACGGTAACCACTTCTACAATGCACATAATAGGTTTTATTTTTATCCACCTTATTAATGCTTTCTTCAATATAATCCAAAGGAGCATTAATAGCATTTAGTACATGCTCACTTTCATACTCACTTTCTCGTCTAACATCAAGAATGTTAATTTCATTAAACTCTTGTACTTTCGCTAATTCCTCTGCATTGATAGAATCTATTTTTTTTATTTCTCGACCGGCTTTCTTCCATGCATCAAAACCCCCCTCTAAATAGCCTAGAGAATTATCAAAGCCTATTCTTGCCAAACGAGTAGCAACTTCTTCTTCTCTACCTTTATCTGCAACAATAAGAATAAATTGAGTTATATCAGCAATGGTAGTTCCAACCCAATTAGCTAGACTTCCATCAATACCTATATTATAGGAATTTGGAATAAATCCTTGAGCAAAAACTTCTGCATCTCTTGTGTCAAGAATAGTAGTTTTGGGTTTTTTAGTAAATTTTATAAAAGTTTCAATATTTAATGGTTCTGTTCCTTTTTCAATTACTTTATCAACACTTTCATATCCTTTAATATTCATTAAAACATTTTGCGGAAAATAACGAGGAGGAGGGGTTAACCCTGTTAAAACAGTATCTATAAACTCCTCTTTTGTCATATCTACTCTTAGTGCATAATTAGTTTGTTTTTGATGCCCTAAAGTATCTGTTGTTTCATCACTCATCATTTTACCACAAGCACTTCCTGCTCCATGACCTGGATACACAATAATGTCATCAGATAAAGGCATTATTTTTTCTCTAAGAGAATCAAATAATAGTCCTGCTAATTTTTCTTGTGTTAGCTCAGGAATAACCTTTTGAGCTAAATCTGGCCTACCTACATCTCCAATAAAAAGAGTATCGCCAGTAAACAAAGATGTTTCTTTACCATTTTCATCAATTAATAAATAACAACTACTTTCCATTGTATGTCCAGGAGTATGTATTAATCTTATTGTTGCCTTTCCTAATAAAAATTCTTGTGCATCTTTGCCCACAATAAAATCGAAGCCTGTTTCCATTTCTGTTGGTCCATATATGATATCTGCACCTGTTTTTTTTGCTAAATCTATATGACCAGAAACAAAATCAGCATGAAAGTGCGTTTCAAAAACGTATTTTATTTTTGCATTTCTCTCATTCGCCATATCTATATATTGATCTACCTCTCTTAAAGGGTCAATAACCGCAGCTTCACCATTATTCTCTATATAATAAGCGCCTTGTGCTAAACAGCCTGTGTAAATTTGTTCTACTTTCATTTTATTCTTTGTTTAAATACTACTAACCATTATTTATTACAGCTATAAAATTATATATCTATAGCAGCTAATACAATGATAATTATCAGTCTATGTCTTAATTGTTTTGATTGTCAAGGCATGATAAATATCATTCTACATATTCTTTCGAATACTTAGTTTTGAGCAAAACAATTCAAAAAAATAAACAATGAAAATAAATATTCAATTTATTAATATGCCAACAAGTGAGACAATGGAGGCTTATACATCGAAGAAACTACACGGATTGGGTAAAAAATATGACTCGATAATACATTCAGATGTGTTCTTTAAGAAAGAAAATGATCCTAAAGGTAATGGCAGAGTTTGCGAAATAGAATTAAGTCTTTCGGGTCCGAGATTATTTGCTTCATCTAATGAAAAAAATTATGAACTTGCTGTTAAAAACACCATAAGTGATCTCGAAAAGCAATTAAAGAAGAGAAAAGGAATCATAAAACCTTATTTATAAAGCTTCATTCTAGAAAGCTCTTTTTTAGTCTGATATATATCATAGTTTGTCGATGAATTGAAATGTAACTTTAGATGTCACTTAAAATAGATTTCGCCATGAAAAAAATAGTAATCCCAACTGATTTCTCTCAAATTGCTATGAATGCAATAAAATATGCCATAGAGCTATTCGAACATGATTTTTGTAGGTTCTATATTTTGCATGCTTATCAACAAGATATTTATGAGGGTGATCTTTTAATTACCCGAGAAACACTCAATGAAGTTACTAAAACCGCCAACAAGAATTCTCAAGTACAATTAAAAAAAGCATTGAAACAAATTAAAAAGCTTTCACCAAATCCAAAACATAACTATAAAATTATATCAGCTAATAATATCCTAGTCGATGAAGCAGATAAAGTTGTTGATGAAAGAGATATAGATCTCATTGTTATGGGTACTCACGGAAAAACAAACAATAAAAAATTAACCTTTGGAAGTCATACATTACAAGTTTTAAAGTATGTAAAATGCCCCGTATTAGTTATCCCAGAAAACTATAAATATGTAGAACCAAAAGAAGTTGTTTTTTCTACTGATTTTTCTATGCCTTATCAAAAAAGAGAATTAACCTTTTTAAGCGAACTCCTTTCTGATTGTCAAGCCCAAATAGATATACTTTATGTTTCTGAAATGAAAAATCTATCATTAAGAGAAGAAGACAATAAACATTTTATAAAAGAGAATCTTAGAAACAATAAAATCTCTTTTATTACTGTAGACGGCAAAAATATTGCTGAAACAATTAGCTCATATATAAAAAACCATAATACAGATATGCTAGTAATGATTAATAGGAGACATTCTTTTTTAGAATATATTCTATTTCAAGATACTATAAATAAAATAGGCTTAACTATAGATATTCCTTTTTTAGTATTACAAAATATAAGACGTAACTAACAAAAAAACTAAAATTAAATAAGATGAAAAATATACTTTTGCCTACTGATTTTTCTGATAATTCATGGAATGCAATCCAATATGCACTTGAATTATTTAAAGGTTATAAATGCACTTTTCATTTATTGAACACCTATACTCCAATAATCTATAATATTGAATATTTTGAGACTGGAAGTGCTCAAGCAGGGTTAATTGATTCTATGCAAGAATCATCAAAAAATGGATTAGACAACCTACTCATCAAGATTAATGACCAATTCAAAAATGAGAATCATACATTTAGCAAAATTTCTTCATTTAATACTCTAGTAAGAGAAGTTGAAGAACTTTATCAAGAGAATGCTATCGATTTCATTATTATGGGTACACAAGGTGCTAGCGGTTTAAAAGAAGTGTTATTTGGCTCTAACACAGTCCATATAATTAAAAATGCAAAATGTCCAGTATTGGCTATTCCAAATGATTTTTCTTTTGAATCTCCGCATGAAATCCTATTTCCATCAGATTATGAGGTTGATTTTCAAGACAAACACATTCAACCAATTATAGATTTGGTATCTTCTTATAATGCAAGAATTAACATTTTAAATGCTTCTTATGGTTATGATTTATCAGAAAAGCAAGAGCAAAACAAGCAAAAATTAGAAATCTATTTTAAACATATTGCACATTTATTCCATAGCGTAAGTAATCAAAACGTGACTGAAGCCATTACTAATTTTCAATTAAGAGTTCTTGTTAATCTATTGGTGATGATCAAGAACAAACATTCGTTTTTTGAAAATTTATTTTTTAAATCAACCATCAATCAAATAGGATTTCATTTAAACATTCCTTTTCTAGTAATCCCATCTAAAATCTAGTTTTATTGTATTTATAAACTGAGGAATATCATTGTTGGAAAAATTAAGTTGCCTTAATTTTAGAATCTTAGCTTTAAGACAATCAATATGCAAAAGAAAATATTATTACCTACAGATTTTTCCGATAACGCATGGAATGCTATTATTTATGCGCTAAAGCTCTATGCCAATGAATCATGCAAATTTTACTTGCTTCATTCAATAAAAATGAAAACATCAACAATGTCTAACTTATCAAATAGACTTGTAGATGAAATTAGTAAGAAAGCAATAAAAGACATGTTAGAGTTAAAACAAATGGTAGAAAGAGTGAATTCAAATGCTAGTCATAGTTTTAAAATCATTGTAAGTGAAGGAGACTTAAAAGAGGAAATAGAGTTGGCTATTAAAAGATATCAGATACAAATGATAGTTATGGGAACCAAAGGTGCAAGCGGTGCTAAGGAATTCTTCTTTGGAAGTAATACTGTTAGAGTTATTAGCAAGATGAGACTCTGCCCAGTGTTAACTATTCCAAATCAATTTGATTTTATCGAACCAAAAGAAATTGCTTTTTCAACGGACTTCAATCGCTTTTATGAAGAGAAAGAATTGAGATCATTAAAAGATTTAGTAGACTTGTATAACTCCAAAATAAATATTGTTCACATTAATAATGAAGAACATCTTAATGAAATTCAAGAATACAATTCTAAAATGCTCGAAAGTTATTTAAAAAACTATGAGCATCATTTTTATTGGATTCCAAGTTATACTAAAAAAGCAGAAGACATCAATGATTTTATCAAAGAGCAAAAAATAAACATGCTAGCAATGGTAAACTATAAACATAGCTTTATCGAAAAAATCACAAGAGAGCCTATCATAAAAACCATTGGGTTTCATCCAGTAGTTCCATTTTTAGTTATTCCAGGATAACTGATATATATCATAGCATCTTCAAAAGGACTCAAGTAATTTTATATCAAAGATTTAAAATGTAAAGACATGAGACGAAAGATATTATTACCTACTGATTTTTCAAAAAATGCTTGGCATGCTATAAAGTATGCACTAGAACTCTATAAAAATGATTCTTGTGATTTTTACATTCTAAATGTCTTTTCAATCATTGGAAGTAGCCTAGAAAGCGTAAAAAATCTTGAACCCGGGAGTAAACTATATGAAACTATAAAAGCAAAATCAGAAAGTGGATTAACTAAAACTATGGAAATGTTAACATTACTAAATGTTGATTATTCTAAGCATCATTTTAAAACAATTTCAACATTTAATAACCCATTAGAAGCAATCAAAAACATTGTTGAACAGAAAGATATTGAAATGATTGTGATGGGAACCAAAGGTTCTACAAACTCAAAAAATATTGCTTATGGAAGTACCGCAATTTATGTAATGGAAAAAGTTAGAAACTGCCCTGTAATTGTTGTTCCAGAAAAAGCAAAGCATATTTTACCCAAAGAAATTGTATTTCCTACCAGTTATAAAACACATTACAAAAGACGTGAATTAAACACTTTAGTTGATGTTGCTAAAAAATGTGATGCTAAAATTGCGATACTACACATTTCTAATGAAAAAAAGTTAGATGATAATCAAGAAGAACATAAACAAATGCTTCAAGAAATTTTTGAAGAAGTAGAGTATACTTTTTACGAATTATCAAACTATTCATTAGAGTCTGCAATTAGTATTTTCATTGAGAGTAGAGATAGTGATATGGTAGCATTCATTAACAAAAAGCATTCATTTTTTGGAAGCATTTTGGCGCAACCTCTGGTAAAAGGAATAGGGTTTAACTCAAGAGTCCCTATACTGGTAATGCACGATTTAAGAAATTAAAAATAGAATAAAATGAAAAATATTGGAATTTGGTTAGACAAAGAAAAAGCGCTCATAGTAGCCATCGAAAATGAAAATGAAACCTTGAACACAATACCTTCTAACGTTGAAACCTTTCGTATACATGGAGGGTCAGGCACAAAATTAAAAGGAGGTCCACAAGATGTAGTTCAGGATAGTAAATATTTAGAACGTGAAAAACATCAACTAAAAGCATATTTTAAAAAGATTACTAATAAAATTAAAGACGCAGATGCTTTGGTGATTTTTGGTCCAGCAGAAGCCTGTAAAAAATTTCACAAAGAATTGCTGGAAAATTATCCCAATCTGAGCAAAAAAGTTAAAGAAGTGAGAAAAGCAGATAGTATGACAACAAATCAAACAATTGCTTTGGTAAGAGACTTCTTTAAATCTAATTGAATCACTGCATAATTCTTTTTTTTAAATACTATGAAAAATCAAGATATCGATATTGTAAAATCCTCTGGCCAAAAAGTAAGGTTTTCACTAAACAAATTAAGAAGGTCTTTAAAAAGAACTGGCGCAGATGAGCAAACAATTAATCAGATTATAAATAAAGTTCGAGACGAACTCTATCAAGGAATTTCTACAAAAGAAATCTACAACAGAGCTTTTACTTTACTTAAAAAAAAGAAAAGCTACTTAGCATCTAGGTACAAACTTAAAAAAGCAATTTACGAATTAGGTCCAACAGGTTTTCCGTTTGAACGTTTTGTCAGTGCTATTTTAAAATATTCAGGATATAAAACAGAAGTTGGTCGAATTATGCAAGGGCATTGTGTTACACACGAAATAGATGTTATAGCAGATAAGAACAATAAAACAACAATTATAGAATGTAAATTTCATAGTGAACAAGGCCTTAACTGCAATGTAAAGATTCCACTCTATATACATTCGCGCTATCAGGATGTAAAAACATATTGGAATATAAATCTTAAAAATAAAACACCCCTTACTCAAGGGTGGGTTGTTACAAATACACGGTTTACTGAAGATGCTAAACAATTTGGCAACTGTATGGGACTATACTTATTGAGTTGGGATTATCCAGAAAACGATGGACTAAAAGATAGAATTGACAGGCTGGGTTTATATCCAATTACAGTTTCCACACTTCTTACAAATAGAGAAAAACAGTTTTTATTAAGTAGAGAGGTTGTCCTATGTAGACAGCTCATAGGAGATTCATTTTATCTGGATCATTTAGGTATTTCTGATATTAGAAAGAAAAAAATTTTAAAGGAAATAGAACAATTATGCAATTCCAAAAATTATTAAAATGATAAAATTTGCTAAGATTCATTTTTGGGGTGCAGCTAGTACAGTTACAGGATCAAAAATTCTAATTGATTTGCCAGAGAGAAAAATTTTAATAGACTGCGGAGTTTTTCAAGGACTTAAAGAACTCAGGGAAAACAACTGGAAAGATTTACCTATTGATGCTTCATTGATTGATGTAGTGCTACTTACACACGGCCATTTAGATCATGTAGGATATCTACCTCGGTTGGTAAAACAAGGCTTTCGTGGAAAAATCATTGGAACTGCACCAACTCTGGCAATTGCACAAATCATACTTAAGGATAGTGCCAAGATTCATGAAGAAGAAGCAGAAAAAGCAAACAAAGAAAAGTACACAAAACACAATCCTGCCTTACCTTTTTTCACAATCGAAGAAGCTGAAAAAACAATTCGTTTTTTTGAAGTAGAAATCGAAGAAAAATGGATTAACCTTTCCGAAAACATATCCTATCGTTTTAGATACAATGGCCATATTATTGGAGCTACTTTTATTGAATTAAATATTTATGGAAAACGATTTGTCTTCTCTGGAGACATAGGAAAATCAAATGATTATCTCTTAGATGATCCTAAAAAACCTGAATGGGCAGATTTTTTATTTATTGAGAGTACCTATGGAAATAAACTACATCCTGAAGAAAATATTGAGGAAATATTATCACAATTAATTAAAGAGACTATCTATAAGAAAGGTAATTTAATTATTCCAAGTTTTGCTGTCGAGCGCTTACAAACGTTAATGTATATTCTTTGGAAGTTATATAAAAAAAATAAAATTCCGAATATTCCAATTTTTGTCGATAGTCCAATGGGGAATAATGTTTTAGAAGTTTTTAAACGCTTTTCAAAATGGCATAAACTTCCTGATTCTGAATACCATGCAATGTGCAATCATATAAATATTATAGAATCTTATAGAGAGACGTGGGAAACTATTGATAATAATAGATCAAAAATTATTATAGCGGGAAGTGGAATGGTAACTGGAGGAAGGGTGTTAACATATTTACAGCAACTTATAGATGAACCATCAACAACAATCTTATTAGTTGGCTATCAAGCTGAAGGAACTCGAGGAAGGCAACTACAGGATGGAGTTCATGAAATTCGCATTTTTGGAAAATATTATCCAGTAAAAGCAACCATAAAAACCATTGAGAGTTTATCAGCACATGCAGATCAATACGATCTATTAAACTGGATGAGTTCAATTAAAAATATTCCCGAAAAAGTGTATTTAATTCATGGTGAAGCTACAGCTTTGGACACTTTTCGTGTTAAAGTAAGAGATACATACAATTGGAGTGTTGTGATTCCAAAACTCAATGATATTGAAGAAGTTATGATTTAATAAAGATGATTCTTTTGAAATGAGTCATAACAATTTTTGATATCAGCCGAAATGTTTAATAACGAATTACATCTGACCAATAAAAAACAATAAAATTTAAACAGATGAAAACTAAAATAGAATATAAAAGTTTTAACAATAACAAAGCTATTGAAGAGTTACAGTATAATCTACTTCAAAAAAGAGAAACACTTCGAAATTTAATTGCTGAACATCAATTTTATACATTTCTATTGAATGCTCCTATTTATAAATCTCTAGCATTAAACTTATTTGAAACATTAGAGGGTTTTAAAAGCGAAATCGAAAAAGTAGATCAGAAAACTAAAATGCTGTTAAATGAAATAGGCATGCAGCTATATCAAATTGATAAAAAGATTGAATGTCAAGATTTAGTATGTGATAATTTCTTTATCAAAGAAATTGATAATTTGGAATATAAAACATCTATTTTTCTAATTGATATTATAGATTTAAAATCACGAATATTTCAATATTTGCAACATGTAATTATTAAAAGTTAATGCTTTAAAGCTTTTTAATATCAAACTGATATATATCATTTTGAACTGCTCTTTTCATTAGTAACTTAGTGTCATAAATTAAAAATTAACCTCAAATTTATTTATTATGTCACTTATTAAATTTAACAATCAAAACAGATTATTTCCTTGGACCAATAACGGCTTGAAAACTTTTTTTAATGCTGATGATTTTTTTAACAATAGTTTTTTTGAAGAAGACACTTTAATGCCTGCAATGAATGTAAAAGAACACGATGAAGGTTTTGACATTGAATTTGCTGCACCTGGTTTTTCAAAAAAAGACTTTGAAGTAACCATCGATGATGATGTATTAAATGTTAGCGGTGAAAAAAAAGAAGAATCTGAAGAATCAGAGAAAGATTATACTCGTAAAGAGTTTAGTTACAATTCTTTTAAGAGATCTCTAAAATTACCCAACTCTGTTAATAGCGATGAAAATGTGAAAGCAACGTATAAAAACGGAATTCTAAAGTTACATCTTCAAAAGAAAGAAGAGGCAAAAGAAATTGCTAAAAAAGTAATTGAGGTGGTATAAATCATCCTTTTAAGCAGGAAGTAATTTGGGGGACTACTTTCTGCTTTTAAAGTTAAAAAATAATTTTATGGAAACGACACATACAGATAGAAGTATCAAATTTATTGAATGGCTAAGTGCCGAGGACATGCATAGTAATTCTAAAGAATGGCTTTCAGAATTAGAGTTTATAAAAGATGAACATCTCTTTTTTGAAGATTTAATAAAATCATTTACGCTTCAGTTAATTGAGCTACAAGATTTTTCTGAAAATAAAAAAATCATTGATGCTATAAGCAGTTCTAACAAAGAAAATGAAACACTAATTAAAGTAGTAAAAAAACACGAAAAGAATCTTAAAATTATGGTTGACGGAATCGATCAACCTAAAAAAGAAGAGACTTATAAAAATGAACACATAGATTTAACTCTTATAGTTCACAAATTTTTAAAAAACTATAAATTACTTAAAGTAGAATTGTTTGATCTCATCAAAAATATTAAGAAAACTGAAAAACAAAAGCGCCTACTTAAATAAGAATCACTAAAAAACACAAGGATATGAAGCACTACTTTTTTTTAATTGCTATACTAATTCTTACGAGCTGTTCAACTACGCAATTGGTAAATAGTTGGAAAAGTCCAGACATTGATACCTATTCACCATATAAAGTTTTAGTTGTAGGAATGACCCCAAATATAGAAGCTAGATTAAAATTTGAACGACAAATAAAAATTGAACTCGAATCTAGAGGAACTGAAGCTGTAATGAGTTTAGAGATTTTTGATGCTGATTTACGAACAGAAAAAATGACTCAAAAAGAGCTAAAGACAATTGAAAAAAAACTCATAGAAGATGGATTTGATACTGTTTTATTTTCTAAAGTTATAGGTGTAGAGGACAAAATTGCCTATAAGAAGAATTACTATGATTACGATAAAACATATCGGAAATTTAAGGACGATTATTTAATGTATCAAGATATTTACTACAATCCAGAATATTACGATGAATATACAATTTATCATGCAGAAACCTCAATGTATTGCATTTGTCCAACAAAAGACAGAGAATTAATTTGGAAAGGTTATATAGACATTACTGGTCCACAATCAATTGATGAAACCGTAAATGATTATGTCAATTTAATCATTCTTGTTTTGGAAGAGCAAAAACTTATCAATCAAAAAGTATTTAAAGAAAAGGTAACTAATGAAGAAGAATTAATTAATTATTAATGCTATCAAGATATCTTCCTATTTTCATTATACTTTCTTTGATAGCAGAAGTATTAGGAACTGTAGGTGGTTTTGGTTCTTCAGTATTCTTTGTCCCTGTAGCCAATTTCTTTTTCGATTTTCAATCTGTTTTAGGTATTACGGCACTATATCATTTATCTAGTAATATATCTAAAATAGCCTTTTTTAAAAAAGGTTTTGATAAAAAAATTGTCCTTTCATTAGGCCTTCCTGCCATCTTATTTGTTTCTATTGGCGCTTATTTTAGTAAATATTTAGATCCAAAAGTATTAACACATATTCTTGGATACTTCCTAATAGCGTTAAGCCTACTGTTTTTATTTTTCAAACAATTAAAAGTTAAATCCAAAACAAAAAACGCCATTATTGGAGGATCACTATCTGGGTTAACGGCAGGTCTTTTAGGTACAGGAGGCGCGATAAGAGGGATTACACTTGCAGCCTTTAAAATGGATAAGAATAAATTTATAGCGACCTCGGCAGTTATAGATTTAGGTGTAGATTTTAGCAGAACTATTATTTATTATTTTAATGGTTATATGCACAAACACGATTTATATTTGATTCCAATTTTAATTGTGGTTAGTATTTTGGGAACTTGGATGGGTAAAAAAATACTAGATACTGTGTCTCAGGAACAATTTAGAAACTTTACCTTACTCCTTATTTTGGGTATAGGAATCATCATTTTAGTTTTTTGAGAAAAGCCTGGAAAGAAAAAGAAAAAAACAGAATAGTATACTTGAACATAAATCAATTAACAATTAACTCAATCTGGTTCGCATTTTTCTTACCATCCTTTATTTGTGTCATCATTTTTCTTCTTGATGCTTGATCTAACCTATTTGCAAAAGACAAGAATATATTTTCAGCTACCTTACTAAAGTTTTTATGAGTAGTTTTCACAACTCTTCTTCCTTTTTTTAATTCAGGAAAAGTATTGTTTTCTTTCTTGATTGATTTTAAAGTAAAAATAAATTGTTTTTCTGTGTCATATATTTTGAATATTAAACCTGGTAAACCAGAGAATTTGTAGGGTCCATCTTGGATAGGAATTTCATTGCTAAACCATGCTTCATAATTCCTTCCCATATATTGGGTTGTTGCTAATTGACACCTATAGCCGAGCATGTTTAGTGTCTTATCCTGAATCTTCCAGTTAAAATTTGGGTTATTTTGGTCATATTCAATAACCTTAGTTGCTACCTTGTTTTGATAAATGATTTTATCGTCACGTTTTTGAATCGTATAAGTAACACTATTCTTAGGATATTTTTTTTTGAACTCAAGAAAATTGTATGGACTAAGTCTTTTTTTTAAATGGGCTTTTTTCACAGAATCAAGAATTATTTTAATTGGGCTTATAAACATACTTGTTTTTTTACCTGAAAGCAGTACCATATTCTCAGAAATCCTTGCAGAATCATTCCTAAGAGGTTTAAAATCAAAATTATACGTAAATTTATAATTGTAGTTTTCTTGTGAAAAAGTTAGCTTAAAAGTACATAAGAAAACCAATGTTATGAATCGTAATTCCATCTTTAAAAGGCTTAAAAAGGCTCCCAAATAAATTTAAGAGCCTAATGAGTTAGTTATTTTAAGGAAGAGGCGTCCAATGTGGAGGGGCCTCACACATAAGCCAATCAACAAAAGCAACAAGTTCACCTATTTCCTCAAATGACATACCTGTAATATCGAATGTAACGTCCTCCCTCCCACAAATCGAAGGAATAATTAATATTGCCTCAAAATCTGCTTTTACTTCGGTACTATCCAAAGCAATAGAATGAGTTATAAAAGCTAGCATTAAAAAAAATGCCAAAAGTTTTCTTTTCATATTTAAATATTTAACCAACAAGCGTTGGATTGGGAAATATTCCCTAATAGTCAATATTTAACCTAATATCTTAGACTTGCTTCCTATGGCTCATTCTCTTTCAAGTGAGTGACTTTAATTTTTAGATTCAATTTAATATGATGAGCTGGGTTCTAGCTAAAATATTGAATCAAACATGTACTATTATAATTTATTCAATTAGCAATTTACTAATCTAAAACCAAACAATCCCCAAAAATTGCGAAATTTTAAAGCAACCTAATAGGAATTAGGTATAAATACCTATTACTTAATTTGGTTTACAATTTTGCAATTAATTGGAATGAGAATGCGAAAAGTATAATTTTTTAACGCTTAAATTATTATTTCTATACCATATAGAAATAGACAATACAGAAAGAATAAGCTCGATTGCCGAGCGTATTAAAGAACTCCAAATAAACGGTGGTTTTATCTAATTCATAAAAAAAGGCTCTCAATTTCTTGAAAGCCTTACTGTCTTTGTTAGCGGAAGCAGGATTAACTCCCGTTGGTCGTTGCTCCTGAATAAAGGTCTCTTTACAAATAAACCTGATTGCCTAGCAATCAACATCTTTTCTTTTGATCTCAAAAAAGATGTGAGCATCAATTGATTCCAAAAGAAAAGCTCCTTGATTTCTCAAGGAGCTTCTTCGTAGCGGGAGTTGGACTCGAACCAACGACCTTCGGGTTATGAGCCCGACGAGCTGCCTACTGCTCTATCCCGCGATTTGGACTGCAAAGATACTGCAAATAAAATGCTCTAGCCAAATAAAAAGTGAAATTTTTATTCAAAAACACACATGCTATTGGCTAACAACTTTCTATAAATTTGAAAGCTCTCATAAAAAAACAAATTATCTTTGCTGTATGACACACAAAGCTGGATTTGTAAATATTATTGGAAACCCAAACGTTGGAAAATCTACCTTGATGAATGCGCTGGTTGGCGAAAAGTTATCCATCATTACTTCCAAGGCACAAACAACTCGACACCGTATTTTAGGTATTGTAAATGACGACGATTATCAAATAATTTTCTCTGATACTCCCGGAATTTTACAACCCGCTTACCAGCTACAAGAATCTATGATGGATTTTGTAAAATCTGCCTTTGATGATGCAGATGTATTAATCTACATGGTGGAAGTGGGTGAAAAAGAATTAAAAAACGAAGCATTCTTCAAAAGAATCATAAACAGTAAAATACCTGTGATTCTTTTAATTAATAAAATAGACAAATCATCGCAAGAAGAAGTAGAAGAAAAAGTAGCCTACTGGCGAGCTAAAGTTCCAAACTCTTTTGCCTATGTAGTTTCAGCATTAGAAAAATTTAATGTAGAATCTGTTTTCTATAAAATTATAGAACTACTTCCAGAGGCACCACCTTTTTATCCAAAAGATCAACTTACTGATAAACCTGAACGATTCTTTGTTAATGAGGCTGTTAGAGAAAAGATTTTGAAGCACTATAAAAAAGAAATCCCCTATTCTGTAGAAGTTGAAACAGAAAGTTTTGAAGAAGAAGAAACTATTATTAGAATACGTTCTGTAATTATGGTTGAAAGAGAGACTCAAAAAGGCATTATTATCGGACACAAAGGGTCTGCAATAAAGCGTGTTGGAGCTGAAGCTAGGAAAGACCTTGAAGCCTTCTTTGGTAAAAAAGTATACATAGAACTTTATGTAAAAGTGAATAAGGATTGGCGTTCAAATCAAAATCAATTAAAACGATTTGGCTATAAAGACTAATCTAAGAAATTGAAGATAGCAAAAAGTCATGCAATTCAATCATTTGCTTTTTACCAAAATCTCTCCCTAGCCTTCCAATAAAGTATAATATAACCCAAAGAATTGGTAATATGATGACCATTAATAGAGGGAAAAGTAAACTTTTATCTAAAGAGTAATTCACATAGAGCATCGTTGCAAACACCAAAAAGCAAATTCCTACTGCAAAATGTAAAAACATAAAGAAAGTCCATACTTGAGGTTTAGGTCCAAACAATCCTTTCACAGTGCAAGAATTTTTATCTTTAGGCAAAACTTCAATATGGAGTTGTGGAGACCAAAAGTGACTTTTCTTCTCTGAAATATCTATAAATACATGAAAATCTATACTCTTACTTCTAAACCTTTCTTTAGAATCAAGAAGATTCTTTTTAATGAGTCCGAGAGTATCCTTTTCATTTTTATCAATTTCTAAAAAAAATTTAGGTCTTAAAAAAACGGCACTATTTTTTTCCTCTTTTATCAAAAAATCAATATAAAACAATGAGTTAAACACTCTAAATTACAATAAAATCGTTGCTTAAATTGTATCTTTGCCGAAAATTTAGTGCCATGAGTAATATTGTTGCCATTGTAGGGAGACCGAATGTTGGAAAATCGACACTTTTTAATCGTTTAGTACAACGAAGAGATGCTATTGTTGACTCTGTGAGTGGTGTGACTCGTGATAGACACTATGGAAAATCTGACTGGAACGGAAAAGAATTTTCTGTAATTGATACTGGTGGATATGTAGTAGGTTCTGATGATATTTTTGAAAGTGAAATTAGAAAACAAGTACAATTAGCTATTGAAGAGTCAGACATCATTCTTTTTGTAGTTGATGTTGAAGAAGGAATTACTCCAATGGATGCTGAAGTTGCTAAATTATTACGGAAAGTAAAGAAGCCTATTTTTCTTACTGTAAACAAAGTCGACAATGCAATGAGAGATGCTGATGCTGTAGAATTTTACAACTTAGGCTTGGGCGACTATCATACAATTTCTTCTATCAATGGAAGTGGAACTGGTGATATTTTAGATGCTATTGCTGCTGAAATGCCAGAACCTGAAGAAGTAGATTTAGAAAAAGAAGAATTGCCACGTTTCGCTGTTGTTGGACGCCCAAATGCTGGAAAATCATCTTTTATTAACGCTTTGATTGGTGAAGACAGAAACATTGTCACCGATATAGCCGGAACAACCAGAGATTCTATTGACACAAAATACAATCGTTTTGGATTCGATTTTAACTTAGTAGATACCGCTGGGATTAGAAAAAAATCGAAGGTAAAAGAAGATTTAGAGTTTTACTCCGTGATGCGAGCTGTTCGTACTATCGAATATTCTGATGTTGTTATTTTAATGGTTGATGCAACTCGTGGTTTTGAAAGTCAAGATCAAAATATATTTTGGTTGGCTGAAAAGAATAAAAAAGGAGTTGTAATATTAATCAACAAATGGGATTTGGTAGAAAAAGAAACCAATACCATGCGCGATTTTGAAGCTGAAATTCGTCGTGAAATAGCACCATTTTCTGATGTTCCTATCATATTTACTTCTGTTTTAACAAAGCAACGTCTCTTTAAAGCTATTGAAACTGCCGTAGAGGTTTTCGAGAATAGGAAAAGGCGTATTATTACCAGCAAGCTAAACGAAACCATGTTGGAGATTATAAGCAACAACCCTCCTCCTGCTACTAAAGGAAAGTTTGTAAAGATTAAATACTGTATGCAATTGCCTACACAGACGCCTCAATTTGTATTTTTCTCTAACCTCCCTCAATATGTAAGAGACCCTTACAAACGATATGTGGAGAATCAACTAAGAGAACATTACAATTTCTCTGGTGTACCGATTATTATCTACTTCAGACAAAAATAATTTTAACTTTTCTTTTGCAATAAATTATGATTCTACACTTGTAGAGTAATTTTGTTTTCTCTTTTTTTGTGACACTTTCAAAAAATAGCAGTCTATTATTTGAATAAAAAGCTAAACGCTTGTACAGTTTTCAAAATTTGATCTAGGAAACAATTCAATACAAAAAAAACACAATTGAATACATTGAGTTCTCTTGTCGTTTTTATGAAATGTACTTTCGTTTATCTATAATAAGGCTTAACCAATGAAAACTAATTACACAGCTATGAAACCTTTCTTTACTATATTATTCATTTTCTTTTCTGTTATAATCTATTCACAATCTAGACCTTATACAATTGAAGGAACATTAAAATCGAAAAGTGATGCTACTTTTTTAGAATCTGCTACAATTCACTTAGAGAAAATCAAAGATAGCTCAGTGGTTACCTATACCATTTCTGATAAAAACGGGAAATTTAAAATAGAAGGAAAAACATTTGAAAAGGAATTGAGACTGGTCGCTTCTTTTATTGGATATAAAACGTACAGCACAAAAATAGTATTAGATAAAAACAATTTTCAGCTTGGAAATATCGAGTTAGATTTTTCGAATGTATTGGATGAAGTGGTTTTAAAGTCTAGGGCTCCAATTACTATTAAGAAAGATACATTAGAGTTTAATGTAAAATCGTTTAAAACCAAAAAAGATGCGAATGTAGAAGATCTTTTGAAAAAACTACCAGGTGTAGAAGTTGATGAAGAGGGCAAAATAACCATCAACGGAAAACCTGTAAACAAAATTCTAGTAAACGGGAAGCCTTTTTTTGGTGACGATCCTACCATCACTACTCGAAACCTCTCAAAAGAAATTATTGAAAAAGTTCAAGTAACGGACACAAAAACAAAGTCTGAAGCTTTCAGTGGCGAAAAAGGCGATGATGAAAATAAAACCATTAATCTTACCATAAAAAAGGAAAACAATAAAGGGTATTTCGGAAGATTAAGCACTGGAAAAGGAACTGATGATTTGTATGAATTTGCAGGTATCGTAAATCGTTTTAATGACAAAAGGCGTATTAGCATCCTCGGAGGAGGAAATAACTCAAACTCTCCAGGCTTTAGTTTCGGCGAAATAATGAACATGTTTGGAGGAAACAGCATTAACATCAATAGCAATGGTGGGTTTCAAGTAGGAGGACTATCATTTGGAATGGGAAGTGGCATCACTACTTCAGAAAACTTTGGAGCAACTTATGCAGATGAATATGGAAAAGGATTTGACGTTAATGGAGATTATTTCTACTCTAATGCCGATAATACAAATAGATCTTCAAGAAATAGAGAAACCATTTTACCAGACGGAACTTCCTTTTTCACCAATGCAAATTCTACAAGCAGAAATGAAAATAGAAATCAACGTGCAAATTTTGATTTAGATATTGAAATTGATTCAACTTTCTTAATTAACATAAGGCCTTCTCTTACATACAATAGAAGTAAAAGCAGTAGTAATCAGTTTGAAGAATCTCTAGAAAACACTAACAATTTAGTGAATAATTCTACAAGCAATAGCTTTAGAGACGCCATAGCCAATAATTTTAGAAACAGATTCGATATTACCAAAAAACTGAATAGCAAAGGATCTTTCCTTAAATTTAATTTGACAAATCAAATTGACAAAACCGAAATTGACTCAAGGTTTAACTCAGAAGTAGATGTTTTTGGAACAAATCCTTCACAAGAAATCAGAGATCAAGTAGGAGACGAAACTACCACTTTTAACAGTTTACAAAGTAGTCTTACCTATCGATATCCTATTGTTGCTAAAAAAATCTTCATAGATTTTAAATATCAATACAGAAATGATAAAAGAGAAAATGAACGAAATACATTTGACATTGACCCGAATAATCAACAACAAACATTCAATACCGATCTAAGTACCGATTTCACATTTTATGACCGTACTTCTACACCAAGTATCAATTTAACCTATAGAAAAAATAAAATAAGATTTAGTTTTGAAACCGGTTTTGTATCAAGAACTCTAGAGAATAGTGATGTCTTAAGACCAACTCAGAGTTTAAAAAAGGACTTTAATGCCATAGAATTAAGCAGTAGATTTAATTATCGTTTTAGTCAGAAAACTTCTATGAATTATGGATATATCCTTAGAAATAGACCTCCACAATTATCTCAATTGCAACCTTTTACAAACATTTCAAATCCATTAAATATCATTACAGGTAATCCAGCATTAAAGCCTACAAATTCTAATCGATTGTATATGGGTTTCAACAGTTTCGATTTTCAGAAAGGAACAGGTATATTCAGTTACTTAAGTACTACGATATCTAACAACCAAGTAGTAACAAAATCTGTGATTGACCAAAACTTAATTAGAAATACAACCTATGAAAATGTTGATGGTAATTATAGTATTAATGGAAACATCAATTTCAGCAAAAAAATTAAACTAGATACTATTAGATCTGTAAAATTGAGAATGGGTATCTCAACTAATATTAATAGATCTGTTAGCTTTTTCAACGACATAAAATACAATTCTACAAACTCATCTTTTAGTCCTAATCTTGGATTTACCTTTACTTGGAAAAAATGGTTTGAAATTTACCCTAGATATTCAGTTTCTACCTCTAAAACCAAATTTAATATTGATCAGTTTACCGACCAGAATTTTACCAGACATAACTTAAGAATAAGAACGAAGACTTTTGCTCCAAAAAGACTGGAATGGGCCAACGACATTCAATTTCAATACAATCCTAATGTAGCTGATGGCTTCCAAAAAAGTTCATGGTTCTGGAATTCTTCTGTAGCCTACAGTATGTTCAAAGACAAGGCAACCCTTACATTGAAAGCATATGATTTACTGAATCAAAACACCAATGCAAGAAGAAGAGCTACAGCAAATTATATTGAAGATTCTGAAAGTATTGTCTTACAACAATACTTTATGCTAAGTTTTAGCTGGAAATTTAATACTTTAGGAAAAGCGCCCAAAGGAAGGGGTAATTTTGCCATCTTCGATTAATACGTAATTTCTTTATGAAGAGTTTCTGTAACACAAATCACAAAAAAGCGACCAATAGGTTAGTATTTTGTAAATTTGCACCTTAAAACAAACAGAAATGAGGATTGTTAAATCTAACTTCGATGAAAATATGGAGCTGCCAGTGCAGCTAAATATCTCTTTCAGAAAGATTTTTGCGACGTTTGAAAAATATGCGACGGAAGAATTTAACTCTCACCCATATCATAAGTCTGCAATAGACATGGTAAAGCAGTTTAGTGAATACCCTGAGCTAATTAATGGGTTTTCAGACTTCTCTTTGTTAGATAAATATGAAGAGCAAATAGATTTACTATTAGAGCCTTTATTTCCAGAACCTTTATTGATGAATGAAATAAAAGCAGCTAGTATTCCTTTTTCATTTACCTCATTTAAGTTTACAACTCGTTTCGAAAACATTTTAAAAGATGCCGGAGAAGATTACGATATCAATATTCGTAATTACGAAGAAGATTCGATGTACATTATGGCATGTACTTTTATTATGAATTTTCATCACGGATATGCCATGGATTTAAAAAGGCCTTTCTTTTTTGATATTCCAGATAAAAATTCAGGCATTACAAAACACTATAGAGCAGCTTTTAATGGCGATTTTTTAGATGTAGCTCCTACAGAAAATGCTCCTAAAATAACAGAAGAAGATTACAAAGAACTACTTGATAACTTTGATAATATTGATGTTTGGAAAGAAAAATTTCCTCCGAATAGTTATATTTTAAATGGATTTGGATTGATGAATCTCTTTGATGTAACCGTTGATGAAACTATTTCTTCAATACGAACTAACTTATTGAAGAGTGGAGATGATCTAACAGAAAAACTACAGCTCGATTTACGTGAATTCTTCAATATTAAAGATTTAAGTCTAGGCTTTTCAGTATTTTGTATTGAAGAAGACATAAGTCAAACCAAAATAGTCAAAGCAGACAGTCTCTTATTTAATACTGCTGAAGACATCTCATGTTCAGAATTCTTCTGTCATCATATCTTAGGAAAAGTGTTCACTAAACATGAAAGTGTGGCTATTTCAGATGTTGAAACCTATGGTAAAAACACCAACCAAAATTCATTTTATAAAAAATTACACAGGGCTAATATTGGAAGTATTATTCTAATTCCAATACTGGCTTCGAACGGTCAGAATTTAGCCATCCTAGAGATAGCTTCTCCTAGACCCTTTGAATTAAATTCTATCAATCAAAACAAACTAAAAGATATTATGCCTGCTTTTGAAGCAGCAGTTGAAAGAAGTTCTGAAGAAATGCAAAACATTATTGAAGCAACTATTCAAGAACATTATACAACATTGCATGAATCGGTAAAATGGCGTTTTGTTGATGCTGCAGAAAAATATCAAAATGAAATTCAGTCTGGTCAAGAAGATGTAAAACCAGAACAGATTGTTTTTGAAGATGTATATCCGCTATATGGACAAGCAGACATCAAAGGTTCTTCAACCGCAAGAAATGAATCAATCAAAGAAGATTTAACGACACAGTTGACATTAGCAATTGATGTTTTGGACAAGGCTTGCGCAACGGAGCAATTACCAATATATGATGAGTTGATGTTCCGCGTACATGAATATTTAACTGACGTAAAAGACGGATTAAACGCAGGTGATGAAATCGGAATTTTAGACTTTCTAAAGCGTGACATTTACCCTGTATTTAAACACATAAAAGATCTAGGTAAAAACCTCTCTAATGAAGTCGATGTGTATATGGATCGTTTGGATTCTAATCTTCATGTTGTCTATGAAAAACGTAAAGATTATGAGGACAGTGTTTCACTATTGAATGACAAACTCGCTAAATTTATAGATAAAAAACAAAGTGAAGCTCAAGAAATGTTTCCACATTACTTTGAACGATATAAAACAGATGGTGTTGAGCACGACATGTACATTGGTCAGTCTTTGGTAAAAAATAAAACATTTGACCCTTTATATCTATACAACTTACGATTGTGGCAATTGCAATTAATGTGTGAAATGGAAAACGTGGCTTTTGCTACACGAAATTGTATGAATCACGATTTACGTGTTGCCTCATTAATCTTAGTACACAGCAATTCTTTAGCCATCCGTTTTAGAATGGATGAAAAACAATTCGATGTAGACGGTGCTTATAATATTCGTTATGAAATCATCAAAAAACGAATTGATAAAGCACACATCAAAGGAACTGATGAACGATTGAATGTTCCAGGAAAAATTGCCATTGTATATTCTCAAGATAAAGATGCTCAAGAGTATTTGAAGTATATTAAATATTTACAATCAAAAAACTTCTTAGGGAAAATTGAAAAACTAGAATTGGAAGATTTACAGGGTGTTTCTGGATTAAAAGCACTTCGTGTAGAAGTGATCTATCAAAAAGACTTTGACGAGAAAAAAACCATCAGTTTTGAAGATTTGATTGAGGAAATAAAATCCTAAGCTCCCTGCATTTTAAAGGAAACTGCAAAAGCAACTACAGAAATAATAATTCCAACAATAAAGACAGTATATGTAGTTCTTAGTATGCCGTATTTTCTATTTAAAACCAATCCTAAGAAATACAAATCCTTCTTCATAGAAGAATACAAATAATCTCTGTCTTGCATCATTTCTCCCATAGCCCACTCAAACTCGTCTAATTTCATTTTATGGAAATTTCCAAAGAACAGTAAGTTTACTTTCTTATTTTTCACATCTTCTTTGGTGAATTTTCCACTGGTCACATTAGGTCGTGTTGCCAAGACTGATAAAATCATTGAGGCCAAAGTAAATAGCACAAAAATAACAGTTGGAATAATCAAATGATTATTCGAAGGGTTATCTAATTTAGGTAATAAGTTTGATAGTGCTAAAGACACAATAATAGCATTCACAGACAGTAATATGTTTGCCTTTGTATCGGCAATATCACTTAAGGTAATATGATTTCTCAAGGTAACACGAAACATCGTTTCAATACCACGTTCAGGCAATCTAGCCTTGTCTTTTTTTAGTGCAAATTCTTCTGCTTTCTTTTCACTTTTCTTTTTCTCTTTCTCTAGCTTACTTAAATTTTTGAATAAAGAAGCTAAGTTTTTATCCTTCCCCTCTTGCCAGTTCTCTAAGGCAAAATTTGTATAATAACGATGGTGTTTTGTAAAAAAAGAAATATTCTCTTCTATCCATGGTATATCATCATAGGTTTTATCTTGACTCAGCTCCCATTCGTGTCTTAACAATTCACTAATCTGAGAATAATCCTTGTCCTTGAAATGAGAACTATCCGCATCTCTAATAATTTTTTCCAATAGATTTAAAGGCTCATAACCCATTTTGGTAGCCATAATTAAATGACAAACACCATCAGTAAAATCATCTGAAACTTCATACTTCTTTAAAAACTCTTGTGCAATACCTACACTGAGTTCTTCATGATTGTTAACTGATTTCGTATATCCTGTATCATGAAACCAAGCAGCAATAATTAATTTGTTTGCATCATCTGTTTCAACCTGTTCACCTTCAATAATTTCTTTAGTTGCCGACACCACACGTTGAGTGTGACTCAAGTTATGATACATATAATGATGCTTCAATTCATCATTCAACAATAATGTCACATATTTCTCAGCTTCTAATAAAATATTTTCCATATTGGATTGTTTTTATGCTAATTTAGGAATAAAATAAGAGTTCTTTTTTTCTTGTAAGATTTGATCCTCCAAAACGTCTAATCAGTCGTACTTGTTGCAATAATATTTCATTAATTTAGATTTAAAATAATCCTTTATGATTACATGGAAAGATGTCATTCATTTTAGCGTGAATGGCAACCCTACTCCGGATAAAAGAGTAGAAAAAACAGCAAAAGAATGGAGTAAAATTTTAACTCCAGAACAATTTAGAATCACACGATTAAAAGGAACGGAACGCCCTTTCTCTGGTGAGTTATGCTCTATTTTCGAAGAAGGGACTTACAGTTGTATCTGTTGTGAAACTCCTTTGTTTGATTCGACAATTAAGTTTAATTCAAGTTCAGGTTGGCCAAGTTTTACACAACCCATTAAAGAGAATGCAATTCAACATATAAAAGATAGTTCTCACGGAATGGTTCGTATAGAAGTGGTGTGTAATACTTGTGATGGACATTTAGGGCATGTGTTTCCTGATGGACCAGAACCAAGCGGATTGCGCTATTGCATCAATTCAGAATCAATGAAATTAAATTAACGTCATTGCGATTACAGAATGTAAGAAGCAATCTCTTTAAACTGATTACTTCACTTTAGCCTGTCTTGAGCGACAGACGAAAGGTTCGTAATGACAACTATATAAAAAATGAAAGGAAAAAATTTACAAATAGTTACTTTTGGAGGTGGATGCTTTTGGTGTACTGAAGCCGTATTTTTAGAAGTCAAAGGAATCGAAAAAGTAGTTTCTGGATATTCAGGTGGAAATGCTCCTGGCAAACCAACGTATCGAGAAATTTGTTCGGGATTAACAGGTCATGCAGAAGTGATACAAGTTACTTTTGATGCTGATGTGATTTCTTATGAAGATATATTGATCATTTTTATGACCACTCACGATCCTACACAATTAAATCGTCAAGGTGCTGATGTAGGTACACAATACCGTTCTGTTATCTATTTTCACAACGAAAAACAACAAGAGATAGCTGAGATTGTTGTAAAAGAATTGGCTCCTCATTTCGACGATAAAATAGCAACTGAAATTAGTCCTTTGGACATTTTCTATGAAGCCGAAAAGGAACATCAAAATTATTATAGAAACAATCAGAATCAAGGATATTGTAGTTTTGTAATCACACCAAAATTGCAAAAATTACGAAAGCTACATGCAGACAAACTAAAATAGATTTGTCATTCCTGCGAAGGCAGGAATTTAAAACAATAAATAACAGATTCCTGCCTTCGCAGGAATGACAGACAGAAATGATTATTAAACTATACGGCGCAAATCGGTGTCACAAAACACAACACTATCTGCGCTTTTTTAAAGCACATCAATTAGATTTCGTATTTTTAGATGTCGAGAAAAACGAAGATCATGCCAAAGAACTAAGAGCTTTATATACGACTGGAAGATTAAACTTTCCAACGATTGCCTTAGATTCAAAAAAACTAAGAAATCCATCAGACGATGAGTTATTAAAATGGATTGACAAATTAAAACAGGCTTGTCATTCCTGATTTCACAGAAATAAAAGAAAATGATTTTCAAAAGAACCAACTAATTTGAAATATTCAGACCAACAAAAAAAGGAATTCAATTTTTATTATGAACAGAAGTTTATAAAATTTTATCACAAGTATTTATTTCATACGGGTAATATAAAAGAACGTCTTTTGGATTGTTTTGATGATTTTGAATATGCTTTTTCACTTTCACAATCTCCTGGTATTCCTGAAAAGAGCAGAAAATTTTGGCGAAAAATGTGGAAAGAGTTATTAGCAAAACCAATTCAGTCAGATTATAGACCAATGTATTTTTCTTTTCAAAATACAATTCATATGAAACGTTTTAAATCATTTGAAAACTATATAACTTTCTTTTACGAAGAATATGAAAGAATAACATCAAATAGAAAACCTTTATCAAAACAATAAAAAGAATCTAAACAAGAACCATTGAACCTAAAACTCACAAATAACTTCACAGATCAGTTACCTGCCGACCCAAATCTTGAAAACACAAGACGACAGGTATTGGAATCTGTGTATTCATTTGTTACACCTATTCAGACGTCCAACCCAAGTATCATTCACGTTTCAAAAGAAATGCAAGATGAATTGGGTATTACAGGTGATGATCTTACTTCTAAAGAGTTCTTAGATTTTGTTACTGGCAATCATGTTATTAAAGGCTCAAAACCTTTTGCCATGTGTTATGCAGGGCATCAATTCGGAAATTGGGCAGGTCAGTTAGGTGATGGCAGGGCTATTAATTTAGGAGAAATCAACAACTGGGCGATTCAACTCAAAGGAGCTGGACCTACTCCATATTCTAGATCTGCAGATGGATTAGCCGTTTTACGATCGTCTATCAGAGAATATTTATGTAGTGAAGCAATGCATCATCTTGGAGTTCCTACCACTAGAGCCTTGTCTCTAAGTTTGTCAGGAGATCAAGTATTGAGAGATGTGATGTATAATGGAAATTCTGACTACGAAAAAGGAGCTATTGTTTCACGAGTTGCTGAATCCTTTTTACGATTTGGAAACTTTGAAATTTTTGCTGCTAGAAATGATATCAAGAATTTAAAAATCCTAGTAGATTATACTATCAATACTCATTTTCCTGAGTTAGGAGAACCGAACAAAGAATCGTATTTGAAATTCTTTCAAGAAGTAACCAATAGAACACTAGAGATGATTATCCATTGGCAACGAGTAGGTTTTGTGCATGGAGTTATGAATACCGATAATATGTCTATCCTTGGATTAACGATCGATTATGGCCCTTATGGTTGGTTAGAAGGCTTCGATTTTGGATGGACACCAAATACTACCGACAATCAGCACAAAAGATATCGATATGGGAACCAACCCAATATTGGTTTATGGAACTTATATCAATTGGCAAATGCCTTGTATCCTTTGATTGAAGAAGCAGCACCTTTAGAAACAATCTTAGAAACCTATAAAACTGGATTTGAAGAGCAATCGCAAAACATGATGCGATCTAAATTAGGATTGGAAACTCAACAAGAAACAGACATCAACTTAATTCAATCTTTAGAAGACAATCTACAAGCATCAGAAACCGATATGACAATTTTCTTTCGAAATTTAAGTCAGTTAAAAAAAGAGACTCCAACTCAAGGAATTGAAATTGTCAAAGATGCTTTCTATACTCCTGAAGAAGTTAAAGATGATATTCTAAGCAATTGGAACCGTTGGTTTACAAGCTATGCAAATCGTTTGAAAGAAGAGACTACTTCTTACGACCAACGAAAAGTAGAAATGAACAAAGTCAATCCAAAATATGTGTTGCGAAATTATATGGCACAATTGGCAATTGACAAAGCAGATAATGGCGATTATTCTTTGATTGAAGAATTGTATCAGCTCTTAAAAAACCCTTATGCAGATCAACCTGATTCTGAGCAATGGTTTGCAAAAAGGCCTGAATGGGCTCGACACAAAGTAGGTTGCTCGATGTTATCCTGCAGTTCGTAGAATATAAATAATCTGTCATTCCGACCGTAGTGGAGGAATCTTTTTAATAACCATGCATACGTCTCAGAGATTTCTCGACGCTGCTCGAAATGACAAAAGAAAAACAAAAAATGAAAGCAATTTGGAATGATAAAGTAATCGCAGAAAGTAACGAAACTATTGTTGTAGAAAACAATCACTACTTCCCTGCTGACAGCATTAAAAAAGAATACTTCAAATCGAGAGATCTACATTCGACTTGTCCATGGAAAGGATTAGCTTCTTATTACACAGTAGATGTAGATGGAAATCGCAATGAAAATGGTGCTTGGTATTATCCAAACACATCAGAACACGCAAAACATATAGAAGGTTATATAGCTTTCTGGAGAGGGATAAAAGTTGAAGAATAGTCTAACAAAAATTGGTTTTGGTGGCGGATGTTACTGGTGTACAGAAGCTGTTTTTCAATCCTTAAAAGGTGTTGAAAAGGTTGAACAAGGATTTATTTCATCTACAAATGAAAATGAATCCTATTCTGAAGCAGTAATTGTACACTTTGATACTGAAGTGATCTCAGCAAAAGTTCTTGTAGAGATTCATTTACGAACTCACAAGAGCACAAGTAACCATTCAATGCGATCAAAATATAGGTCGGCGATCTATACATTTTCTAAAGTACAAGAAAAGGAAGTAACAACTCTGATTTCAGAATTTCAAGTGAGTTTTGAAAACAAAATCATCACCAAGATTTTACCATTTGTCAACTTTAAGGAATCAGATATCCTATTTCAGAATTACTATTATAGTAATCCTGAAAAGCCTTTTTGTGAAACGTTTATCAACCCTAAACTATCACTATTATTGAATCAATTTCGTGATGTTATTAATGAAGAAAAAGCTCTAAAAACTCAATTAAATTATGAAGGTCATTAAGCTTAAAATACCCAATAGAAAAGGCTTACTATTAAATGCTTTTTTAGAATTACCAGCAAATCAAAAACCAAATTACTATGCAATTTTTGCGCACTGTTTTACCTGTAGTTCTAGCTTAACAGCCGTAAAAAACGTAAGTAGATCTTTGGCACAAGATGGATTTGGAGTCATCCGTTTCGATTTTACAGGTTTAGGAAGAAGTGAAGGTGAATTTGCTGACAGTCATTTTTCTGCTAATGTGGAAGATTTAATTGATGTTCATGAGTTCATTAAGAAAGAATACAATGCTCCGAGTTTATTAATTGGACATTCATTAGGTGGGGCTGCTGTATTGGTAGCTGCATCGTTATTAGAAGATATTAAAGCAGTAACAACCATTGGAGCTCCTGCAACAGTGAGTCATGTAAAACATCTGTTTTCACATAACGAAGAAGAGATTCCAGAAAAAGGGAATCTACAAGTGAATATTGGAGGTAGGCCCTTTAATATCAATAAAGATTTTATTGCAGATTTTGAAAAAACCGACTTGCCTAAAATTGTCAAAAATCTCCGAAAGCCACTACTAATTATGCATGCTCCTTTTGATACTATTGTTGGAATTGAAAATGCTGAAAAACTTTACGTTCAAGCACATCACCCAAAAAGCTTTGTTTCGTTAGACGATGCAGATCATTTGCTATCCAACTCAAAAGATAGCAGATACGTAGGTGATGTTATTGGAACTTGGGTCAAGCGATATTTCCCAATCATGGAAAATCAACTATTGGATACAGAAGGTGAAAAACTGGTAGGCCATTTAAATTTATTGGAAGATCATTTCACCACATACATACAAACCAAAAATCATAGTTTAATTGCTGACGAACCTGAAGACATCGGTGATGATTATGGGCCTTCTCCTTACGATTTATTAAACGCCTCCTTAGCTGCTTGTACGGTTATGACATTGAAAATGTATGCACAAAGAAAGAAATGGGATTTACAAGAAGTGTTTGTATACATCACCAATTCTAAAAAACATAGTGATGATTTAGGAATTGACACAGAAAAGCCAGGATATTTAGATCATATGAGTAAAAAATTAAAATTTGTTGGTAACTTAGATGCTAAACAAAAACAGCGATTAAAAGAAATAGCTTCTCGTTGTCCAGTACACAGAACATTAGAAAAAGGAGTCGTTTTTAAAACTGAACTCTTGTAAGAATAACAAAATCAACAACTACAAACTTATTTCATGATTTATCTAAAAAGAATTTCGCTTTTCATGTTCATGTTAATTTTTGCTACTTGTGCTACCAATAAAGTGCAATATTCAAAAAATGCTATCAACATAAAAGCAAGCTCAACAAAAGAAGTTGCTCACACCTTTTATTTGATTGGTGATGCAGGAAATGCAGCGTTGAATCAAACAACTCCTGCTTTAAATGCTTTAAAAAGTGAATTAAGTGTTGCCGATAAAAACGGAACACTTCTTTTCTTAGGAGATAATGTATATCCGAAAGGGTATGATATAAACTCTGCCTTATCTAAACATCGTTTAGATACTCAAATAGACTTAGGTAAAAGTTTTCAAGGAAATACTATTTTCATTCCTGGAAATCATGATTGGTATAGTGGTTTAGATGGATTAAAAGATCAAGAAAAAAGAGTTGAAGAAGCTTTAGGTAAAGATTCTTTCTTACCTGAAAATGGGTGTCCTATTGAAAAAGTAAACATCTCTGAAGATGTTGTTCTCATCATTTTAGATACGCAATGGTATTTAACCAATTGGGACAATCATCCTAAAATTAATGACGATTGTGACATTAAAACACGTGCTAAGTTTTTTGATGAATTTAAAGGTCAACTGAAAAAAGCACAAGGAAAAACGGTGGTTGTTGCCATGCACCATCCTATGTTTACGATGGGACCTCATGGAGGAAATTATTCTTTCTCTAGTCATTTAAACCCTCTTCCAGTTTTAGGAACGCTAAAAAATATTTTAAGAAAAACTACAGGTGTATCGAATGCCGATTTGCAAAATAAGAAGTACAACGAACTTAAAAAACGTATTATCACCTTAGCACAACAGAATGAAAAAACCATTTTTGTTTCGGGTCATGAGCACAGCCTCCAATACATTGTTGAAGATAATATCCCTCAAATTGTAAGTGGAGCGGGGTCTAAAGAGAATCCAACAAAACTGACTAAATCAGGCGTTTATTCACACGGACAGCAAGGATATGCGAAGCTAATTATTTACAAAGACGGATCGTCTCATGTGCAATTTTTCAGCATAGGAAATAGCGATGTTATTTTTGAAACTACAGTAATTAACCCAAAGAAACACATGCAATTAATTGCATACCCTGATCAATTTCCAGCTTCAAAAACAGCCTCAGTTTACACTCAAGAAGAAGTGACCAAAGGCGGGACTTATAAATTCTTTTGGGGCGATCGTTATCGAAAATATTATGGCACAGAAGTCAAAGCTCCAACCGTGAATTTAGACACCTTATTTGGCGGATTAAAACCTACTCGAAAAGGTGGTGGAAATCAATCTAAATCATTGCGATTAGAAGACAAAGACGGTCGTGAATATGTGATGAGAGCTTTGCGAAAAAATGCAATTCAATACCTCCAAGCGGTTGCGTTTAGAGACCAATATATCCAAGGGCAATTCAATGACACTTATACGGAAGATATTCTACTAGACGCTTTTACTGGAGCACATCCATATGCTCCTTTTGTCATTGGAACCTTATCTGATGCTGTGGGAATCTATCATACCAATCCTGTTTTGTATTATATTCCTAAGCAAAACGCTCTAGGTCATTACAATTCTGAGTTTGGTAACGAGCTTTACATGATTGAAGAACGTGCTGCTGATGGACATGGCAATCAAAAGAGTTTTGGATTTTCAGATGAATTGATTAGTACTGACGATTTATTGAAGGAAATTCATGAAGATGAAGATAATGTAGTTGATGAAAAGTCCCTGATTCGTGCTCGTTTGTTTGACATGCTTATTGGTGATTGGGACAGACACGAAGATCAATGGCGTTGGGCAAAATTTAAAGAAGGTAAGAAAACAATTTACAGACCTATGCCTAGAGATCGAGATCAAGCATTTTCTGTAATGGCTGATGGTTTGTTGTTAGGCTTTGCTACCAAAGTAATGACAAGCTTATCTTTAATGCAATCTTATGATGATGACATAAGAGATGTTCCTGGATTCAACTTAGAGCCGTATCCTTTAGACATGGCTTTAATTAATGAAGCAGTAAAGTCTGATTGGGATCAAGAAGTTCAAACAATCGTTCAAAATTTAACTGATGATGTGATAGAGGAAGCTTTCAAGTTTGTTCCTACAGAAGTAAATGATGAAACCATAGCCCAGATCAAACAAAAATTAAAAGGACGTAGAGCCAATCTTCAAAAAATCTCTGATGCATATTTCAAGCATTTGAACAAATTTCAAGTTGTTAAAGGAACTGATAAAGATGATTGGTTTGATATTGTAAGAATGCCAAATGGGCAAACCAAAGTTACAGGGTATCGCATCAAAAAAGGGAAGAAAAGCCAAGTGATTCATCAAAAAACATATGACCGAAAGCACACAAAAGAAATTTGGGTGTACGGATTGGATGATGATGACCAATTTGTGGTTTCAGGAAAAGGCAACAATTATATTAAAGTTAGAATTGTTGGTGGTCAAAATAAAGATAGGTACGACATTCAGAACGGGAAGAGAGTAGTTCTTTACGACTATAAATCTAAGAAAAGTGAGTTTATAACCAACAAAGGAAAAAAGAAACTTACCGATGATTATAAAACCAATGTCTACGACTATAAAAAATTAAAAAACAACTCACGACAATTCTTACCTGCCATTGGAAGCAATCCAGATGATGGGCTTAAAATTGGTTTTGCTCACACTTATATTGCCAATGGTTTTGAACGAAATCCGTTTACTTATAGGCATAATATTGATGGAGCTATGTATTTAGCTACTAGTGGATTTGAACTCAACTATAATGGAGAATTTGCACATGCTGTTGGAAAAGCCAATTTAGGAATTAATGCATCGTTTACCAGTCCGAATTTTACAACAAACTTTTTCGGTTTTGGAAATGAATCCATCAACCTTGAACCAGATCGTAGTAGTATCGAAAAAAGCTATAACAGAGTAAAAATACGTCAATTACGTTTTGGCACATCCTTACTATGGAAAGGTGAATTAGGCTCTTTAGTTAAGCTTTCAGCCACTTATGAAGTGATTAAAGTAGACAGGAACACTGGAAGGCTAAGTTTTGTCAATGATACTAACCAATTGGACAGTAGAATATTTAAAAATCAAAGTTTTGTGGGTAGCGAATTGAGCTATCAATTTTCGAATACCGACAATGCAGCTTTCCCAACAGTCGGTATGGCTATTGATTTAGCAGCGGGCTACAAATCGAACATCAATGAATCCACAGGGTATGGTTATTTTAAACCTTCCATCTCTTTTGATTATAAAATCACAAATAATGGTCGTTTAGTCTTTGCTACAAAATTTGCTGGTCAAATTAATTTTGGTGACAATTTTGAGTTTTATCAAGCCGCTCGTTTAGGAGCAAGAAACGGATTACGTGGATATCGTTTTGATCGATTCTTAGGAAAGAGTTCTTTCTATCAAAGCTCTGATATTCGTATTAACGTAAAGAAATTAAAAACCGGGTTGATTCCTCTAACCATTGGTTTATATGGTGGTTTTGATTACGGAAAGGTATGGACAAAAGGCTTCCCTACCCGCGATTGGAATACTTCAATAGGTGGTGGAATTTTCTTTGATGCAGCAGATATGATTACTGCTAGTTTAGCTGCTTTTAATAGTGATGATGGAATGCGAATTGCTTTTGCACTTGGTTTCGGATTTTAGTCTAAAAGTGAAAAACTTTTAGACCATAAAGGTATTTATCTTATTTCAGTACCTTTATGGAAACCAATCTTTTATGGAAAAACGTGATTTCTTAAAAAACATTTCGTTGGCTGTCTTGGGCGCTCCTTTCTATGGTACCGCTTTAGCTTCTTGTGCTGACGAAGCGTCAAAAACACCTGCAAATAAACTAGCCTCTAAAGGTGAATTCTGGTTAAAAATTCGTCAAGATTACAAACTCAAACCAGAATATATCAACCTAGAAAGCGGCTATTATAATATCATTCCTACGCCAACGCTAAACGCACTTCACAAACACATAGACATGGTTAATTATGAAGGTTCCTATTATATGCGAACCGTACAATGGGATAACAAAAAACGCATGTCTGAAAAACTAGCGAATATTATTGGAGCTACAGCAAAGAATGTCATCATTACCAGAAATACAACAGAATCTTTAGATATGATTATCAAAGGAATGGATTGGAAAGCAGGAGATGAAGCCGTATACGCTGTCCAAGATTATGGTGCCATGAAAGTGATGTTTGAGCAAGTTGCAAAACGATTTGGGGTTGTAAATAAAGAAGTTTCTGTACCCAATCACCCGAAGTCAGATGAAGAAATTGTGGCCGTTTACGAAAAGACAATTACAGCAAAAACAAAATTATTGATGGTTTGCCATATGATTAACATTACTGGACATATTTTACCCATAAAAAAGATTTGTCAAATGGCACATAGTAAAGGAGTAAAAGTGATGGTAGACGGAGCACACTGTGTTGGACATTTCGAATTTGATATTAAAGACTTAGAATGTGATTTCTACGGTTCTAGTTTACACAAATGGTTGGCAGTTCCTCTAGGTACCGGCCTATTGTATGTTGCAGATAAACATATTGATACGCTGTGGCCAATTTTTGCAGAACACAAAAGAGAACCTGGCGATATTTCTCGATTAAATCATACGGGTACCATTCCTGTATATCATGACATCACCATCGAAAATGCCATCGATTATTATAACATGTTAGGAGGATCTAGAAAAGAAGCACGATTGCGCTATCTACAAGAATATTGGACTTCAAAAGTGAGAGATTATCAAGGAATTGTAATAAATACTCCTAAAGAATCTCATAGAGCTTGCGGAATTTCCAATGTGGGTATTGAAGGAATGAAACCTGCTGATTTAGCAAAAAAACTGATGGACAAATACAAGATTTTTACAGTAGCTATTGACTATGCGAATGTACAGGGCTGCCGAATAACACCCAATGTATTTACCACTACCGAAGAATTAGATCTATTTGTAAAAGCCTTAAAAGAAATGGCAAGTTAATTTTAAAAAAACAAAACATGAGTAAGAGTGACACAAGCCACCACGATGAACGCGTTGCAAACATGAGCTTTGCTTCAGTATATCCACATTACGTAAACAAAGTTGAAAAGAAAGGAAGAACAAAAGAAGAACTACATCAAGTTATTGAATGGTTGACGGGATTTGATGAAAAAAAATTGAACCAGATTATTACAGATAAAGTAAACTTTAAAGACTTTTTTGATCAAGCTACCTTGCACCCAAATGCTTCACTTATTAAAGGTGTTATCTGTGGTTATCGAGTAGAAGAAATTACAAATCCAATTACAAAACAAGCACGCTATCTAGACAAACTGGTTGATGAATTGGCTAGAGGACGTAAGATGGAAAAGATTTTGCGGACAGGTTAAAGTAAAGCTAATTTGATAATTACAAATTAGGCTTTACATTTTCTCTAACAAGAACTCCATTTAAAACTCTTAAAATAGAAGAAATCTGTAACCTCATTCTTTTAAAAGTTTTGTTACCATTTGTTCTACTCGGTTGTCTGTTTTCTCATTGTGATATCCAAAAAAGAGATCTCTAATAATTCCTTTTTTATCGACGATAACAGTTGTTGGCCAGTTTAAAATTTCATAATCTAAGCCTATTTTTTCTGCTTTAACAGTAGGGTAAGTGACATTAAATTTTTTCATAAACTTCATTGGATCCTTCCTTTTTTCGCCGTAATTCAACCCAAGAATCACCAAACCTTTCTTGCCAAGTTTTTGATGTATCTTTTCAAGTGATGGAATCGCTTTTATACAAGGTGAGCACCATGATGCCCAAAAATCCATGAGTACTACTTTCCCTCTAAAATCTTTAAGACTCACTTTCCCTCCTCTATAATAATCAGACCTCCAATCTGGAGCACTATAACCTATTGTAGGAATCATTTTTATTTGATAATTAGTTAGCGTGGGTTTATTAAAACTCTTCTTAATTCTAGATGATTTTTGAGTGTCAATCTCACCAATAACGCCACCTCCTTCCCACATATCTTTTGCCATGGAAACTTTTCTCACATTATTTACTCCATCTATCCATATCGTATAATGAACTCCTTTGTAACTAGAAGACAATCCTTTCAATTTGTCATCCTTCTTAGAAACTACTTGTTTTAGGCTCTCTTTATGTTCTTGCATAAAAGACAAAGCGTTTACAGTTAAAAGAGGAAACATTTTATCAAAAGATGTATTCAGTGTTTCAGTAATATTAGGGCTATAAAAAAAGTGCTTTTGATCATGAAATACTTTCCAAAATTCATTTTCAAACAAATAGATATCTGTTTTTTCATCTCTCTTTCCTAAAATATCATTCACATGATAGGTTCCGTTAACTCGTATTTTATTAATATAAAAATTCTTCTTTTGCGACCATTCCAAACGAACATCTCCTTCAAATGTTAATTCATGTTTCCCTTTAACATTATTAATGTTCCAATATTTAGTAGTTTTCGTACTATATCCCTTTGCAGATATTTCTTTAAAGTTTGAAATAACTTTCGATAATAATTTTTCGTTGTCTTGAGACTTAACTTGTACCGTTGTTAAGATAACAATCAACAATAGCAAACCTTTGATATTCATGTTTTATAAATTTTATTTCTACAATAGTATTGAGTAATAAAATCCCAAAGGTTCGAAAAAGTGTTTCGAGACTATTTTTCATTATTTTGCTCCCACCAAAGAAGAAAATTAGAAGGTGTCATACCGGTATGCTTTTTAAAAACAGGGTTAAAAGTAGATTTAGATTGAAAGCCAGAATCATACATTACCTCCTTAATTATCATATCCTCTGAACTGGTCAATAATTTTTTGGCCTTTTTAATTCGGTAAGAATTAATAAAATCCTTAAAGTTCTGGTTAAAATGCTCGTTTATAACTTGAGATAACTGAGCAGAATCAATTCCCGTTTGTTCAGAAAGTAATTTAAGCGAGAAATCGAAATTCAGAAAAGGCTCATTTTCTTTCATATGTTTTTTAATCGTAGATATGAGATGTGTCTTTTCTGATGCTTCTAATTTTGAATAAAAATACTTCTGTTTTTTGTTGAAAATTTCAAAAGACGTTAGTCCAAAGTAGACCATCACGTTCATATACAAAAATTGTAAAACCAAATTCAAAATTCTAATTGAAGTAAAAAACTTGTACTGCTCAAATAGTACAATACAGACCTCTAAACTAAAAACAAAAAGAAGTGCTACAATTCCCCAACATAAAAAACTCAACCATAGATGTAAATGTTGAAGTGATTTTTGAGTTTTAGTGATTGTTACCAAATGAAATACTTTGAATACATAAAGAAGAACGTGCACTATAACTAATACTAAGCTGAATTTCCATAAAGGTAAATTATTGATAGAAGGTTTAAAATAGAAAAGTACTTGCAATAATAAAATAATAAGTGCTGGCACAAAATGAACAAAGTTTATCAAAGAATTACTCTTTTTACCATTTGTGATAAAGCGAACATAGAATAAAAGTAACGGCCCATATAAAAACCCAATAAATGAATTAAAATTAGTTCTGTCATTCAAAATTCCTATCTCAGAAAAAATATCTAACAAAAGATTTAATAAAACAGCTCCTATAAACCATGAGAAAATCTTATTGTGTTCTAATTTGTTCTTTCTACTTATCAAAAAAACAAGTAACAGAAGAGCATATGAAGCAATTAGTATTTGTATCTGAAATCTCATTAATTACTTAAAAGTGATATTAAACTTAGTTTTTTGTGTTGGTATCATAACTCAATTTGACCATTTTTATGCTTTTCTCTCAACAAATATAAAGTTTAAAGATTGCTTGTCTTAAGAGCAAAGAAAAACTTAAGACGTGTATAATTAATTACTTTTCCCTTACTCCAACCCAAACACATACAAATTCCGCCCACCCATTTTACTTTCCTCATCAGCTAGATAAATGGTGGAGTTATTTTTAAAGGTAATGGACTCTTTTTGGGAGTCGTGACCAAATGCATATTCTTTGGCAGTTCCAGAAAAGAAATTATCACCTGTAAAATTGCTAAAGACCCAAGCAGAGGTGTGATTGAGTAAGACTACTTTTTTACCATCTTTGGAAATGTCGGCTGCTGTAATCCAGCAACCTTTGTCGGGACAAGTGGTAAAATCGGCAATGCGCTCTGCCCAATGGTTCCCTACTTTATTCGGAACACGGTATAAAAAGGTTCTTCCGATTTCATTTGGCACTCTGCTCTTGGTAAAAATGTAAAAATTATCATTCCACTCAAAGAAGCCTTCCACATCGTAATATAGTTGCTTCTTTTTGGGCGGGAACTTTTTCTGCTCTGGAAAATGAAAATAAATACGCTCTATGTCTACTTTTTTATCACTATCCAAATCTTCTTTCTTAACCTTGATGATGTGTAAATTTTTACGTTCATTGGCATTGTTTCCAAAGTTACCGATGTACAAATTCCCTTGCTTGTCGAGTGTAATGTCCTCCCAATCCGTGTTATTCGAATTGATCTTTACTTCTCTAGTAATCTTTCCTTTTTCAGTCACCAAATAGATGGAAGGAGCATTTCCACTATCGTTCAACATCCAAAAAGAATTGGATGCTTTCACATACTGAATTCCCGAAACTTCCTCTAAGGCTTTAGGCAATTTTGCTTTGACTTCTAGTTGTCCGTAATTGGTGCAACTGTAAAAAAGGAGTAAAAAGAAAAGAGTAAGGAGTTTTTTCATAATAACAAAAACAAGAATCTATTCGTTGTCAGGTCGAGCGCAGTCGAGACCTAAATTAAGACCTCTCGTATCTCGACTCCGCTCGATATGACACGTTCGAGGTGACATTATAATTTATAATGAGGTTCCTCCATCAATGGTGATGGTTTGACCTGTGATAAATTTTGTTTGATCGGAGGCCAACCATACGATTGCATCTGCAATTTCAGTTGCCTCTCCATAGCGTTTCATTGGAATGATACTTTTGAGCATGGCATCCATATCGGGTCTTGCAGACAAGAGTTGGTCTAATAAATTTGACTCTGTATAACCAGGACATACCGCATTGATTCGTATGCTTGTTTTTGCATATTCTAAGGCTGCCGATTTGGTCATTCCTACCACGGCAAATTTACTTGCAGAATACGAAAGGTTATTCAAAGAAGCTTTTAAGCCTGCTAAAGACGCTACATTCACAATATTTCCAAAACCTTGTTTTACCATTTGCTGTAAGGCTAGTTTCATACAGTAAAAAACACCTGTTTGATTCACCGAAATCACATTATCCCAGTCTTCTAAAGTATATTCTGCGGTTTTCAGCAATTGTTTCGGTCCGATTCCAGCATTGTTGACAATCACATCCAATTGTCCATAAGCAGTAACGGTATGTAGAATTAAATTTTCTACTTCTTCAATCTTTGTAACGTCTGCTCTAATTGATAACGATTCTCCAAAATTAGCAATGATCTCCTCCGAAACCTTCTGTACTTTTTCTAAATCAATATCAGAAACCACCACTTTAGCTCCAAATTGCGCAAAGTGCAAAGCTGTGGCTTTTCCAATTCCAGAACCTGCTCCTGTAACGATGACTATTTTATTTTTTACTTGCATATTATAAATTTATGTCAGTTTGAGTGATTTTCTGTTAAGCTGAGCTTGTCGAAGCTAAGAAAATTGTATCGAAAACAAATAAATTCTACCTAATTACTTCTCGATACATTTTAAAATGTTCTTCGACAGGCTCAGAATGACATTTCAAAATACTCGAAGTGACATTATAAATCATTCACAAAAAATTAAACGTGAATCTGACAATGCCGAAGCTCTTAAATCTCTTGGATAATCTTTCATCGTCATCAATTTAAAAAACTCATGCTTGTTTGCATATTTTACAATCAATACTTCATCCCATAGAGGTTCTTCTGATGGTCCTATAATGGTTCCCATAGGCTTTCCTTTAAAGATGATATCTGCATCAATATGTTCAAAAAAAGGCATGGTTGCTTTCATATAATCTACATAGGTTTCTTGTCCTGTTTTTCCAGTTTCTGAAACTATCTCTTTGTAGTTTAGATAATTCAACATAAAAACTGGTTGATCTTCTGGAAAAGCCTTTAGTTTTTATATAGCTTCTTGGTTTACTTGCATGGTAAATATATTTTCTAATTTATCACCTCGAGTGCACTGAACTTGTTTCAGTGTGTATCGAGATGCCTTTTCAAACTTGTTCTCGATACTTCGGCTTTGCCTCAACTCGAACTGACAGCATATTCATAATTAATCAATTTTGTTCGTTTTTATCGATTTTAACGCTAATTTACAACATAATTCGGATGCTTTGTTCAAATTAGCAAAACGTGGATCGGTAGTTAATCCTTTACTATATCGATAGTAAATTTGTTGTGCGATTACTGCTATCTTAAACAATCCAAAGGCATAATAAAACACAATATTTTGAATATCTCTTCCTGATTTTTGTGCGTATAGTTCTACAATTTCACTACGAATTGGATTCCCTTCAAATATGGTAGGTGATGGAATCCCCTGTTTGACAAAGTCGTGATCTGTGGCAACTGTCCAATATCCTAAAGAAGTTCCTAAATCCATCAACGGATCTCCTAGAGTCGCCATTTCCCAATCTAATACGGCTGTAATTTCTTGCCAAGATGAATCTTTGAATACCACATTGTCGTATTTATAATCATTGTGAATCAAACAGTGCTCATATTCTCTAAGTTGATTCTCCTGCATCCATTGCATGACCATCTTCGCTTCTGAAACATCTTCAGTAGCTACTTTCAAGTATTGCTTTCCCCAATTGGTCACTTGACGTTCTACATAGCCTTCAGGTCTTCCTAATTCAGATAATCCTACTGTATTATAATCTAGTTGATGGAGCTCTACAAACGTATCCAACCAAGAGTTGGCAATGATCTTATAATCATGTGGAACAATATTTCTTTTGTGTGCTTCTTTATAGTTTAAAATAATGCCTTCTACTTTTTCCATGATGTAGAATTCACTTCCTAAAATGGCATCATCATCGGTATAGGCAAACATTTTTGGAACTTTTGAAAAACCTTTTTTAACACCCGATTGTACTTTAAACTCACGACTCATATCGTGACCCCGTTTAATCGCTCCGATTGGTGGTTTTCTTAACACATATTCTTTTTCTTCAATGGACAGCAAATAGGTCAGGTTTGAATATCCGTGTGTGAATTGTTCCACGAATAATTCACTTTCTAAAGAAGAAATCAAATCACGTTGCTGTAAAAATTGTTTTAGCTTTACATCTGGTAACTCCTCTCCTTTTCGTACTTTTTGATTCGACATACTTATCCTTTTCCGTATTTACGAATGATGCTTTTTCCAAGTTGATACATGTGTACCTCATCAGGACCGTCTGCAAGACGCAACATTCTTGTAATTGCGTAATAATGCGCCAACTGCGTATCGGGTCCAACTCCCTTTCCTCCTAAAATCTGAATGGCTCTATCAATCACTTTCAACGCCATATTGGGCGCTACAATCTTAATCATTGCAATGATATCTTTGGCTTCTTTGTTTCCTAACTTATCCATTTTATCGGCAGCAGAAAGCGTTAACAATCTGGCCTGTTCTATGTCGCATTGCGATTTTGCAATGTCGTGTCGCATACTACTAAAATCGTAGAATTTCTTTCCGAAAGCTTCTCTTTCTAGGGTTCGTTGTGACATCAATTCTAAGGCATATTGTGCCATTCCTACCAAACGCATACAATGGTGAATTCTTCCTGGTCCTAAACGTCCTTGCGCGATTTCAAAACCTCTTCCTTCTCCTAGAATTAAATTCTCTTTGGGTACTCTAACATTGTTTAATACAATCTCTGCATGTCCTTCTGGTGAATCATAATACCCTAAAACAGATAAAGGTCTGATAATTTCCAATCCTTCTGCATCCATAGGAACCAAAATCATACTTTGCTGTTGATGTCTGGCAGCTGACGGGTCTGTTTTCCCCATCACAATAGCTACTTTACAATGCGGATCCATTCCACCTGACGACCACCACTTTTTTCCATTAATCACATATTCGTCTCCATCCAAAACAATGGAAGTTTCAATATTGGTAGCATCTGAAGAAGCTACTTCAGGCTCAGTCATTAAAAAGGCAGAACGAATTTCACCGTTCATCAATGGCGTTAACCATTGTTCTTTTTGAGCATCATTTCCGTATTTTGCCAAAACTTCCATGTTCCCTGTATCTGGAGCTGAGCAATTGAAAATCTCAGAAATCCAAATACGTTTTCCCATGATTTCTGCCAACGGAGCGTATTCTAAATTGGTCAGCCCTGGACTTAAATCACCATAATCTTTAGGGAGAAATAGATTCCACAATCCCGCTTCTTTTGCTTTTTGCTTGAGTCCTTCTGTCTTTGGCCAACGTTTCCATAAGTTTTCTGGATTCTGTTGAAAGGCATGAAACTCTGCTTCTACAGGAACAATATGTTCTTCAATAAAAGCATTAAGTTTTGCTTGTATGTCTTTTGATTTTTGTGAATATTCGAAGTTCATTACTTTTTTCTCTTTTATGATAATTAAGATTTCTCGATACTAAATTCTTTCAGAATTTCACTCGAAATGACATCATTTATCATTCGTTATTCATCATTGTTAATTATTTAAAGGTTTACTCCAAATAAGTATCCAACTAAAGCAGTTAAGCCCATGGCTACTGTTCCCCAAAAGGTAATCCTAATAATTGGTTTTAAAATGCTAGAACCACCTGCTTTCGCTGCAACTCCTCCTAAAATTATTAAAAATAAAGTCGCTGAACCATATAAATAATACTCCATATTATCGAGTGGTAAAAAGAAGGCAACTAACAAAGGAAGTGTTCCTCCAATAGTAAAAGCTGCACCTGAAGCTAAAGCTGCTTGAATTGGATTGGCTTGACTAATTTCATTGATTCCTAACTCATCTCTAACATGAGATCCTAAAGCATCATGAGTTGTTAACTCTTTAGCAACTAAAAGTGCTGTTTCTTTTTTAAGTCCTCTATCTACATAAATATCAGCCAACCTTTGTAATTCAATTTCTGGCGTTTCTTCTAATTCTTGTCGTTCTCTTTCAATATCAGCTTTCTCTATATCTGTCTGAGAGCTTACAGAAACATATTCTCCTGCAGCCATAGATAAAGCCCCTGCTACCAAACCTGCGATAGTTGCTAACAATACAGGTTCTCTTGTAGCGCTTGCTGCTGCCACTCCAATAGCTATACTCGCAGTTGATAAGATTCCATCATTTGCTCCTAAAACAGCTGCCCGTAACCAGTTACTCCTATGGATATAATGATTAGCTAAATAATCGTCTATTTTTTTATCAGTATCACTCATCTCAAATTTGTTTTCGATCTAATTACTTCTTTATCATTTCTGAATGAATAAAAATCGGAATGACTTATTCTATATTACACACTATCTGTTTCTAATCCATTTTGGATTAAATTAATTGTCCTATTTTCCTCTTCGATAACACTTCGACAAGCTCAGTGTGACATCTCAGTATGAAATTCATAACTCATATTCATAATTGATTTAACCTGCAATCATATAGCCTCCATCAGCAGTATAAACTCCACCTGTCATATAGGATCCTGCATCAGATGCTAATAAACAAGCAAGACCAACCATTTCTTCAGGTTGCCCCATGCGCCCACTTGGAATGGTTTTTTCTACTTTGTTCAAGAGTTTTTCATTGGTCCATAAAGCTGCGCTAAACTTTGTTTGAATCAGTCCTGGGCAAATGGCATTGGCACGAATTCCATATTGCCCCCATTCCTTTGCTTGATTTTTTGTCAGCATTAAAATAGCTGCCTTGCTTGTGCTATACAACCCCAATCCAAAACCTGGCGTCAATGCTTCTACAGAAGCAATATTGACGATGCTTCCATTTTTATTGGTTTTCATGTGTGGTAATACCAAATTAGACAATGCCCAAGGTGCTTTCACATTCACATCCATAATTTTATCAAAAATAGCTGGATCGACATCTTCAATCGGTCCAAATACTGGATTGATCGCTGCATTATTTACGAGAATATCAATGCTTCCTAATTGCTTGATGGTTTCATCAACCAAATTTTTACGTTGATCGTCTTTTCCAATGTGACACGCAATTCCAATCGCCTTTAATCCTTCTTTCGTAAATTCATTTGCTACTTTATCGCAGGCTTCTTGACTACGACTACTAATCACTACTTGAGCTCCTTTTTCTGCCAATCCTTTTGCAATGGCTTTCCCGATTCCTTTACTAGATCCTGTAATGATAGCTACTTTTCCTTCTAAATTAAATTGATCCATATATTCAAATTTCATCTTGTTAGATTATATTCAAAAGTTTGCCGCACTTTAGCCTGTCTTAAACGACAGTCGAAAGGTTCGCAAAGACACTTACTTTTCAACTTTCTAACTTTAAACTATTTACATCATTGGTTCTGAGTCTTTTTTAATGGTAATTGATTCTGTATTCAACAGGATTTCTGACAAGCCCGATGTTTTCGGTAATTCATAGGTATAGAAATACTTCATGGTATGAATCTTACTTTCATAAAACTCCTTTGAGTATTTTCCATCAGCATTCAATCCTTTTGTTGCATTGAGTCCAATATCTAACCATGTCCAACCTACCAAAATCAAACTTAAAAACTCCATGAAAATGGTAGCATCTGCTAGATATCGTTCATAGTCACCTTTCATCGCATGAGGCATCAAATGTCCTAATACTTTTTGTGTGAGTTGCAATTTTCCTCCCAAGGTTTTCGCATAGCTTTGTAAACTTTCCTCACCTGAAGCCTCTTGAATGGTTTTCATGATTTCTCCTGAAAGTAACTCTAAGGCTTTCCCATTATTCATTGGGACTTTTCTCCCTAATAAATCTTGCGATTGTATTCCTGTGGTTCCTTCATACAAGGAAGAAATTCGAATGTCTCTGTAGTATTGTTGTAAGATAAAATCTGTACAAAATCCATATCCTCCCAGCACTTGTAGTCCGTTATTTACTGCTACAGCTCCGGCTTCAGATGGATAGGTTTTTACAATAGGAATGATCATTTCTAATAGTAAATGATACTTTTCTTTTTCTTCTGGCGATGTTGCTGTCGCAATAATATCATAATATCTTGCTGCCAAGAGCACCAAACTCATACTTCCTTCAACAATCGATTTTTGCAACAATAGCATTCTACGAACATCTGGGTGATTGATAATCAACGTTTGATTTTCCTCAGGATTTTTCTTTCCGTCACTAGATAACTTTCTTCCTTGTGGGCGTTCATTTGCATATTGCAAAGAGGCGTAATACGCTCCACAGGCAATCGCAGAAGCACCACGACCAACGGCAATTCTTGCTCCGTTCATCATTAAAAACATATAGTGCAGTCCTTTATGCGGTTCGCCTACTAGCCAACCTCTACAATCATCTGCATCTCCAAACCCTAAATGTGTTGTACAATAGCCTCGCTGTCCTAATTTTTGAAAATCAGCCACCGTAGTCACATCATTTGACTCTAGACCATTAGCAGTTGGGCGATTTTTAGGAACTACAAACAAGGAGATTCCTTTGATTCCTTTTGGAGCTCCTTCTATTCTTGCTAAAACAAGATGAACAATGTTTTCTGTAAAATTGTTGTCGCCTCCAGAGATGAATATCTTTTGTCCGCTGATGTGATAAAAATCATCATCTGTTGGAATTGCTTTTGTGACAATATCCGATAGCGAACTACCCGCTTGAGGTTCTGTCAAACACATGGTTCCGCCCCATTGTCCTGACAACATATTTGGAACATAAGTCTCGTTTAATTGTTCATTTCCAAAATGAATAATCAACTCTGCAGATCCTTGTGTTAAGGCAGTATATCCAGGTAAATGGTTGTTGGCTGCGTCCAATATATAAGTTGCAGTAGTGTGTGTAGAGAAAGGTATTTGCAATCCTCCTACTTCATAATCGAAAGGAGCAGAAATGAGTCCTAACTCACCTCCTTTGTGCATCATGGTTTTTACTTGATCGTGAACAAATACTTTTCCATCTTTATGATATGCTGGATGTTCATCCATTTCCTTAAAATAGGGGAAGAGTTCTCTATCAGCAAACTCTTTTACTGAATCTAAAAACATGTCAAGCGACTCTTTATCGTGATCTTGAAAACGTTCTCTCGAAAGCAATTCCTCTAAATTGTGCACATCATAAAGCATGTATTTTAATGTATCAACATCTACATACTTATCTGGCATTTTCTAAAATTTTTACAATTGATTCTTAATTTTGATCAATTCGGCTTTTACTGCTTCTAATCTACTAATTATTTCGTGATTATTCACAATGCCTTCTGGGTTTTTCTTGAGCTTCAGTTTTGCTCCTTCTAAGGTAAAACCTCTTTCTTTGACCAAATTATAGATCAATTTGAAGTTGGAAATGTCTTCTGGAGTAAAGAGACGATTTCCTTTTGCATTCTTTTTTGGTTTGATAATATCAAACTCTTTTTCCCAAAAACGAACTAATGAAGTATTTACAGAGAAGGCTTTGGCTACCTCTCCAATTTTGTAGTATCTTTTTTCTGGTAAGTCTACGTGCATAGTTGGGTATTAATCGTAAGACTGACCTTCTAATTGTGCCATTTTTATCATAGCATTAAACTCTTCTGGAGTTAAACTACCGTAGTAAAAATTAATTGGATTGATATGTCTTCCGTTTTTACGAACTTCGTAATGCAAATGTGGCGCTTTAGATCTTCCTGTGCTACCAACATATCCAATTAAATCTCCTCTTTTTACTTTTTGTCTTCTTCTTACAACATATTTTGTCATGTGACCGTATAAGGTTATATAGCCAAACCCATGATCAATTCTCACATGCTTACCATAACCAACAGCTCTACCATCAGCTCTAATAACAACACCATCTCCAGAAGCATAAATCGGCGTTCCCTTTGGCGCCGTAAAATCCATTCCTTTATGAAATTTTCGAGCCTTTGTAAACGGATCATTTCTCCAACCATAACCAGAAGCCATACGTGACAAATGCTCGTTACTTACTGGTTGTATTGCAGGAATAGAGGCCAACATGGTTTCTTTCGCTTTTGCTAAAGCAACAATTTCATCTAGAGATTTTGATTGCACCGCCATTTGTTTAGACAGTACATCTATCTTTTTGGTTGCAAGTTTAATCATCTCAGAGTTTTCAAAACCATCTAAAAACTGGTAACGATTTACTCCCCCAAAACCTGCTTTTCGTTGTTCATTTGGAATCGGGTTCGCTTCAAAAAAAGTTCTATAAATAGCATTGTCACGTTCTTGCAACTGAGTTAAAACCTGAGAACTCTCATTTAATCGCTTGCTGAGTAACTCATAATTTAATTTTAAGTTTTCCAACTCACGTTCCTGTGATAATTGCTCTGGCGTTTTTAAAAATTGACTTAACAGAATGAATCCTAAAAACATGACAAGCAAAGCACTAAAGGCAAATAGTATCGCCATTTTAGAAATATACCCTTTATTAGCTTCTATCTTTCGATAGCTAAGGGTCTCAGAATCGTAATAATATTTTACTTTCGCCATACGACTAAATATGCTACTTTTGTGAGCTGTAGAGCTCTAGATTTTCTAGTGATCTCTCAACTAATAACTGTCAAATTTACAAAATGTTTCGAGAAGTCTTTTTTTGATTCATTTTTTAAACAAAAGTTAACATATTAAAGTAGTACTGAAGCATAACTATTGATTCATGAAATCTCAAGAAATTCGTTCTCAATTTTTAAACTTTTTTAAGGAAAAATCTCACGATATAGTTCCTTCTTCACCCATGGTCTTAAAAGACGACCCTACCCTGATGTTTACCAATTCTGGGATGGCACCTTTTAAAGAATTTTTCTTGGGAAATGCGATTCCTAAAAACAATCGTATTTCTGATACACAGAAATGTTTACGTGTTTCTGGAAAGCACAACGATTTGGAAGAAGTTGGTTACGATACGTATCATCACACCATGTTTGAAATGTTAGGAAACTGGAGTTTTGGTGATTATTTTAAAAAGGAAGCAATTGCTTGGGCTTGGGAATTACTAACCGAAGTATATGGTATTTCGAAAGACATCTTATATGTCACCGTTTTTGAAGGCAGTTCAGATAAAGACAATTTATCAATAGATCAAGAAGCCTATGATCTTTGGAAAGCCATTATTCCTGAGGATCGCATTTTAATGGGGAATAAAAAAGATAACTTCTGGGAGATGGGAGAGCAAGGCCCTTGTGGTCCGTGTTCTGAGATTCATGTAGATATTAGAACTGAAGAAGAGAAAGCCAAAGTTGATGGAAAGACCTTAGTGAATATGGATCATCCTCAGGTGGTGGAGATTTGGAACTTGGTTTTTATGCAGTACAATAGAAAAGCAAATGGAACTTTAGAAGACTTACCAGCCAAACATATTGATACTGGAATGGGATTTGAGCGTTTGTGTATGGTTCTACAAGATGTAAAATCGAATTACGACACCGATGTTTTTACACCCATCATCAAAGAAATTGAAGTCATCACAGGAACCACCTATGGCAAGGATGAAAAAGCTGATGTTGCCATTAGAGTGATCGCTGATCATGTAAGAGCTGTTGCTTTTTCAATTGCTGATGGACAGTTACCGAGTAATACTGGAGCAGGTTATGTGATTCGTAGAATTTTACGTAGAGCTGTTCGATATGGTTTTACTTTCTTACATAAAAAAGAACCTTTCATCTACCGATTGGTTGATGTGCTTACTAAAAAAATGGGAAAGGCATTCCCTGAATTGAAAGCGCAAAAACAATTAATTGAAAATGTAATTCGTGAAGAAGAAAATTCGTTTTTAAAAACAATTGAAAATGGTATTTCAGCACTAGAAGGAAATATTGATTATCAAAATGCAGCAATAGAAGCATCTCAGAATAAAAGCGGAAAAATTATCACTGGTAAAAAGGCTTTTGAATTGTATGATACTTATGGGTTTCCACTAGATTTGACTCAATTGATTGCAAAAGAAAATGGTTTCACTGTTGATATTCAGGAATTCAATTCAGAGATGTCTAAACAAAAAGAACGTTCTCGTTCTGCAAGTGAATCTTCCACAGATGATTGGACGGTTTTAATTGAAGACAGAGATGAAGAGTTTGTAGGATATGACACTTTAGAGGCTAAAGTTAAAATTGCACGATACAGAAAGGTTACTTCTAAGAAAGATGGCGACATGTATCAATTGGTTTTTAATCTGACTCCTTTCTATCCAGAAGGTGGTGGTCAAGTTGGAGATAAAGGATATTTGGAAGATGCTCATGGAGATGTTGTTTATGTATTAGACACAAAGAAAGAAAACAATCTTATCATTCATTTTACTGAAAACTTACCAAAAAAATTAGATGAGCCTTTTACCGCTGTTGTCGATAAAAAGCAACGTGAAAGAACAGCTGCAAATCATAGTGCAACACATTTATTACACCAAGCTTTGCGTGAAGTTTTAGGAACGCACGTAGAGCAAAAAGGAAGTGCTGTACACTCTAAATATTTACGTTTCGACTTCTCTCATTTTTCTAAAATGACTGTAGAGCAATTACGTGATGTAGAGAATTTTGTGAATGCTAGAGTTGAAGGGAAATTACCTTTAATAGAAAAACGAAATACACCTAAAGAACAAGCCATTGCAGATGGAGCGATGAGTTTGTTTGGAGAAAAATATGGTGATACTGTTCGTTCTATTCGCTTTGGCCAATCCATAGAATTGTGTGGAGGAACTCACGTACAAAATACAGGTGACATCTGGCATTTTAAAATCAAATCTGAAGGAGCTGTAGCTGCTGGAATTCGTAGAATTGAAGCGATTACTATGGATGCTGTAAAAGATTTCTATTTTGATAACAATCGTCAGTTTTTCGAAATGAAAGACTTATTAAACAATGCTCAAGAGCCTGTAAAAGCATTGCAAGTTATACAAGATGAAAATGCTGCATTGAAAAAGCAGGTTGAACAGTTATTAAGAGACAAAGCAAAAAACCTAAAAGGTGATTTGAAAAGTGAGCTTGAAGAAATTAATGGTGTTCAGTTCTTGGCAAAGCAAGTCGACTTAGATGCTGGAGGAATTAAAGATTTGGCTTTCCAATTAGGAGGTGAGTTTAAAAACTTATTCTTACTATTTGGTGCCAATGTTAATGGAAAAGCAATTTTAACCTGTTATGTTTCTAAAGAAATTGTTTCTGACAAGTTAAACGCTGGAACCGTTGTTAGAGAACTTGGAAAGTACATTCAAGGTGGTGGTGGTGGACAACCTTTCTTTGCTACGGCAGGAGGTAAAAATCCAGATGGCATTCCAGAAGCATTAGATAAAGCTAAAAGTTACTTGAAGTAAAAGTTAGTACTTCTAAGTTTATTTTATTGATCTAATGACATGAGACCGCTTCGCTTTTAGAGAAAAAACTCAAGACTATTTTAATTATAATACTTTCAAACTTTTAACTTCGTACTTTTAACTTGAAAAATGAACCTCCAAACTCACATACCACTTTTAAAAGAAACGAGAAATCCGATAGATTATAATTCTAAAACTTTTTTGTTAGGTTCTTGTTTTTCTGAAAATATTGGAGACCAATTCAGTCATTTTAAATTTCAATCAAGTCAGAATCCATTTGGCATTTTATTTAACCCTAAAGCCATTGAAACTTTAGTCACTAATGCTATCAATGAAAAAGAATATACTGAAGAAGATATTTTCTTTCTAAACGAACGCTGGCATTGTTTTGAGGCGCATTCTCAATTGAGCAATGCATCAAAAGAAGATTTGTTAAACGATTTGAATGCAGCAAGTCAACAAACAAATAAACAATTACACAAATCAACCCACATCATCATCACTCTGGGAACTGCCTGGGCTTATCGTTTTATAGAGTCAGATACTGTTGTTGCCAATTGTCATAAAGTTCCTCAGAAGAAATTTTTGAAAGAACTATTATCTACAGATGAGATTACCGAAAGTTTAGAAGGGATCATTTCTTTAATTAAAGACATCAATCCTAATGTTAATTTCATTTTTACGGTTTCTCCTGTTCGTCATTTAAAAGATGGTTTTGTTCAAAATCAACAAAGTAAAGCGCATTTAATTGCTGCTATTCATCAAGTTGTGGAACCTAGAAAGCACCTCTTTTATTTTCCTAGCTATGAAATTGTCATGGACGAATTGCGAGACTATCGTTTCTACACAGAAGATATGATTCATCCTAGTGAGACTGCTATCAATTATATCTGGGAGAAATTTTCAAGTACTTGGATTTCTGAATCATCAGCATCTACCATGAATAAAATTGATTCCATTCAAAGAAGATTAAACCACAAGCCCTTCAATTCAAAATCTGAAGAACACCAAAAGTTTCTTCTAACCTTAGATTCTGACATTCAATCTCTACAAAAAGATTACGCTTTTATCGCTTTTTAGAATGCGTCAAATGACATATTGGTTTATTCTAAAATATTCAAGATATTTGAAAATCATTTAGTTATAGCGACAATATGCTTAGAAGTATCTTTTCTTTATCTAGACAAAACATATATATACTTGTAAGTTCTCTATACTTACTCGTATTGATTTCTTTGGGTAAAGTATCTGCTATGTCTATTCTTTTTGTTTATTTCCTTGAAACGCTCATTATTGGAATTTTTAATGCGTTAAAGATGTATTATATATTAAGGATTGGTAAAAAAGATGATACATCTAATCCTATGGGCTATGGAATTATCTTATTCTTTTTAGTTCATTATGGTTTTTTCGTAGGGATACAATCTGTCTTTGGGTTTGCTTTATTTGACATGGACGGGTCTTCAATTTTCAAAGAACCTTTTCATATTCTAGAGAATTACGGAATAATTCTAAGTTTGGAAGATGTTAAATATGCTCTTCCTGCAATTGTCCTTGTTTATGTTGGAAAGTTTTTTACAGACTTCATTAGAAATAAAAAATATGATGTTTTTAATGCTAGTGAAATTATGTTTAAACCTTACCTCCGTATTGTTATTCAGCAATTTGTAGTCATCATTTCTGCATTTTTTATTGTCTTTGGAAAAGCAGGAACCATTGCAGCTATTCTGTTAATTATTCTTCGATTCTTTATTGATCTATCTCTAGAGGCCATCAAAAAAGATTCTAAACTATTAGATGTTATAGCTGAAAAATTAGCCAATGAGAACGAATCAAAAGAAGAAATTAAAAAGCAGCTTATTTCTTTTACTGAATGAAGCTAGAATACAACAAAATGTAAGCTCTTGCAAAAGCACAAAAAAGAAATCTAATCTGATTATAAAAAAAATTGTACTTTTAAATTCTATTAATTAGGAGAATATAACAAAATGATTCAAAAAGCCATCATAGGAATAATTGCAGGAACATTCATAGGAATGTTTATCACTTCTTTTTTCCTTCCTTCTGGCACTCCAATTATCGAAATTTTCTATACAAAAATTACGGCTGCCTCAATAGTAACAGGAGTGTTTTGCTCTATTTATGCTTATTTTTCTAAATCTAAGTTGCAAGTTTTTATGATTTCTATTTTTATAGGAATCATTACATTCTACCTAAAATATTGGATTACTGGTCATAATTTTGATCCAGGAATTATGGGCGCATTTACAGGAGCTCTCTTAGGAGGTACATTTGCGATAGTAAGAAAATTCACTCATTCTCTTAAAGTCTACAGAAGACTTGAATCTCTTAGAAAACAAGGATTTAACAACTACAGTTAATTACCCTATTATCTGATTTACATTTTGCCAAGGTCCACCGTTAATTGCATCTAGCCCATGATGATTTAAAAAGTCGGTAGCACTTTGACTTCTTCCTCCACTTTTACAAACAGCAACTATTGGTTTATTCAAAGATTTGATCTCTTCAAGATGATCTGGAATTGTATTCAAAACAATATGTTTTGCTCCCTCAACATGACCTTCATTCCATTCTTGTAATGTTCTCACATCTAAAACAACAGCTCCATTGTTTAAATACTCTTTGATTTTTTCTATACTATCTTTTTGACTAAAGATTCCAAATAATCCCATACTATACTCTATTTTTTGTGTAATTATAAAACGCTATAAAATTACGAGTTTCTGATGAGGATATCATTTTCATTGTCACTTTTTTAGCAGAGTTACTTCATTGGTTTTGTAAAACTATAAAAAAAGAGCGCAAAATTGCGCTCTTTTTTATTTGCTAGTAGAAATGACAATTATTTAATCATTGCTTCTCTGATTATTTTGAATGCATCCATCGCTTTTGATCTTTTTGCATAAGCAAGTGCTGTGATTTTATCTTTATTTGATCTTGTCGTTAATTTCGCTCCACTTTCAATTAGCAATGTTGCAATTTCAAATTTGTTATACTTTGCAGCATACATCAATGGAGTCATTCCTTTTGATTTTTTGTTTATGTCTGCGCCAGAATCGATTAATTTCTTTACAGCATCATAGTCTCCTTTTTTGACTAAACTACAAAAAGTGTTTACGTTGTAAACCTCAACAGTTTCAATACTATTTAATGGTGTAATTGTTTCTGCTGCACTAACTTCTATTGTTGTAATAGCAAAAAGTAAAACGGTAGCTGATAAAATGATTTTTTTCATGATTGATAGGATTTAAAATGTTTATTTGTTTATTTGTTTATTTGTTTATTTGTTTATTGATAAGACTATGATAAAACGAACATGTTTCACTAAAGAGTACCAATTAACAGGCGTTTAACAGTATCCATCATAATTAACATAAGCTAATGTTAAGAAGATCATTATATACTCACAATTTTTAACATATTAGTGCTCAGAAAACAAAGCTTTGTATCTTAGCAACTTATTTATTTTTAAAAAATGAACAAGAAAGTCATCTTAATGATACTTGATGGTTGGGGAATTACTCAAGACCCAAAAGTATCTGCTATTTATAATGCAAAAACCCCTTATATAAATTCTTTGTATGATAGATTTCCTTCTGCAGAATTAAGAACAGATGGAGAACATGTTGGTTTGCCTGAAGGTCAGATGGGAAATTCTGAAGTAGGTCATATGAACTTAGGTGCTGGAAGAATTGTCTATCAAAACTTAGCGAAAATTAATATTGCTGTTAGAGAAAGAAGTTTATCTAAAGAGAAAGAGCTTATCAACGCTTTTACTTACGCAAAAAAGAACCATAAAAATGTTCATCTTTTGGGACTTGTTTCCAATGGAGGAATTCATTCACATATCAATCATTTAAAAGGATTTTTAGATGTTGCGAATGATTATGACTTAAAAGATGTTTACCTACATGCATTTACTGATGGTAGAGATTGTGATCCACAATCGGGAAAATATTTCATTAATGATATCCAAGAGCACATGAAAAATTCTACTGGTGAATTGGCAACCATTACAGGTAGATATTATGCTATGGATAGAGACAATCGTTGGGAACGTGTAAAACTAGCCTATGATGCTTTGGTAAATGGAGTAGGTGAAACTTCTACCAATGCAGAACAAAGCATGATCAATAATTACGAAAATAAGATCACGGATGAATTCATTAAACCATTAATTATGGTGGATGAGAATGGTGATCCTAAAGCTCAAATTAAAGAAGGTGATGTTGTTATCTTTTTCAACTTTAGGACAGATCGTGGTAGACAATTAACAAATGTTTTGTCTCAAAATGATAATCATGAATTCAATATGCATAAAATTCCTCTCTATTTTGTGACACTCACAAATTACGATGAGACATTTAAAGGTATTCATGTGATTTATAATAGTGATAATATTGAAAACACCCTTGGTGAAGTTCTAGAAAAAGCAGGGAAAAAGCAGATACGAATTGCCGAAACTGAGAAATACCCTCATGTTACCTTCTTCTTTTCTGGAGGACGTGAAAAAGAATTTGAAGGTGAAAAACGCCTTTTATGCCCTTCTCCAAAAGTAGCCACTTACGACCTGAAACCTGAAATGAGTGCCTATGAGATTAGAGATGCTATTGTTCCTGAATTGCAAAAAGGTGAGGTAGATTTTGTCTGTCTTAATTTTGCTAATGGAGATATGGTAGGTCATACAGGGGTCTTTGAAGCCGCTGTGAAAGCTTGTGAAACTGTAGATATCTGTACAAAAGAGGTTGTAGAATGTGGTTTAGAAAACGGATACACAACCATACTAATTGCCGATCATGGTAACTGTGAAACAATGATCAATCCAGATGGGAGTCCAAATACAGCACATACAACAAATCCTGTGCCTATCATTCTAATTGACAAAGACATAAAATCAATAAATAATGGTGTCTTGGGTGATATTGCTCCAACAATTTTAGATTTAATGGATATTAATCAACCTGCAGAAATGACACAAAAAACACTTTTATAAATATGAAAAAAATCTTCTTTTTAGTTTTATTCCTAGCATCCATTGCTTCAACTTCTAGTCAAACAAAACAAGTTAGAAATCCAAACTTGATTGGTCCTATAGATAAATTAGATCTCTTAAATCACAAATTCAAAGTTTCCTTCGAACCTAATTACAAAAATTACAACCCAGATGAAAAGGTACTTAAAAAAATTAAAAAGAACTTAAAAGGTGTTACTATTATATCTTTTGTTGGCAGCTGGTGTCATGACAGCAAACGAGTAATTCCAAGGTTCTATAAAACGATGGAGGCTGTTAATTTCGATTTAAACAAAAATTACAAAATGATTGGAATTACCAGAGGGAAGAAAACTCCTGATAATTTACAAGAAGGATATGATATCAAACATACTCCTACCCTTATTTTCTATAAAAAAGGAAAAGAGATTGGACGTTTTGTAGAGTATGCTAGAGAAACATTAGAAAAGGATATTTTAAGAATCTTACAAGGTAAAAAGTACAAACATTCCTATCAGAAATAAACACCTCTCAAAAGTCATTTAATTATGTCCATCAATTTTGATTGACAAGAATATTAAATCGATAAAAAATACTATCTTGGGGTGATATTACTCCTTAAATTTTAAATTTGAAGGAAAGAATCAACGAACTTGAATAACATAAAAACACTTCTATAGGTATGAAAAAAATCTTCTTTTTAGTTCTATTTGTAGCATCCTTTGCTTCAGTTAATAGTCAAGCCAAACAGGATAGAACCGGAAATTTAATTGGGTATGCTCAAAAATCTGATTTTCTAAAAAATCAATACAAAGGCTGGTTTGAATATCATTATAAAAAATATGATACAGATAAAGAAGTGGTCCAAAAAATTAAAAAGAACTTAAAAGATATATCGGTTCTATGTTTTATGGGAACTTGGTGTAAAGACAGCAAGCGAGAAGTTCCTCGTTTCTACAAAATAATGGAAGAAGCTAATTTCGATTTTAAAAACGACTTTAAACTGATTGCTTTAAACTGGAATAAAAGAACCCCTGATAATTTGCAAGCAGGATATAATATCTTTCGGGTTCCAACTTTTGTCTTTTACAAAAGAAAACAAGAAATTGGTCGTCTAGTAGAATATCCAAGACAGATCATGGAAAAAGATATTTTACGAATCTTAGAAAGAAAAACCTACAAACATTCCTACGAGAAATAAATGTTACCTAATAGCCACTTAATTATTGCCATAGATTTTGACGGGACTATTGTCGAAGATGCTTATCCAAAAATTGGAAAGCCTATGATCTTTGCTTTTGAAACAATAAAAAAGTTACAGGCCGAAGGACATCGTCTAATCTTATGGACGTATAGAAATGGGAAAAGGCTTACCGAGGCTGTAGAGTTTTGTAAAGAAAATGGCATCGAATTCTACGCTATCAATCAGAGTTACCCAGAAGAAATATTAGATGGAAAAATAAGCCGTAAAATTCACGCTGATTTATTTATTGATGACAGAAATGTTGGAGGGTTTGTTGGCTGGACAGCTGTTTACAAACTTATCTTTAATTACGAACCAGTCATAAAAAAGAAAAAGGGATTCTTCTCCTTTTTCAAGTAGATTTATCCGTTTTCAGTTTTAAAATTAAAAGTATCTTTGCACTTTTATTTATATTATGATTGTCGTAAAAACCAGAGAGGAAATAGAATTGATGCGCGAAAGTGCTTTGGTGGTATCTAGAACATTAGGAATACTTGCCAAAGAAGTAAAACCTGGTGTAACAACCTTGCATTTAGATAAGTTAGCTGAAGAATACATTCGCTCTCAAGATGCTATTCCTGGATTTTTAGGATTGTATGATTTTCCTAATACTTTATGTATGAGCCCTAATGCTCAAGTTGTTCATGGAATTCCTAATGACAAACCTCTGGTAGAAGGAGATATTATTTCAATTGATTGCGGAGCTATTAAGGATGGATTTTATGGAGATCATGCCTATACTTTTGCTGTTGGTAAAATCGACAAAGAAACTGAGAAACTTTTACAGATCACCAAAGAAAGTCTCTATGTCGGAATCAAGGAACTAAAAGCTGGGAATCGTGTTGGAGATGTTGGTTTTGCAATACAAAACTATTGTGAAAAACATGGGTTTGGCGTAGTTCGCGAGCTAGTTGGACATGGTTTAGGAAGAGAAATGCATGAAGATCCTGAAATGCCTAACTATGGTAAACGCGGACGAGGAAAGAAGTTTGTAGAAGGAATGGTGGTTGCTATAGAGCCGATGATAAACCTTGGAACTCATAGAATTAATCAATTGAGTGATGGTTGGACAATCTTAACCAAAGATGGAAAGCCAAGTGCTCATTTTGAACATAATGTTGCCATTGTAGACGGTAAACCAGAATTATTATCTACTTTCAAGTATGTTTACGACGCCTTAGGTATTGAAAGTGATGAAGAAAATGAATTTCGTCAAATTCCATTGGTTGTTTAATCGTATCATTCTCAGGAGAATGACAAATAAAGAAAATTGTCCCTATTCAAAATTATACTAAACACAATTTCAAGACCATTACTTATTAAATTAAGTTATGTAGCTCGTCCGTTTATTGCTTTTTATTTAAGAGGAAAAAACTATACAGATCCTATTGATGGGAAAAGCTTTCGCAAGTTCCTACCCTATGGCTATGGAACTCAAAGACCTAATGTATTATCCCCAAGCACACTTTCTTTAGAAAGACATCGCTTGTTGTGGTTGTATTTAAAAGACAAGACTGACTTCTTTACTTCTCAGAAGAAAGTCTTACACATGGCTCCTGAGCAGTGCTTTTTAAAACGATTTAAAAAATTAAATCACGAGTACGTTACTGCCGATTTATATTCTCCCATTGCAGATGTAAAAGCAGACATTACTGCCTTACCTTTTCAAGATGATTCTTTTGATGTGATTTTTTGCAATCATGTATTGGAGCACATTCCAGATGATACAAAAGCCATGCAAGAATTGTACAGAGTGCTAAAAAAAGGTGGTATGGGGATCTTCCAAATCCCACAAGATTTGTCTCGTGAAACTACTTTCGAAGATGATTCAATTACCGATCCTAAAGAACGTGCAAAAATCTTTGGGCAATACGATCATGTAAGAGTGTATGGAAAAGATTATTTCGACAAGCTTCGTTCTATTGGGTTTAGAGTAGAAGAAGTAAATTATACTCAAAAAATTGCTCCAGAACTCGTTGATAAATATCGTTTAGCTAAAGGTGAAATTTTACCTGTAGTTTTTAAGAATTAATTACGATACTCTTCCAACTCTCCTTTCTCATTTGCATAAATCAAAATGACTTTAAGCTCTGGTTTTGTTTGTATAAATTCTTTCGTTCTTTCCAATCCCATTGCCATAAAAGCAGTAGCATAGGCATCTACGTCTGCACAATCCAATTCTGCAATGACCGAAGCCGACAGTAAATTACTTTCAGTTGCATATCCTGTTTTTGGATTGATTGTGTGTACATATTTTTCGCCATTCTTAGCAATTCGGAATTTTCTATAGTTTCCGGAACTTGCCATCGATTTATTCTTTAATTCTAAAAAAGTAAATGCAGATCGACTTCCATCTGTATTTGGATTCTCTAACTGTACTGTCCATTGTTTTTTATCTGGTTTTGAACCTCTTACACGAATTTCTCCTCCTATTTCTATCAAATAATTTTTAACTTTTCTCGATTCAAGAAAACGACCTATGACATCTACTCCATACCCCTTTCCAATAGAATTAAAATCAAAATGCGTTTCTGCAAATTGCTTTTTAATCTCGTTGTCTTCTATTTTTACTTTATCAAACCCTACAAATTTCATCAACTCTTTTACTTTCGTTGAATCAATATTATTTAGCGATCCACTAGGTCCAAAACCCCAAGCATTGACAAGATTGCCTACCGTTGGATCAAAATAACCTTCCGTCTCTTTGAAAATACGTTCTGATTTTGAAAACACTTCCTTAAAATATTCGTCTACTTTTATTCCTTTTTCTCCTTTATTAATTCTAGAGATATCGGAGAGAGGAATGTATGTAGAAGTTGATTGATTAACCTTAGCAAACAATTGATTGATCTCATATTCAAAGTTTGTTTTTACATCATAGTAGATGATGCTATATGTAGTACCAAAAATAGTTCCTTGCAATTTAATTGGATTATTAATCTGTTTCTCTTTTTTACAAGAAATAAAGGAGAAAAAGGTAGAAAAAACGACAAGAAGGAATGCTCTTTTCATGAATAAAAAATTACGATATAAAGATAGGACTTAAAGTTCTCATAAATCGTTCATAAATTATTGTTAATCATCCTTTTTTTAGAAGCAATCTTTTTAACTTTGCTTCAATCTTAATTTAAGCATTCAAAAATGAGAAAACTAGTACTATTGTTAGTCTTGGCTGTTACAGCAAGTTCTTGTATATCTAAAAAAGAGTTCGCAGCTCTAGAGGCGCAGCACCAAAAGACCAAAAATGAATTGTTAGCTGTAAATAATAGCTTGACAAAATGTATGATCGAAAAAGAGAAGTGTGAATCAAATCTTTCGAGTTTGAACAGTACGATCGCTGATCTTAAGAACGATAAAAAAAGAACCTTAGAATATGTTGATAACTTGACAGTTTTAACGAAAGGGGCAAGTGATAATATCAAAGAAACTTTGGCTCAATTAAGTAAAAAAGATGCCTACATTAATAGAATAAGAGCAGCTGCTACTAAAAAGGATTCTTTAAACTTAGTTGTTGCTTTCCATTTGAAGAAAGAATTAAAAGATGGTATTGATGATGAAGACATCGAAATCAATGTAGAGAAAACAGTAGTTTTCATTTCTATCTCTGATAAGTTATTATTTAAAAGCGGAAGTTATAACATCACTGAAAAAGCATACGATGTTTTAGAAAAAGTAGCAACGGTAATTAAAGGACAACCAGAAATGGATGTAATGGTGGAAGGACATACAGATAACACTCCTATCAAAAACGACATTATTGAAGATAACTGGGATTTATCAGCAAAAAGAGCTACAGCAGTAACTCGTATTTTACAATACAAATATGGTGTAAAACCAGGTAGATTAATTGCAGCTGGTAGAAGTAGTTATGTGCCACTAGCAGCAAACGACACCCCTGCAAACAAATCTAAAAATAGAAGAACTAAGATTATTATCATGCCTAAAATTGGGCAGTTCTTCGATTTATTAGAGCAGAAAGCAGAGTAATTAGAAGTTTATATATATTTCAAAAAGCGCCTTCTCGGGCGCTTTTTTTATTCTAGATTTAATGTTTACTTCGAGAACCTCCAGTCAACATTACTTTCCTTTTTTACTCCAATATCCTTATAAAATCTTCAAACGCCACATAGTAGGGTTGGTCTTTAAAAATAGGATTTTCTATACTCTCTGCATTGGCAATTCCTACACCAGCAAACCATACTTTGGCGTTCTGTTTTTTAGCATGTTCTTTAAAAGTTTCCATCCATAAAACATCATACTCTTCTGGATTCTGAATATTATTAGTGGCTTTGATCAACACAAAAATCGTTGGCTCTCCTTTTTTAAACAATACGAATTGTGGGTGTCTTTTTAACTGACTGTTAATGGCCTGAAATTCATAGCCCATTTCTTCCAACTTCTTACCAATAATATTCATCGCAAGGTTATGCAACTCTTGCTCGGTCAATGCATGCATCTACTTTTTCTTATTGCGGTTGTTGTAATTTTTATCACCTCGAGTTTTAGGCTTCTTGTACTTCTTTGCAATCTCTCTTCTATACGAACCTCCTTGATTGGTCTTTGAATTCTTTTCGCTCTTTTCATGAAAAGCAGCTCCTGGTACATATTCTAACGACGTTCTGTTTTTAGAAATTCCTTGATCTTCTTTGGGTCGTTCATCTTCGGTGAGTTGTTTAGAGATTTCAACACCTTCTGGCAATTCCAATACTGGAATCTCATAATTCATTAAAGCTTCAATCTCCTTTTTCGATTCCAATTCTTTCTCAGTCGAAAATAGAATGGTTTGCCCTTCTTTCTCTGCACGACCTGTTCTACCAATTCTGTGCATATAATTTTCGGGAAAATCGGGAGTGTCAAAATTAATCACATGACTTACCTCATCGAAATCCAATCCACGAGCCATCACATCGGTTGCGACTAAAATACGGTTGCTTCCTTCATCAAACTGACGAATAAAGCGAATTCTGTAATTCTGAGTTTTGTTGGAATGTATTACACATGTTTCTGAACCAAAAGTTTCTTCAACTTTTGTAAATAGCAAATCGGCACTTCTTTTAAAGGCGACAAAAATCAACACTTTACTAAAGGTCTCTTTGTCGCGAAGCAAATGATTTAACAAGTTTACTTTTGTATAAAAATTTGGAACATGATAAGAGGTCTGCTGAATATTATCCAACGGAGTACCACTTACTGCAATTGATACTTTTTCTGGGTTCTTAAAAAAGTCATTGATCAAATCATTTACATCTTGAGTCATGGTTGCAGAAAACATCACGTTTTGTCTTCTACGAGGAAGTAAATCAAAAATATTTAGGAGTTGAAAACGAAACCCTAAATCGAGCATCACATCTACTTCATCGATGACCAACTTCTGAATAGATTTTAGTTTTAAGACATTGCTCAAAGCCAAGTCATACAATCGTCCTGGAGTAGCTACAATAATATCTTGCCCTTGGGCTATCGCTTGTTTTTGTGTGTTGATATTGGTTCCTCCGTAGACTCCTAAGACACGTACATTGATGTAGGTTGACAATTTTTCAATCTCTTCTACTACTTGTAGCACCAATTCACGAGTTGGCACCACTACCAAGACTCTAGGCGTGTCTTGTTTGGAGTATTTTAAATCTCGAAGAATGGGCATCATATAGGCAAAGGTTTTCCCTGTACCCGTTTGTGCAATTCCCACCACATCCTTTCCAGAACGAACCACAGAAAAGGCCTGCTCTTGAATAGGAGTTGGATGTGTAAAACCCATCTCTTCAATACTATTTCGGAGTTGATTGGATAAATCTAAATCATCAAAAGTGGTCATTGCCAAAAATTTTGACAAAGGTAAGTTTTCTAAAGCTCATGGTAACTAAAAGATTCACAACAGATTATTTCTTTTTTGTATCTTAACAGCAATCAACTATCCATGACAAGAAATCTTTGTAAAAACTGTAATCAATCCTTTGAAGGCAACTTCTGTAGCAACTGTGGTCAGCGGAAAATAGCCAATAAAAGATTGCACATCAAAGAGGTGATTGTAGATTTTTTTGACAATACATTTAACATTCACAAAGGCTTCTTTTTTACGCTGTGGAATCTTTTTATAAAACCTGGAAAAGTAGCGCAAGCGTATATTGATAGAAAACGAAAAAGCTATACAAATCCTACAAGATTTATGGTGGTTGGATTGGCTTTTCAAACCTTTATCGATTATTGGTTTCAAACGACGGAAATCATCAAACAAGACGATTATTTTTACTTTTCGTTTTTATCGGAAGCTATGAATACGAGTATGGAAATTTGGAATGTAAAATTGGCTGTGGAATATATACTATTAACTAACTTATTCAATATTGTGTTATTTCCTTTTTTGTTGTATATAACATTCAAACCACTCAAATATAACTATACTGAATTGTTATCTGCCAGCTTTTATTATATTCCAACCATCTTATTTATCACCATGCCGTTTTTATTTGTGACGAAAGTGTTGATGGGCATCTATGTATCTAAAGAAGTCATTATTCTCATTTTTGTAGGATACTTATTTTGGTCTTTTTTATATCTATTTAAGAAGATGGTATTTACACAAAGGCTTTTAAGATTGGTTTTAGCAATAGGGTTATTTATGTTAATTCGCACTCTATTTTTACCTTTTTTATTGAGTTATTTTTATCCGTTAGCATCGTGATAAATTCTTTAGACATATTCATCAATCTTTAAACCTAATAAACTTCGCACTATTGAAATAGTAACCTGGTACTTCGATATAAGCATTCAATTCTAATTCATACCAAGGGTTCATTTTAGAATCGTTAGGATTTTTGAGCATATGTACACTTTGTGCTGGCGTATTTCCTTGTGCTAAAATGAATCGTTTTTCACCCGCTTCATTTTTCACCTCATCTACAATCATAATAATATGACCCGGAGTTCCAGGGTAGACCAACATATCTCCTACTTGTAAGTTTTTAGCTGAAATTACTTTTGGTAATTCGTTGTACAACGATAAGGTTCCTGAATAAGTGTAAATTAAATTGAGGTATCTATAAAAGTTTGCTTTTGTAAAATTTTTATTAGCTGTCTTATGAAAGGTAACTTTGCTTCCTTTTACTTTGGGTCTGTATCCTTCTGCATACTTTTCCCAAGAACAATAATGTCCGCTGGTAAATTCGAACCCAACTTTAGATTGTTGATTCTTTTTCCAAAGATATTCAGAGCGCAAACGAATCAAAGCATCTGCACATTGCTGGAGTCCGTTTGTAGGAACAGAAAGGTCAAACACGCCAACATGTCCAGATTGATAGAAATATTCTGACCCATCGTAATTAATCACTTTAGCGCCAAAAGGTTTCAAACGATAATTCTGAATGAATTCTTGGAAGCTTCCTTTCGGATACTGAACTCTCGTATAGTTCTCTGGAGTTTTTACTCTGGCGGAAACAGAGTCTCCTTTTTTAATGATTAAACTGGGTTCTACAAACACGGTTTTGATCGCCGTTATAGCGGGTTGAGTTTTTTTAATTTGAGAAACAACGATAATAACAACAGCAAAAGTTAAGAGGATGAGGAGCTTCTTTTTCATAGTATTTGAACGAAAAAGGTCGTAAAAAAGTATCACATTTGTCAGTTCGAGTGTTTTGTGTCGTATCGAGAGTAGTCGAGATACAAACAAAATGTATCGAGAACAGATTCATTTACCAACTATACAGGCTTCTCGATACACTCTTCGACAAGCTCAGAGCACTCGAAGTGACATGTCTTTGCGAATTTCAAGATATTGAAATGAAGTAATCTGCTAAATTTGATGAGATCACTTCGCTATAGCCTGTCTTGAGCGACAGTCGAAAGGCTCGTGAAGACAGACAAGATTTCTTTTATCTTAGATTGATACACCTCAAAATCTTTTAGGTTATGATGTGTCCCTGTAGGAATGGTAACAAACTCTTTTTGATTAGACGTTGCTAAATCGAATAGTTCCTTTGATTGATCAAAAGAAGTGGTGACATCTTTATCGCCATGAAAGAAGGTAATGGGCGATTTGACCTTTGGAATGTCCTGATCTGTTCTAAATTGATACTTAATGATAAAAGTTGGTGCTAGTTTCGAGTAAAATCGTACGCCTTTTTTCATATTGTAAAAAGGGGCTTCTAAGACTAAATGTTTGGGGTTGTTATGCAAAGCTACGCGAGTGGCAAAGGTACAGCCTAAAGATCGTCCGTAGACCACAATCTGGTTTTCTGGAAACGTTTTTTTTACGTAGTCATAAGCCAGCAAACCATCCTTGTACATTTCTTGTTCATCATAACTTCCAGTACTCTTTCCATAGTTACGATAGTCCATCACAAAAACGTCATATTGGTAGGCTTCTAAGTACGAAACCAGATTTCCCCAGCGGCTTAAATTTCCTTTGTTTCCATGAAAAAACAGGATGATTCCTTTGGGTTCTTTCACCTTAAAGTGCAAGGCATTAATGGTCTCTCCGTCGCCAGTTTTTAAGTTGACTTCCTCAAATTCTTGAGTAAACGAAAACGCATAGTCTTTGTCTAACTTTTCTGATTGAAAAATAATTTTCTCTTGAAACATATACATCAATATAAGTACCACACAACTAACAATAACAAGTGTAGCTGCAATTTTTTTGATCATTTCTTTTTCTTTTTTGTTCTCACAAAATCGATGCTCGTTTTTTCTCGATCGAGTTCTACTACTTTCTTGGAATTTAAGATTTCACCCAAAGCCCTATGATAGCTTTCGAAATTGTGTAAATCTTTATGTCCACCTCCAATAATCGGATAGATTTTTGTAGCATCTGGTTTTAACTTCGATAAACGCAAACTCGATTTAAACTTAATGACTTTATCGTTTGTCCCATGAATAAGATTAATGGGACAGTCTACATATTTAATCCATTTATAGGTTGGCATTTGATAGCGCATTACCAACCCCAAAGGAACGAGTGGCAAGTAGCGTTTTACATTTTTAGACATGCTAAAATATGGGCACGCTAACACCAACGCTTTCGGGTTGTTCATAGAAGCTACTTTGGTTGCCAAACCAGTTCCTAAAGAACGTCCGTAGACAATAATATGTTCTTCTTTTACCTTCTCTTTCAATCGGTCATAGACATATAGAGCATCTTTTTTCATGCTATCCTGGCTCATCTTTCCAGTACTCTTTCCAAACCCACGATAGTCAATCATAATTACATCATAACCGTGCAAGGTAAAGTCTACTGCAAATTTTCCCCAGCCTTTAATGCTTTTGGAATTTCCTTTTAGATAATACACCAGTCCTTTCGGTTTTTCAGTTTTAAAATGGAGTCCGTTAATGACAACACCGTCTTGCAACTCTAGATTGTATTCATCTACTTGTTGATTTTCGTATTGAAATTGAAAGTCTTTGGGGAGTTTTTCTGGATGAAACAGTACTCGTTCTTGGAAGAAGTAAATAAGAATACTTACCACAGCAACAACAATAAGAAGAATGAGTAAATAGGATGTCCAGCCCATGTGTTTGGTTTGTTAAAACGAATCTACTGATTTTTAGACCTTGAAACAAGTTCAGTGTAATATAAAAAATTTGTAACTTTAGCCAAGTCAGGCTTTTGTAACATTTTCCCTTTTTGTTACACTCATAGTTTAACTAACCGAACCAAACTTATGATTAAATTCTTCTCTGTCAGTTTGAGTGTTTTGCTCTGCAAAATGTATCGAGAACTGATTCATTTTGCTAGATATCGAAACTTCTCGATACTATTTCAACAAGTTGAAATCACTCGAAGTGACAAATCCGTTGCACCATGATAAAATTCTTTAGGCGTATACGCCAAAAAATGCTGTCCGAAAATAAATTTTCGAAATACTTATTTTACGCCATAGGTGAAATCATTTTAGTTGTCATTGGTATTTTGATTGCCTTGCAACTAAATAACTGGAACCAAAACAGGCAAAACAAACAAAAAGTTGATAAACTTTTAAGTAAAATCCAGAAAGACATTGCTACAGACCTATCAGAAATCAACAGAGTATCAAGCTTTTATTATCTTAAAGATTCCCTGTGTCAGTTGGTACTTAGCAAAAAATTGAATACGCAAGATTATAAAAATCCAAACTCAGGTTTGCTATATACTCTTGTCATTACTCTTGAAAATATAAGCCTGAAAAGAAACAGTTATGATAATTTGATGAGTGTTCAAGATATCATTCCTGAAGCTTATGATTCTATTGTAGATAAGCTTAACATTCTGTATAACGATCGTTACAGATCTGTTGAATTGGCTGATAAAGCTTTTAGCAATATGGTTCTAAAAAGTGTCGAAGATCTTCACCAAAATTTTAGCTGGTTTTCATCACAAAACATCAATAGCATTAGTGATAAACAGATTGATTTTCTTGTCAATAGCGATAAATACCAAAGCATGGTTGCCATGCATCAAAATATGTCTGTGGGTAATTTAATGGCTGCTAGTATACAATATCTTCAAGACGCTTTGACTGTTTATAAGGATATTGATCAACTAATAGAAAACTCCACTCTTTCTCAAACAAGTTTACCCTTAATACCCATAGATAGTAGTAAAGTAGGGTTATACAAAGATATTACAGGTAACACAATTACATACCAAATTAAAAACAAAAGACATTACTTAATAGATAAGGATGGTACTATAGAGTTTCATCCGTTTTTACCAAATAAATTCTTTTATCCATTATCAAATCTATTTATGAGGTTTCAATCTGAAACAGATACTACCCATTTGTATTTGTCTGTGTTTGAAAATGGACAAAAACCATTTGCAACTAAAATTGATTAGATGATTAAATTCTTTCGGAAGAATAAAACATTCTGTCATTCCGACCGAAGTGGAGGAATCTCTTTTAAACACCCTGAGATTTCTCGACAGGCTCGAAATGACATCAAATTAAATATGAAGCTATGATAAAAATTTTTAGACATATTAGAAAATCCATGATAAAGGAAAACAAAACTACTAAGTACTTAATCTACGCTCTTGGAGAAATTATCTTGGTCGTGATTGGAATTTTAATTGCACTGCAATTGAATACCTTAAAGGAGAATAAACAAAATAAAAAAATAGAATTACAATATTTGAGTGGCATTGTTGCTAATTTAGAACGAGATATTATAGAACTAAAAGATTTATTAAAAAGAGACACCATCACCTTTGAAGCCTATACAAATATCTTAATGCCTTTTAAGGATACTACAACAAAAGTGTATACTCCTCAATTTATCGGAATAACTATTGCACAATCGCAATTCACACACCAATTTGCTGGAAATAACATTGTTTTTGAAGACATGAAATCTTCTGGAAAAATTAATTATATCAATTCGGATGCGCTTCGCTTTGCATTATTAGAGTATTATAACGATAGTGAAACCTATGCTGAGACACATAAAAAAAACAATATCATTATTAATCAATTAAAAGATGAAGCCTTCACAGACAATTTAGATCTCAATTCTTTAATTGAAGGGTTCATTTTTAAAGGGAATTGGAGTGCACAATTAGATTCTTTAGACCTTTCTTTCTTTTTTAAGAATAAAAATGATGTTGCAGTAAAACAGTTTGCAAACAGGGTTTCTTTGATGAAAGGGCTTTTAAAAGTAAATCACACCTACAATGACTACTTATTGGAACGGTCAAGAAAATTAAAAGTGCTGATTCTAGATTATTTAAATGGCAAAGAAATTGATCATACCACTAAACTTCCAAAAGAAACGCTGACAGCAATTGTAGAAGGAAATACAACTCTTCTAGATCAGATCGTTACGGCAGCATCGATCAACACGTGTTTTAATATTGAAGAACAGTATGCCATTAATTATTTAGCACTGAGTATTGAGAATAATTCGTTTGCTTCTTTGCAATTCTTTGTAGAGAAGGGTGCAAATTTAGAACTGGCTTGTTTTGATAAAACACCACTCATGTATGCTGTAAAATATGGCCATTTAAACATGGTAAAATACTTATTAGAAAAAGGTGCAGACATTAACAAGGTTTCTGTAGAAGGAAAAACTGCTTTCGATTATGCTACAAAGTATAATCATCCAGAAATTGAGGCTTTTTTAAAATCTTATAAGTAAACCTAAACGATGATTAAATCCTTTCGGAAAAACCAGGTGCTTGTAACAAATAAAAAAAACTCCTGTCTCTATAGAAGAAAGCAATAACTAATGGTAAATCTTCTTAGAAAAAATAGAAGGAAGCTTCTCTCTGAAAATTCGGAAACAAAGCCGTCCCGTAAATTTTCAAGATATATAGCTTACGGAACTGGAGAGATTGTTCTAGTTGTTATTGGGATATTGATTGCTTTGCAAATTAACACTTGGAGCAATCAACAGCAAGAGCACAAACAAGAAGTATACATCTTACATCGTTTATCCGCTGATCTAAATAAAGACATTAGCAATCTGGAAATCCGAACCAAATGGGTAAAAAAACGTCTTTCTGATATTGATACTATTGCTAAAATGCTTGAGAACCCTGACAAATCGGATAAAGAAAAGTTTCTAGCATTACAAACCAACTTAATGATTGATAATTACTTTGTTCCTAGCAGAGGTACTTATGACGAAGGAATATCTTCAGGCAAACTCAATTATATTAAAAATGACAGTTTAAGAGAGAGTATTTTTAATTATTATCGTGCTATTTCAAACAAAAGGGACAATGACAATGTACAGTATAAAGTGACTAATGAACTGATTTTGCCTCTCTTCGTAGAAGAAGTTGGTGCGACTAAATCAATGATTAAAAGTTATCTAAAAGCAGACAATCAATTACCTGAATTAGATTTAAATAAATTGGCTAAAAGCAAAAAATACTATCAACTTTTACTGTATACCAAAGGAGAAGTGTATCAGATTCAAGATTGGGAAATTTATATTAAATCTGCCTTGGAATTAAGACAACATATAGAAGCTATACTAAGTTCTTTTGATAAAAAAAACAAAGCCGACAATTAATTGCCGGCTTTTAGCTAAAAACTGTCCCCTAAGATCGTAATTAGCTAACTGGATCTACCCCTTTTATTCCTTTTTCTAATCTTAAGCAACGCCCCTAAAATCAAGCAATTTTATTTTCATTACTTATTAGTACAAATTTAATTAAGTCAATCGACCCAATCACAAAATTTATGGTGGCAAAATGTGGCATTCTACTATTTTTATAAAAGTTTGGAAGACTTTCGAATTGAATTATTAATTAAATTATTTTCTTATTTAAAACTATTTCAAAGCATTAATAGTATAAAAGAATTAGTATTAATAAAAAAATACTCAACAAAAGATAGATTGTTAATCTAAGTATAAATCTAGATTTCATATTCTAGGATTTATTAGTGGGGTATAATCAATTATATCTATTATAATCACAACACGTTTATTTAGGTTTAAAATAAATATAAAAGCAGCGATTGTGGTAGTAGTAAAATCAATAGTGTCAAAAAGTGGTAAGACTAATTTTCTTAAGATTTATTATTAAATCATACATTTTATAATAAGAAAAAACCGATATTTTCATATCGGTTTTGTAAATAGACTAGCAAATGAATTTTATCAGTACAAATAACCGTTGGAGGCCGGTAGCGTTTTAAAAACATCTTTTACTTTCAGCACTTATAAATTTCAAAATTTAGAATTTTGTTTGTTTATATAAATATGCTAGATCTAACTATTATCAAAAATAAGCCTACTTTTTAAAGAAGTAAAAAATATAAGGTGTTAAAAAGTGGCATATAAAACTGACTTTATAAATCTTGTATTTTCTTCTCCAATTCTTGACCAGGACTTAGTCCAATTTTTTTTCGAATTCGATAACGGATAGATTTTATAGAATCTATCGTTGTATTCTTAATAGATACAATTTCTTTTATTGATAAGTTTAAACGTAATAAAATACAGACTTCTCTTTCATTTTTGGTAAGATTCGGATATAGCTTTCTTATCTTACGGTCGAAACCTTTATCAACTTCATTTATTTTATCTTGAATTGTTAGCAGCTTATCTTCTGTAATTACTTGTTGTTTGATTTTATAAATGAGGCTTCTGACAAATTTCTTGATATGCTCTGATGCTGTCAAAGATTCTTCTTGTTTTAATTGTAGTAAAAGTTCTTTTTTTGATAAAAGTTTCATTTTATTATCAGAAATCAAAAATTTAATTTCTGCTTCTGATGCTTTTATTTGTTCCTTTAGTAATTTTTTTTGAATTTTTTCTTTTTCTAGTTTTTGAGATGTAATTTTTACTTTGTTTAGAAAGTTCTTTCTTGCAAAAAAACCAATTAGCAAGCTACCAGATAATGTTATTATAAATAATGTAACATATAAAATTCGTAATGATCTTTCTTTATCGGCTTGTAACTCCAGCTCTTTTCTTTCCTCTCTAAATTTATAATGCAGCTCCAACGCTTGAAACTTTTTTATTTCACTTTCATTAAATATCTTCAAATTTTGCACATCGTATTTCTTATAACTCTCGAAAGCTTCTTTATAATCTCCTTTTTTTACATAAAAAAATGTTTTTAACTTATATATTTTGGCTGCATACTTTTCAAACTTTTCTTCCTGAGCAATCATGAGAGAATTTTCAGCATGTATTAATCCTTTATCATACTCCTTTGAAGAGTTTGACAAAATGTCCTTTTTGTACATTAGAGACATGTAATATTCAGTTACACATTCTCTGTATTTATTTTCTGTGTTTCTATAATGTTTAAGATTTTCAAGCAATAAATATTTTGCTTCCTTATATCTTTTTTTTTTGAAAAAAAAGCGTGCTATATAATTATTTACTTCATGAATTTTATCCTTATTATTTATGAATGTATATAATTCTTTTGCTTTTATATAATAAAGATTTGCTGAGTCTATCTTGGTAGGTAACTTGCTATACGAAATTCCGATCTTATGATAACTCACCGCCAATTCAGATAGATTTCCTAGCTTCTTCTTTAATTTAATAGATTTTTTATAATTAGCAATTGCACTATCATTCACTTTACTAGATCTATACGAATCTGCAATTTGATGATACGTTTTGGACAAACTCAAAGTATCACTGACTGACCTATAATAAAGAAGTGAATTATAATAGTAGTCTAACGCCAACAGAAAATTACCACTTCTTTTGTGTAGAATCCCCATTAAACTGTTCAATTTAGCTTCTTGTTTTTCTTTTTGTTTGTAAGAAAAAGATTCTATAATGTCTTGAGCATCGAGAAAATATTCTTCTGCAGAATGCGATTTCTTTTTCATTTGATATTCACCTATCTTTATAAGTGCTTTTACCTTAAGGTATTTGTTGGTTGAACTTTCTATGTTTTTCTTTAATCTTAACAACGTTGTATCCAATTCTTGAGAAACAATCGATAATGAAAAAAGAAATGCATATATAAAGCTTAATAAAGTCTTCATAAGATGATTCTAGCAATTAGACGATATATTACGCAAAATCAAAATTGATAAAACAATCCATGAATTGATTTGGGGGCGTATTTATTTTACAACAAACATAATTTGTCTTTTGTAGTTACTATAATTATACTGGTGGCAAAAAGTGGCGAAAATCAAAATTCATAAGTATTAACAGAGTATTATCTACCTTTTCTAAAAATACCACAAGAAAGAGGAAAAAGTTATTCACCAATAAAATTGATAAGAAATTAAGAAGTATATTTTATTTTTTTCAATAAAAAAGCCAGCACACATTGTGCTAGCTTTTTAAATTATTTATAAAATTTCGTTACTTCATTTTTCCATTTACCAACCCAATTACAGCTCCCATAATAGCCGTCATTACAACACCAATAACTACATCGGTAGCCATGTTCTGATAATTTGGCTCCATTATAGCAGAATTCATAAAGAAGTTCATAGAAATGGAATACAAAAGACCAAATACAGCTCCAACTTTTAAGCCTTCTTTGGCGCTAATTATCGATGCTACCACTGTAAAAATGTAAGCTAGAAGAAACCCGAAAGCTAGACATCCAAGAGCAATAAATAAGATGTTATCTTCCCCTTTCGGATACAAGTCTGGGAATAACATCCCGTAAAAAAGCCACCCTAAAAGGAAGTCTACTATACCTGCGACTATCCCAGAAACTAAGAAATTTTTTGTGTTCATAAGTTAAATTTTAGTTAGTAATTCTAATAAAAGTATAAAAAAATTATTTAATCCATTTCTATTAACAAGAAAACCAGCGCTTTATCGCTGGTTTTAAAAATTTGTTTTATGAGATACTGAAACGAGTTCAGCATTATACTATCCTCCGAAATCGTCAAATCTGATGCTCTCATCTGGGATACCAAAGTCTTCTCCCATTTTCTGAACAGCATTGTTCATCAATGGTGGTCCACAGAAATATAATTCTATATCTTCTGGTGATTCATGGTGATTCAAATAATTCTCAATCACACAGTTGTGAATGAATCCTACAAAACCATCTCCTTCTCCGTCAATTCCATCTTTTACTTTCCAATTATCTTCCTCTAAAGGCTCAGATAAGGCTAAGTAAAATTTGAAGTTTGGAAAATCTTTCTCTAAGTTATAGAAGTGTTCTAAGTAAAATAATTCTCTTTTAGAACGTCCTCCGTACCAATAGGTAACTTTACGACCTGTTTTTAAGGTTCTGAATAAGTGATATAAGTGAGAACGCATTGGTGCCATTCCTGCTCCACCTCCTACATATAACATTTCTGCATCAGACTCATTAATGAAGAACTCTCCATAAGGTCCTGAAATGGTTACTTTGTCACCTGGTTTTTGAGCAAATATATAAGAAGATGCTACTCCTGGATTTACATCCATCCATCCGTTTTTAGCACGATCCCATGGCGGAGTTGCAATACGAACATTCAACATAATTTCTCTTCCTTCAGCAGGATAAGAAGCCATTGAATATGCACGTTCTACAATTTCATTATTCTTCATCACCAAAGGCCATAAACCAAACTTATCCCATTCTGCTTGAAACTTATCTGGTGTTTCGTGCTCTTCTGGATGCGCAGTAATATCCATGTCTGAGAATTTAATTTCACAGTTAGGAATTTCAATTTGAATGTATCCTCCTGCTTTATATCCCATATCTTCTGGAATCTCTACCACAAATTCTTTAATGAACGATGCTACGTTGTAATTACGTACCACGGTTGCTTCCCATTTCTTAATTCCGAATACTTCTTCTGGAATAGAAATGTCCATGTCTTGTTTTACTTTTACTTGACAGGCTAAACGAATCCCTTCTTTTAACTCTTTACGGGTAAAGTGAGGTGTCTCTGTTGGCAAGGCTTCCCCTCCACCAGAATTGATATGACATTCACATTGAACACAAGAACCTCCACCTCCACAAGCTGAAGGCAAAAAGATTTTTTCGTTTCCTAAGGTCGTTAACAAGGTGCTTCCAGAAGCTACCTCTATTTTCTTCTCTCCGTTAATGGTAATAGTTACCGATCCGGATGGAGATAGTTTTTGTTTTACAAATAATAGTAATGTTACCAAAAGCAATGTAATCAGTAAAAAAGCTGCTACGGTTGCTATGATAGTTCCTGTTGTGCTTGCTGCTAATGTTATCATCTTACTATTCTGTTTCTTTAGTGATTTCTGCTACTTCTTCCTTCTTTTCTGTCGTATCAACTTCCTTTACATCTTCTTTGACAGGTTCTGACTTCTCGACTACGCTCGAAATGACAATTTCAGTTTTTTCTTCTTTTTCCTCTTCATCACCACCTGTTAACATTCCTCCAAAGCTCATAAACCCAATCGCCATTAACCCTGTAATGATAAATGTAATTCCTAAACCTCTTAAGGCTGGAGGCACATTTGAGTATCTGATTTTCTCACGGATAGCAGCGATTGCTAAAATGGCTAAGAACCATCCGATTCCTGAACCAACTCCGTATGTTAGAGCCAATCCTAAACTTGGAATTTCACGAGATTGCATAAATAACGACCCTCCTAAGATGGCACAGTTTACAGCAATTAACGGTAAGAAAATTCCTAATGAATTGTATAATGAAGGTGAAAATTTCTCTACAATAATTTCTACCAATTGTACCATGGTTGCAATGGTAGCAATAAACATGATAAAGGATAAGAAACTTAAATCGTACTCAGCATATTCTGGCCCTAACCAAACCAATGCTCCTTCTTGTAAAATGTAAGTGTCTAACAACCAGTTTAACGGTACTGTTACTGCTAATACAAAGATTACAGCAGCTCCAAGTCCAACGGCAGTAGCGACTTTTTTAGATACAGCAAGGTAAGAACACATTCCTAAGAATGTAGCAAACACCATGTTGTCTATAAATATCGATTTGAAAAATAATTCTACGTGTTCCATGATTTATTTTTTCTAATGTTCTTCAATTAATGCTTTGTTCTTACTACGTTGCACCCATATAATGATTCCAACTACGATCAATGCCATTGGTGATAACAACATAAACCCGTTGTTTTCATATCCAATAGAATACAATCCTGTTTTCTCAATTGGGTCTCCTAATACTGGAAAACCTAATAAGGTTCCTGAACCTAACAACTCTCTAAAGAATCCTACAATAATTAAGATTACTGCATATCCTAAAGAGTTTCCAATTCCGTCTAAGAATGATCTCCATGGTCCGTTTCCTAAAGCAAAAGCTTCAAAACGTCCCATAATAATACAGTTGGTAATAATTAAACCAACAAATACCGAAAGTGTTTTACTCAGTTCGTAAGCGAATGCTTTTAAAACTAAATCAACTATAATTACCAAGGTTGCAACTACAATTAGTTGAACAATGATTCTAATTTTTGATGGAATGATATTTCTCATTAATGAGATCACTACGTTTCCTAAGCCTAAAACGAACAATACCGAAATAGACATTACGATTGATGCTTTTAACTCAGCTGTAATTGCCAATGCAGAACAGATACCTAATACCTGAATGGTAATTGGATTGTTATCCGCTAATGGGTCTGAGATTAATTTTGCGTCTTTTTTTGATAAAAGTCCCATATTAATTCGTTTTTAAAGTTTTGAAATAAGGCACATACAATTTCAAATCAGATTTGATCATAGCAGAAACTCCATCACCTGTAATGGTCGCTCCGGCAATTGCATCTACTTCATAGTCTGTTTTTTCTTCGTTCTTAGGATCGTTATTACCTTTGGCAACTCTAATTCCTTTAAAGTTTCCTGATTCATCTAACAAATGTTCTCCAATAAAATCATCCATAAAGTAACGTTGCTTAATGTTTGCTCCCAAACCTGGCGTTTCTCCTTTATGATCAAAATAGGCTCCTTGTACGACCATGTTTTCATCCATGCCAACATATCCCCAAATTGCATCCCAAAGACCTTTTCCTCTAATAGGTGCTACATAAAATGTTTTTCCATCTTTCTCACCTACAAACAATGGAAGTCTTCTTACACCTCCATCTTTTGCTTTGGCTTTCTCTTTCTTAACATCGATTAAATACGCTTTGTCATCTTCAGTGATTTTATCTCCTTCTATGACTAATTGTTTTGTGATGTATTTTTGAAATTCTTGTTCTGCAGCAGTTGTCGAAACGAAGTTTGCACTGGTTCCTTCGTTCTCATTTACACCCATTGCATATAAGATGTTCTGTTGCTTTTCAATACGTTTGTTCTCGTCGATATTTGGCTTTAGCGAAGATGCTAAAAAGGCTAATAAAGCACCTACAACAAACACCATTCCGATGGCGAAAAATATTGTGTACGAATTACTATCTGTTTTCTTAGACATAATTAAGCAGTTTTAGCTTTTAAACGTTTCTTTCTTCTCTTCACATTTCCTTGCACCACATAATGGTCAATTGTCGGAGCAAAGACATTCATTAGTAGAATGGCTAAGAATACTCCTTCTGGATATGCTGGGTTGAACACACGAATCATAATCGAGATAAATCCGATTAAGAATCCGTAAATCCATTTTCCTCTATTTGTTTGTGAGGCAGTTACTGGATCAGTCGCCATATATACAGCTCCGAATGCCAGACCTCCAATTAGTAAGTGTTCCCACCAAACAGTATTCATTAATCCGTAAAATTTACTAGATTCTGTGATGATATCTGCAGCAACAACTTGATTGAAGATGAATCCCATTACGGCAGCTCCAATAAATGTTGATACGATAATTCTCCAGCTTCCAATCTTCGTAAAGATTAAGAAGGCGGCTCCTAACAGGATTAAGAATGTTGATGTTTCACCAACGGACCCTGGAATAAATCCGAAAAACATATCCCACGTATCATAACTTGGTGTTAGGTTCTGTGCGTAACTTCCTAAGACAGTCTCTCCAGAAATTGCATCAGGAGTTCCTACTCTGTTTACAGCATCGTATACCCAAACTTTATCTCCACTCATCCAAGTTGGATAGGCAAAGAATAAGAAAGCTCTAATGGTTAAAGCAGGATTTAAGATGTTCATTCCTGTTCCTCCGAATACTTCTTTTCCAATTACTACACCAAATACAACTGCTACTGCTAGCATCCATAATGGAGTATCGATTGGTACGATTAAAGGAACTAACATTCCTGTTACTAAGTATCCTTCTTCTACTTCGTGTCCTTTAATCATTGCAAAGATGAATTCTACTAACAATCCAACTCCGTAAGAAACCACAACTAGTGGTAATACTTTTATGATTCCAATCCAGAAGTTATCCCAAGTTAGGAAACTTCCCATCACAGAAAATTCTGTTGAGATTCCTTTTGCAGCATCAATAGCAGCATAATGTTGATATCCTGCATTGAACATTCCAAACAACAAACAAGGAATCAACGCCATGATTACAATATTCATGGTACGTTTTAAGTCGTCTGCTGCTTTGATATGAGTTCCGCCATGCGTTACCTCATTAGGTAAATACAAAAAAGTATGGATTGCGTTAAACGCAGGTGCCATCTTGGTTCCTTTGTACTTCTCTTTTAAATTATGTAGTTTACTTTTTAAGCTCATTTGAGTTCTTATTTTAGCCTAATTCTTCTCTCATTAAATCCAAACCTTCTCTCACAATTTGTTGGTGAGGTTGTTTCGATACACAAATAAACTCTGTCAATGCAAAATCTTCAGGAGCTACTTCGTAACCTCCTAAATTTTCCATCTCATCTAAGTCTTTATACATACAAGCCTTTAAGAATTGTAATGGGTATACATCTAACGGGAAAACATTTTCGTAAGAACCTGTGACCACAAATGCTCTGTGTTCTCCGTTAGTATTTGTGTTTAAATCGTATTTCTTCTTTGGAGTCAACCAAGAAAATGTTAATGCTCTAGACGTTGATATCTTATTGAAAACAGGTTTGTTCCAACCAAAGAATTCGTAATCGTCTCCTTCTGGAATAGCGGTTACTTGATTGTCATAATATCCTAAGAATCCATCTTCAGCAACTTGAGTACCAGACAATACATTACCACTAATAACTCTAGTATTATCGTGTTTCAAATTCTTATTTACAACATTTCCAATAGTTGCTCCTGCGATAGCAGTAACATATGATGGTTTTTCAAATTGAGAACCAGTTAAAGCAATTGTTCTTTTTGCATTAAAGTTTCCTGTTAAGAACAACTCACCAATCACTACTAGGTCTTGTGGACTCACAACCCAAACAACTTCTCCTTTATTCATCGGAGCAATTTGAGCAATCTGAGTACTTACGTTTCCAACTGGATGTGGACCTGATACTTTATGAAGTTCTATATTGTTCAATCCGTTGAAAGGCGAATTTGAATTCTGCCCTACAGACACATGAACTTTCCCATCAGTTAATTTTGAAACAGCAGTTAATGCAGCTTGTAACTCTTTTTCTTTTCCTGCCAAAGTGTAATCGTAATCGGCAGCTAAAGGAGCACTTGCATAGGCTGATATAAAGATCGCTTTTGGAACTTGATTTGGATTTGCAATCACGTCATACGGACGTTGTTTGATAAATGGCCAACATCCAGAAGTAAACAAATGATTCTTTACTTCTTCTGCAGACATCTTATCAGCATCTTGTTTTCCAAAATCTTGATAGTCTTGCTTTCCATCAGCAAGGATCTTCACAGTTAATATTTTACGTTTTGCTCCGCGAATAATCTCAGTAACTTTTCCACTAACAGGGCTAGAAAATAAAATACGTTCGTCACTTTTTGAATAAAAAAGTGCTTCTCCTGCTTTTACTTCAGTTCCTTCTTTAGCGATAAGTTTTGGGATAATTCCGTGGAAGTCATCTGGCTTTAATGCATATACTCCGCTTGTAGAAATATCGGTAGTAATTTGTTCTGCTTCGCCAACCAGCTTAATGTCTAAGCCTTTTTTAATCCGAATGTCTTTTGACATGGTAAATACGAAATTTAGTTATCTAAAAAAATCATGCAAATTTAGTTATTTTGTGAGTGAAGACAGAATAATTAAGGTTTTATCTTAAATCTGAAAACTTATTTATAATGAATCTAAATAAATTGTTTTTACCTTATTTATTATTGATTAGGTTTGTAGAAAATAATCTTTTGGTAAGGTGTTTGATGTCTGATGCTAAAAGGTTTGAAAACAATGCTATGTTTAAGTTTGAAAAATTAAAGATTTGGCAGAAAGCCATGGACTTTGGAGAAGATATGACAATTTTAGCTGATCGCTTTCCTAGAAAAGAAATATACAATCTTTCTTCACAACCGAGGAGGGCCGCTGATTCTATTGCTCTTAATATATCTGAAGGATCAATTGAGCAATCTAAACCCGAGTTTAATCGTTTTTTAGGATATTCAATTCGTTCTTTAGCTGAAGTTATTACATGTTTACATAAAGCTAAAAGAAGAAATTACCTTGAATTGAATACTTTTGACAATCATTACAAAGAAGCATATCATCTAATGAACATGATGATCGCTTTTAAAAAAACTATAAAGTGACAAACATCCAGCATCTAACATCTAGCATTTTCTGCACATTGTTTTGTCTAATCAGTTTAGGGCTCTCTACTTATGCTCAAAACCGGCCTAGCTACATCAAATCGATTCAACTTAAACCCTTAGAGGAAAAGAATTTTTCAATTATAGTTCCACTTGGAAAAACATTGGAATTAAGTTTTGATGACTTGGAAGGAGATCAAAAAGATTACTACTACAAGATTGAATTAATGAATCATGATTGGACACCCAGCAGTCTGATTTCTAATCAATATTTAGAAGGGTTTCAATCAAACATCATCTTGAATATTGAAAATTCATTCAACACATTTCAGAATTACACTCACTATTCAATACGATTTCCAAATCAAAATACAAGAATTACAAAGAGTGGCAACTATCTATTATCCGTTTTAGATAGAGATGATGAAATTGTTTTTACCAGAAGGTTCGTCTTATATGAATCTGCTGCCACTGTTGGAGTCTCAGTAAGTAGAGGAAGAGAATTAAAAAACATGAACGAGCAGCAAACTGTAAACTTTACTGTAAACTACCCTTCAATAAGAGTGAATAACCCCAACCAAGAAATTCATGTAGCTGTCTTGCAAAATCAAAATTGGAAATCAGCCTTAACAGATATCCAACCTCAATTTTACAAACCCAATCAATTGATTTACCGTCATACAAATAAGACCAATTTTTGGGGAGGAAATGAATATCTTTTTTTTGATAATAAGATCATCAGAAACGCCAGCATTAATGTGCAAAGGGTAGAACGTAAAAACGTTTTTCATAATTATTTGTATCCATATAAGAACAGGGAAGTAAAAAACTACTCGTATAACCCAGATATTAACGGGCAGTATATTGTAAGAACCATTGAAGGCTCTGATTCAAAAACTGAGGCAGATTATGCCATGATGCATTTTACTCTAGAAGTAGAAAAAGAATTTCTAAACAAAGAAGTGTATGTATATGGAGGCTTTAATAATTTTGAGTTCACTGAAGAAAATAGAATGGTCTTCGACTCATCGACTAAATCATATCGATCTAATTTTTTATTGAAACAGGGTTTTTACAACTATACATTTGTAACTAAATCTTCTGATGATACTATTTCAGAATCAGAAATTCGAGGAAATTTTTCTAAAACTGAAAACGAATACACTGTACTTGTTTATTACAAACCCTTTGGTGCTTTGTTCGACAGAGTGATTGGAGTAGGAACCATCACTTTTCAAGGAGAAAGATGATAAATGATAAATGATTGATTGTTGATTGTTGATTGTTGATTGTTGATTGTTGATTGTTGATTGTTGATTGTTGATTGTTGATTGTTGATTAAGTTTGAAAATATATTTATGCTTCATAAACGAATACTTTAATTTTTTACACTTTTCAGTTTTGCATTTAAATTTACATGCTCTGAAACTTTGAAACCTTAGTACTTGATTCTTTAAAACAAATGTCCTACTTTAGCTACAGATGGTACAGCAAATCACAAAAGGGATTAAAATCTCTGTAAAAACCAAATATGATGGGACTCTTTACAGAAACCATCACCTGTACCATAACTTCAGCTACTATATTACTATTGAAAATGAATCCTTAGAAACGGTTCAATTAACAGATCGTTTTTGGAAAATTCTGGATTCGTTAAACAGGGTAGAAATTGTTGAAGGTGAGGGAGTCGTCGGGCAAACTCCAATTTTAGAACCCCAAGACACATATACGTATAAATCTGGATGTTTTCTTTTATCAAATATTGGAGCAATGAGTGGTTTCTTTACGATGTTGAATCTAGAAACTCAAAAGAATTTTGAAGTAACCATACCAACATTTCAACTCTCAACACCAATATCATTAAACTAATCAAAAGAAATAAAAAAGGGAAACTTGCTCGAGTTCGGGTTAAAGAACCCGAATGCCATAATTGCGGACATCCTTTTTTTGGTCAGGAGAAATACTGTCCTGAATGTGGACAGAAAAACAAGAACAAGAAAATTACTTTTGGAAGCTTTGTTAAAGAGGTATTTAATGGTTTTATTTCTTTAGATGGTAAATTTTGGACAACCTTAGTTCCTCTTTTAACAAAACCAGGAAAGGTTTCTAGAGATTTTATTGACGGTAGGAGGGCTAGATATTCGAACCCTTTTCAATTCTACCTAACTGTTTCCATTGTTTTCTTTATCATTTTAGGATTGGCAGACAAGTACCAAGAATTTAAAGAGCTTCAAGAAGGGAGAACAGTGCAAACCGCCAATATTTCAGATCTTACAAATCAGATAAAACAGACTCCAGATTCTATTATTAAGAAAACTACGGATGAAATCAATAGTAAATTAAGCGATCTGAACAAAATTAATGGTGTAAAAATAGATTCAATAACTCCCCAACAAATAAGAAACAGAAATAATAGTTCTTTTTTCAATTTTGATGCAGGAGAGAACAGCACCATCATTAAAATGAAGGATTACCAAGAAGCACATCCAGAAGTTCCAATGGATGCAGCATTGGACAGCTTAAAGATAAAAAAGGATTTTTGGAATCGTTTTTTATACACGAAAGCGAAGAAAATTAATGCATTTAGCACCAACACTAGAGAAGAAAACAAGAAGTTTATTCAAGAAATCATCTCTTATGCCTCTGTTTCTATTTTTATCTTCCTCCCATTTTTCACCATGTTTTTGAGGTTTATTTATATCAGAAGAAAGTTTACTTATGTAGAACATCTTATTTTTGTTTTCCACACACAAACTGTTTTCTTCATACTTCTTACTCTATTTTACCTGTTAGGCTTAGCTACAGGAAGTGAAAGTATTGGATGGATCTTTACGGTATTATTCCTTATTTATTTGCTTATAGCGATGAAGAAATTTTACAAGCAAGGTTATATAAAAACATTCTTTAAATTCTGTATCCTCAATATTGGGTATATTATTCTAGCGTCTATTGGTTTTGCTATTCTTTCGGCAGTTGCCTTTGCTATCCATTAAAGCACCAATTCAGTTACCTGATTATTCTTTAAATCTTTATAGCTTAAAAAAAGTTCGGTCTCTTTTTTTACTGAAGTAATACTAACCGTTTCTACAAAAGGTCTCTTCATTTTTAACGTAGTTCCTTCAATTCCTTTGTCAGTGCTTTCATGAAAATCTAAAATTTCTTTTTGATGATAACTAGCGTTGTTTCCTAACCATTCATCAAACCAACTTACTCGCTCTTTCTTCGTCTCTTCATCATACAGAGTTGATGACGACCATATTTTAGGTTTTTGGTCTAGTTCCTGAAAGTGTTTTTCAGTTCCATCCCAAACAAGCTCATAGGTGTTTAATTGATTATTCCAATCAACCAAAATAATCGTAAAAGGCTCTATATTATCGAAGTCAAAACCTTCTATATACTCAACAGGGTTATCTACACTTAAAAGATTCTTAACAACAACACCTCTACTCATTCGATAATAAGAATTCCGCTGGTGCTTTTCGAATCCGCCATTTAATAAACAAACTAATCTATTTTTATTACTTAATCCAATCCATGTACCTCCGGCCAACTGATCTTTAGGGTACAACATCTCTACATCATTCTCTTGATATTTCTTTGGAGGAATTGTCATTCGCATCGGACTTTCATCTCGATTTGAAGTTAAAATAAAGCCTTCATTTGCTAAAGGAAAGTAGGTAACAGTACACATAAACTGAGTGTTTTAAAAGAATGTCTAAAGTCTATTCATCAGTATTAAAAATAACAAATAAGTCGTAACTTCGCCTCACCAAAATTAGTCGATTACAAATTAAAAAATATACAAAATGGGAAAAGGTTTTTTTCATGTACCAACAGCTATCAATGAGCCTGTAAAATCATATGCTCCTGGGTCTCCAGAAAGAGCAAACGTATCTAAACAATACAAAGAATATTTCAACGGAAGTGTAGATGTACCTATGTATATTGGTTCTGATGAAGTAAAGACTGGGAACACCAGAAACATGACTCTTCCACACGATCATCAACATGTCGTTGGACAATATCATTTAGGAGAAAAGTCACATGTAGAAACTGCTATATCAACGGCTTTAGAAGCTAGAAAGAAGTGGTCTCAAATGCCATGGGAAGAAAGAGCAGCTATCTTCTTAAGAGCTGCTGATTTAGTTGCCGGTCCTTATAGAGCTAAGATCAATGCTGCAACAATGATTGCGCAATCTAAAACGGTTCATCAAGCAGAAATTGATGCTGCTTGTGAATACATTGATTTTTTACGTTTTAACGTAAAATTCATGACACAAATTTATAGTGAACAACCTGATTCTTCTGAAGGAATTTGGAATCGTGTAGAATACCGTCCATTAGAAGGGTTTGTATACGCTATTACACCTTTTAACTTTACCGCTATTGCTGGGAATTTACCTGCTAGTGCTGCTTTAATGGGAAATGTTGTTGTTTGGAAACCTTCTGATCATCAAATATTCTCAGCAAAAGTATTGATGGATATTTTTAAAGAAGCTGGAGTTCCTGATGGTGTTATCAATATGGTATATGGTGATCCAGTAATGATTACCGACACTGTTTTAGCAAGTTCAGATTTTGCTGGAATTCACTTTACAGGATCTACCTATGTGTTTAAAGAAATCTGGAAGAAAATTGGAGAGAACATTCACAACTACAAAACATATCCAAAGATTGTAGGAGAAACTGGTGGTAAAGATTTTATCATTGCTCACCCTTCTTCAAATCCTAAACAAGTAGCTACAGGAATTACTCGTGGAGCTTTTGAATTTCAAGGACAAAAGTGTTCTGCTGCTTCTAGAGTATACTTGCCAAAATCTTTAGCAGAAGAAACATTAAACTATGTAAAAGAAGATATTGCATCATTCAAAATGGGATCACCTGAAGATATGGGAAACTATATTACAGCTGTCATTCATGAAGGTTCTTTTGACAAATTAGCTTCTTATATAGATGGTGCAAAAGCAGATCCAGATGCAGAAATTTTTGCTGGTGGAAACTATGATAAATCAAAAGGATATTTTGTAGAGCCAACAGTTATTATAGCTAAAGACCCTAAATACACTACAATGTGCACAGAACTATTTGGACCAGTAGTTACCATTTATATCTATGAGGATAAGGATTGGTCGGATACTTTAAAACTAGTAGACACCACATCTGAATATGCTTTAACCGGTGCTATTTTCTCTACAGACAGATATGCTGTAACTGAAGCAACAAAGGCTTTAGAAAATTGTGCTGGAAACTTCTATGTTAATGACAAACCAACTGGAGCTGTTGTTGGACAACAACCTTTTGGAGGGGCTAGAGCTTCAGGAACAAATGATAAAGCAGGTTCTGCACAAAATTTATTACGTTGGGTATCTCCAAGGTTAATCAAAGAAACCTTTGTCTCACCAACTGATTATCGATATCCTTTTTTAGGATAATAAAAATAAAAAGCCTCACTAAATAGTGAGGCTTTTTTATGGTTTCAAAAAGCTGTATTATTTTTAATCAGTCAAAGGCGAACAACCTCCTCCTCTAGTTGAATAAATAGTACCTTCAAGTACATTACTTTTCAACCCATTAATTTCAGCATAAACTTCAAATTTGGTTCCAGTTGCCGTAGGTGTTCTGTAAAAACGACCTTTCACACGGGCACCATTAACAAATATGGTAGATTCTGCTGAGACATCATCCCCAGAATTACTTACAACCCTAAATGAGATTAGCTCTCCAGGAAAAAAATGAGCATTGCCTGAAACCTCTATTGATTCAATGGTTGCTGATTCTGTAAGCTCAATGTCATCTTCAGAATTAGAACAAGATTGCAACATAAACATAGATGCTATGATTAAGCTTAAAATTTTAAAATTTTTCATAATTAATTGGTTTTTAATTGTTAAACATATCTCTATGACGCAATAAAACAGATTTATCCTTAAACCTTTTTGAAAAAAAATTGATATATCAAGTATTCATTCTCTTTAGAAATTTCTAAATTGTTACAGAATTCTAAAAATTTACGCATTAAATGATCTTTTTAAAAGGAGCTATAAGGCTCATAATTACTTTTTTTATTT
>Ga0115559_1000027_pt1 | contig 96449 bp, 94 predicted proteins | sample COGITO_mtgs_1105_3_FD_87281 | JGI IMG/M metagenome (GOLD analysis project Ga0115559, IMG submission 87281) | Pelagic marine microbial communities from North Sea - COGITO_mtgs_110506 | ecosystem: Environmental > Aquatic > Marine > Epipelagic | place: Germany:Helgoland, sampling site Kabeltonne... | reverse complement strand
ATTTGTAAAGATGGACGGCTATAATAAATTCAATCGTTTCATCAATTCGCTACGATTAGACCTACTAACAGGGATAATGTCCTGCTTAATCAACACACTATTATCCTCAATATCAATAATTTTAGATAGATTAATTACGTAAGATCGATGTACTTTTAGAAACATGTCATCAGGTAGTTTATCTTCAATCTTTTTTAATGTAGAATGTACAATATGACTTTTATCGTCAGTTTTTATTCGAATATAATCTCCTTTAGCTTCAACAATATTGATGTCAGAAAAATTAATTTTCACTAATCGTCTATCCACATTAACATAAAGTTCAGTTATTGCATCACCCTCAGAAGAACTTGATTTTTCTTGTTGAACAGAAAAACTTGATAATTTATTTACAGCTTTTTCAAAGCGAGCTTGTTCAATTGGCTTCACCAAATAATCCACCACACTGGGGTACTCAAAGGCTTCCAATGCAAAGTTTTTATCTGAGGTTGTCAAAATAATTTTTGGTGGATTTTTTAGTGTTTTGATAAAATCAAAACCTGAAAAAGTAGGCATATGAATATCTAGAAAAATAACATCTATGTCATTTTCATTCAAATATTTTATAGCTTCAATAGCATTCGAAAACTCGTCCAAAACATTAAGCTGGGAAGCTTTGCTGCATAGCTTAGCAACAATTAATCTTGCCGCTGAATCGTCATCAACAATTATACAGTTCATAATATTTTATTTAGAGGGGCACTTAAGAAATCAATTAAAATTTCTATATTTTTCACAAAAGATTCATAGCCTTTTATTTCTTTTCTTTCCCTAAGGTCATTTTCAAATATTGAAGCTTCTTCATAACCTTTTGCGAGACCTAATATACTAATTTTATGTTTCAATTTATGGACATTATCCGCTGTTTTTATAAAATTTTGCTCTTTAAAATTTTTTAAAAACTCCTCATACTCAATTGGAAGTTCTTTTTTTAAAACAGATATTAATTTATTTTCAAAAATAATATCTCCTTCTGATAACTCTTTAATATATTTCAAATTAGGCTCTTCCATACTATTTAGGTAAGGTAAAAAAAAATGTAGTTCCTTTACTCAATTCAGATTTTAACGAGATTTCACCGCCATAAAAATCTACTATTTTTTTTACAATGGATAACCCTACACCTGTTGAATCTTCCGACTCTTCTAATACTTGAAAAACTTTAAAAATCTTGTCATGGTATTTTTGAGAAATACCAATTCCATTATCAGACACACTAAACTCCCAAAACTTTCCTTTACTTTTACAATCAATTTCAACAAGTCCTTTTTCTTTGTCAGTATACTTTATAGCATTGCTAATTAAGTTTTGGAATAATTGAATTAGCTTATACGAATCTCCTTTAATAACAGGGAGCTCGGTTTTTATATGTACTGAAAAGTTTTTAGGTATGTGAATGGTATCGATAATATCATTCACAGTCGTTTGAAGATTTATTTTTTTGGCTCTATTTTGAACTTTATCAATACTAGCATAACTTAAAATTCCATTGATTAATAAATCCATTCGGTCAATTCGCTTCAATAACAGATGAAAATTCTCATGAATTTGATTATTTGCAAACTCATCACAATCTTCTTGCAACCAGTTTACCAAAGTATTCATACTTCGTAAAGGTGATTTTAAATCGTGAGAAACCACATGTGCAAAGTCATTTAGCTCTTGATTACTTTTTTGCAAATCTTTTAATACAATTTCTTTCTCACTCTCTGCTTTTTCACGCAATTGTAAACTCAAGGCATTTTTTAGTTGGGTTGCTGCTAAACTAGCAATCGTCTGAAGTGTTTTCAAATGATCTTCTGTAAAGAAGTTTTTGCTGGTATGCTCTGAATCTATGACTCCTATAATTTCATCATGATCAATAATTGGAACAGCAATTTCAGACAATCGAGTTTTATCATCAACAATATATCTTTTGTCTTTACTTGTATCTGATACAATCTCTGGAGTTCCAGTTTTTGCTACTGTTCCCACAATTCCTTGTCCTAAAGGAATGGATATCTCATTGAGAATTTCATTGTTTGAAGAAACTTTTTCTCCGTAAGCTGCAATTTGATTTAATTCATTTTTTTCTTTATCAAGCAAGTAAATAACACAATCTTCAAAACCTAATAATCCAATAGTGTTTTTAGTGATTTCCCAAGCAATTTCATAGATATTAACTTTCCCCAAAATAGAAGCCATTAAATTATTCAAAGCTTCTAACAAAGCTCCTTTCTTTAATTCTTCAGTAATGTCTTCTATTATAGCAACCTCGTATTTTATAGAGTCATCTGAGTTTCTTACAGCAGCTACATTTGTTTTTGCCCAAATAACTTTTCCTTTTTTGGAAATATAGCGTTTGTTTACTGTAAACTGATCTACTTCACCAGTTATTAATTTATTTAAATACAAATACGATAACTCTTCACTGTCAGTCAAAGAGACATCACGAACTGTCATTCCAATAAGCTCTTCACCAGAATATTCTATTAATTCTTGAAATGCTTTGTTCGATTTTATTACTTTTCCTTTTCGTGTTAATACAATTCCTAAAGAAGAACTATCTACAATAGCATCTAACTGTTGCTTTTGAGCTTCAAAAGCTTCTTGCTTCTCTTTAGCTTCTGTAATATCTCTAACAATTCCGTGTGCAAATCTTGGAATACCTTCTGTATCATAAACAATTCTAGAATTGATCTGCACCCATTTTATTTCTTTAGATTTTGTATAAACTCTTGCTTCATAATCTCTAAAAGAACCCGTTTCAATTAATTCATAAAATGACTCATAAGCATATTCATAGTCTCCTTCATAAATGATATCTGTTACATTAAATTTTTCTTTCTTTAAATCGAATCCGAAAAAATTTACTGCGGGCTTGTTCATTTTTAAAACATTACCATGCAGGTCCATTAAAATATAGGAATCTACAATACTATCTAGAACTCCTTTAAACTCAATGGTTTGTTCGTCTATAACTTTAGAGAGGTTCTCATTAATAGATTCTAACTCTTCAGTCTTTTCGTATAATTCTAATGATTTTTGTTCAAGAATTTTTTCAGCTTCCTTTCTGGCAAGTTTTTCTCTTTCTAAAGCTTTTTGGAGTATGTGAATTTTTTCATCACCCATTATTCAAAATTATAAACTTTACCTCAGAACCATCCTTCTTCAATTTTTCATATGAAATTGAAGCAGAACCTCCATAATGTTCAAATGCTTTTTCCATTAATCCATGAGCGAAAGCATACATAGATCTTGATGATGTGTATTTTAATGTCAGAGAATTTTTTGTTTTATCTAAAGTTTCAAATTTAGGTAACTCGGCATCAGGGTATATCTTTCTTACTTCAACATGAATATGACTTTCCACAGAAGACAACAAGTCCATTGGGCCTTCATAGATCTTCAATATACCTGGATAATCTCTCTGAATAACACTAAAGAAATGAAGTCCGTAAACATATAAAAGTTCATCTACAGACATCTTAGTATGCTCACTTAAATTGGTTATTAAGGATAGCATTTCAGAAAAACTATACGTGCCAATTGCGGTATATGCTCCTTTTGATGGAAGTTGTGATTTTTCAATAATTTTATCAACCACTTCTAGTCCAAAATTAGATTCAACGAGCTCTAAAAATTCTGTAAATACGATTCCCTTCATTATTTAATCAGAAATTAATTCATTATTCAACCAATACTGAATCAAGTTAGTTATTTTTTTTTGATAATCTTCGTAGTGTAATGGTTTTATCATATATCCGGAGACACCAATTTCATAACATTTTTGAATATCACTATGATTATTGGATGTAGACATCACAATAATAGGAATGTATTGTAAAACTTTATTTAATTTCAGAATTCTTAAAAATTCAATCCCATTTACTTTAGGCATATTTAAGTCCAAAACAATCAAATTAGGCAATTCAATCTGATCTAAAACATCTAACGCTTTTTCACCATTCTCAGCTTCAATAATAGTGTGATTTCCTAATTTGGAAGAGACTTTAGAGAATTTCATTCTTTCTATTTCATCGTCTTCTATAAGTAGTATTCGTAATTTTCTCATTTTTATAATTAGAATTTCAAGGTACAAAAATCTATAAAAAAAGCACTCATGTTATTTCTCTTAGATAAAAGGAGAGCAAGCATCGATGAATGGTATTTATAACCCGTTGAATGAAAAAAGCATCGAGGATTCGATGCTTTTTAGAGGTGTCGAGCGGATTCTAAATATTTTATATCACTTTACTTGATTTTACACAAACTCAATACAAACACTACCTTAATTAATAATTAATTCAAAAGGTAATATTAAAAAACATCATTTAATATCGATTTACTTTCCCCTATTTATTCCCCTTTAATTATATTTACATAAAATTCCTCTATGTACTTCTATCTAAAAGAGCCTAAATCTACTAAAGACACCTTAATTTATCTGATTTTCTACGTGAAAGCTGATAAACAAAATTTCAAATACTCGACCGGTCAAAAAATTCATCCTGAAAACTGGGATTTTCAGAATCGTTTCCCAAAAGTTAAGAGAGGTGGTATTGGTCAGAAAAACAAACATATTAGTGATATTCTAGGTCAATATAAAAAGACTCTAGAGAATACTATTAAAGATCATGAATCAACTAACAAAAGACTTTCTAAAAACAAGCTTAAAGAAGTTTTCGATGATTATTTTAAATATAACAAGAGAGAATTTCTGGAAGAAGAAACACATATTGTCTCTGATGCAATTCAAATATTCATCGACAAAAAAACGAAAAGTAAAGGTGTTTCTAAAGAGTGGAGAAATAAATACTTGAATTTAAAAAATAAGATCATTCTTTTTGACACCTATAAAAGAAGGCAAACACTATTCTCTGACTTGAGCACAAATTGGCTAGATGAGTATACTGGCTTCTTAAGAGAATTACCTGAACTATTAAAAAATAAAGAATACTTAAATAAAGCGAGGTCATTAAACATAAAATTGAAACTTCCAAAATCTTCTTATAATGATAACACGCTTAACAGACATGTCATTTATCTATTCACCTTTTTAAATTGGGTGCGAGACACTTACCAAAATCTCGATTTAGCGAAAATAAAAAATCCTGTTCGAGACTTTGAGTCTGATGACGTTCACCTCACATCAGATGAAATCAAAAACATAGAAGCATTGAATTCTTTGAGGCCTTCTTTGGAAAGAGTTCGAGACTTATTTTTAATAGGTGTTTATTCAGGGCAGCGGTTTTCTGATTATTCCGTATTCGAAAAATCTGATTTACAAGGAGATCTGATTATTAAACGATCTGAAAAAACAGAACGAGATAGCTTCATTCCATTACATGAGAAACTTAAAACCTTATTGGAAAAATACAACTGGGAACTTCCACTCATCTCAAGTCAGAAATTCAACCCACATATTAGGGAAGTTTGTAGAAAAGCGGGCGTACTAGATGAGATAAAGAAGATCAATTACATCGGAAATAGAAAGGAGATTAGCTATTACCAAAAGTGCGACATGGTAAGCAGTCATACTGCTAGAAGAACTTTTATTACACTCTCATCAGAACGAGGAATTCCTGATCATATTATTATGAAAATTACTGGAATTCGAGATCCTAAAACACTAACCAAATACAAAAAAACAAATCAACAAGCTGTTACTGACTTTATGAAACAAGCTTGGGAGTAAGTAAAATTCCAAAAAACACTCACCTATCTAAAAACCATCAAACACACACTACTCTAGACAAAAAACGCTTTTTGTCTAGAGTTTAACTGTTGTTTGCGGAAATCCACATTTTCAGGTACGGTTTTCCGCAATGATAATTGGTTTTTTAAGTGTATAATCGAACATTAAAATATTTAAAATTGATATGAGACTACTAACTAAATCAAGATACAAACTATCGCTTGAATGCCCCAACAAACTATATTATGTAGATAAAGATGAATACACAAATGCTAAGAATGAAGATGAGTTTTTAAATGCTTTGGCTGAAGGAGGGTTCCAAGTAGAAGAATTAGCAAGAATGCACTACCCAAATGGAATACTAATAAGCGGAAATGATTGGGACCATCAATTTTTATGGACACAAACTCAAGAACTCTTAAAACAGGAAAATGTCATTATTTATGAAGCGGCGTTTTTAATTGACGGTTTATTTATAAGGACAGATATTTTAGTAAAAAAAGGAAACAAGATTGAATTAATTGAAGTAAAATCTAAATCTTTTAATCCTGATGATGATTATATTTTTATAGGCAAAAGAGGAGGGGTGTCTAGTAGTTGGAAACCTTATTTATTTGATGTGGCTTTTCAAAAATATGTTATCCAGTTATGCTACCCTAGATGGGAAGTTAAATCATTTATAATGATGGCAGATAAAACAAGGAAAGCTAGTATAAATGGACTAAATCAAATGTTTCGAATTAGTAAGGATGGAGATAATAGAACTGGAATATTAAAAAAAGTTGATTTATTAGAAGAAACAGGAGATTTAGTATTAGGAAGAAAAGATATTACTCAAATAATAGTAGATATAGAAAACGATAAACATAAGTATCATGATAATTTAACTTTCATAGAATCTATTGATTTATCTAAAAAAATGTATATATCAGACAACTATGTGAATTGGCCAACTTCATTTAGAGCATGTAAAAACTGTGAATTCAAAAATAATGCAAATGAATCTACAAAATCTGGATTCAAAGAATGTTTTCAAAAACAACATAATTGGAAAGAAGAAGATTTTATTAAGCCTAATATTTTTGATATTTATGATTTTAGAAAAGGGGAAAAAATATTTAAAGACGGGATTTTTTTTAAAAATGAATTAACTCAAGACCTGATAGGTTTCAAAACGGATCCTGAAAGACTGACAACACCACACAGGCAATGGCTCCAAATAGAAAAAGAAATTAATAATGATGCTTCTATTTATTTAGATAAAAATGGTTTGAAATCTGAAATCATAAATTGGACTTTCCCACTACATTTTATTGATTTTGAAACAAGCACAGTAGCATTACCATTTAATAAAGGTGTTAGCCCCTATGAACAAATAGCTTTTCAATTTTCCCACCACATATATTATGAAAATGGAAATATAGAACATGCCAATCAATACATAAATAATAAACCAGGAATATTTCCAAATTTTGAGTTCTTAAGATCTTTAAAAAAAGCTTTAGAAAATGATAAAGGAACAATATTTAGATATTCAAATCATGAGAATACTATATTGAATGCTATTTATATTCAATTATTAGAATCAAATGAAAAAGACAAAGAAGAATTAATGAATTTTATACAGTCCATTTCTCATTCAAAAAGAGGTAGTTCAATTAAGTGGTTAGGAAAGCGTGATATGGTGGATTTGTGGGAAATAGAAAAACGTTTTTATTACAATCCATTGACTAAAGGGTCTAATTCTATAAAAGCAGTTTTACCTGCTGCCTTAGAATCTAGTGAATACTTAAAGAGTAAATATTCGAAACCCATTGGTCTAATCAATTTAACCAGTAAAAATTTCTCAAAAGATCATATTTGGTTAGATATAAAAAATGATGAAGTAAATAGTCCATACAAAATGTTACCTCCTGTTTTTAATAACTGGAGTGAAGATGAAATAGAAAATACTTTATCTGAAATAAGTAGTATTTCTGATGGTGGAGCAGCTCTTACAGCTTATGGTAAGATTCAATATACAGACATGAGTCAAACAGAAATAGATGAACTATCAAATGCTTTATTAAAGTATTGTGAGCTAGACACTTTGGCAATGATTATGATTTATGAACATTTTAAAGAATTGGTATATGCCTAGTAATAAGAATGTTTATATAAGACATAGGTTTATTGATAGCCTTTTGAGAGACAATGATTATGTTAAGACCAACGAAATTATTGATAAACTTAAAGAAAGACATGAGATTTTTGTAGGAACGACTACGATTAATAAAGACATTAGAGATATGCAATTAGAACTGCATGCACCAATTGAATACTCTAATCAAAAAAAAGCATACTACTACCCAGATGATGTTGACGATATATTTCCATCAATAGAATTAAAAGATGATGAGTTAAATGCGTTGTTATTTTACACAAAAAATATAGCTCATTATAAAGACATCGGAATATTTAAGGATTTCACCAATGCTATTGATAAAGTAATAGATGCTGTTAAGATTGAAGCTAGTCAACAAAGGGCTTCCAATAGAATAACTATACAGCCAGAAAACTTCCCTAAATTCTTGGGGAGTGATTTAATACCAGAAATTATTTCAGGATTTGATACTAATCTTAAATTTAATTTTGATTATAAAAAACATAATTCTGAAGAAATAAAAAATCATGTAGTAACGCCAATTTTATTAAAGGAATATGACCATTTATGGTATTTGATTGGTAAAATTGAAGGAAAGAGCTTTGTTACCATATTTGCTCTTGATAGAATATTAAATTTTGAATTGACAGAGGTTGTATGTGATGAAGTAACAGATTTTGATTCTGATAAATACTTTAATCATGCTTTTGGAATTTCAGTTCCTGAAGGAGAAGTAGAGGATGTTGTATTGGAGTTTGATTCTTGGAGAGGTAAATACTTAATTTCATCTCCAATTCATAAATCACAACAATTACTAAAAGAGGAAAATGGAAAATTGATTTTTATTTTTAAAGTTATTCCTTTTCATGAACTTCACTCTAAAATATTAAGTTATGGTAGTTCTGTAAAAGTTTTAGAGCCAGAGAGTCTTCGTTTAAAAATTCAAGAAATACTTAATAATACACTTAAAAATTATTAAAATTTCATTTCTTTTTTTATAGCGCAAATAGAGTGCGTGATACAATTGTTCATTTGTATTGTTAAATATTATTTAACAATAAAAAAGTGTAATTAAATAACAATATAATGGCAAGATCAGCAAATTATTTTATTTCTGGTGTCTGGAAAGATAATAATGACAATATTACTCATGTATTACTTCATGAAGTTAATGATGGAGATTCCTTTATTGGTGGGGTGAAAACCACTGAGTTTTCAGCAATTAATTTAATCAAACAGAATAATATCATTTATACAATTACTTGGGATTATCCAGGTTGGAATTTAGGAGCTAATGTTACTTATGTCAAAAACGGAAATCACGAATATTTAAGAACTGTAGCTAACGCAACCAAAAAAGATAATTTAGATAACTCTATAAATATGAAATCAATAATAAGTTAATAATATGGCTACAAAAAACGAAAAAATATTAGGAAAAATAGGAGGAGTAGGGATAGGGGCATACTTAACTTATCAATGGGCTAACAAGCAAGAAGATATTAAACAAGAGAATGTTTTTTTATATGCACTTGGCGGAGGAATATTAGGTGGTTTGGGAGGTAATTTACTTACTTCCATATTTGGAACACCAAATGATACAATTAATTATACTCATTTTCATAAGGGAAAAAGAGTATATGAAGGGATAACATATTCTGATAGATTTAAAAAACGAATGTCGGAGCACAAAGCAAATGGAAAGTTATTTACTAGAGTAGTAAAAGATAATCCAAAACCAAGGTTAGAAGCGTTAAAGCTTGAAAAAGAACGTATAAAAAAATATAATCCAATTAATAACATTCAACACAATAAATAGAAAAAATGTCAAGGAATTACAAATTATTAACGGAAAATATTAGTGCGAGATTAAACCCTGAAGGAGTAATATTCTCTAAGGCTTTTAGAGACGAACTGTCTGCTATTGAATATAGTGATGTATTGGTTTATATAAGAACAGCAATGAATGGCGTTCCTGAAGAGTATACTCAAAAAAGTAAGCTAGCAGGAGAGTATGTTAAAAGTCATTTAGGTAAGGAATTATCAGATGTAACATATAAATATCAAGGATCTGTAATGACCAATACTCATATCAAGGGTGCTAGCGATATTGACATACTAGTTATATCAGACAAATTCTATAGTTGGGATAGTTATGGAGTAAATAAAATATTAAATGACTTTTCTGAAAGAAACAAATATAGTTCAAGTCAAATTGAAAAATTGGAATATGAGACAAGAGTAAGTAGTTATGGAGGAGATTCTTTACAAGATTTGAGAAATAATAGAATTGATAGTGAAAGAGTATTAAGTTCTATTTATTCTATTTGTGATATATCAAAGCCAAAGTGCATTAAAATTAAAAACCTGAATTTAAATAGGGAAGTGGATACTGTAATTGCTAGCTGGTATGATAGTTCATTCTCTATAATTAATGAAAAAGGGGATACGAGAGGTATACAAGTTTATAACAAACATGAACATTCTAAAGGTAGAGTAGGGTATCCTTTTTTAAGCATCAAGAGAATTAATGACAGAAGCTCTTATACTAATGGAAGGTTAAAGAAAATGATAAGATTTCTGAAAAATTTAAAAGTAGATTCTAATTATGAAATTAAATTAAGCAGTTTTGATTTAAATGCTATTTGTTATGATATTCCAACTTCTAAATATCAAAATTTAGCTTTTTATGAGCTTGTCGTGATAATTTATAATCAGTTGAAGAGTTTGGTCAATGATACATCACATTCAAATAGATTAAAATCAGTAGATGAAACAGAGTATATTTTAAAAGAAAATCCAGAAAAAACTAGACACTTGAAGCTAATTTTATCAGAAGTCGAAGGAGTTTATAGTGAATTATTAATTAGTAGGTTAACTGTGTAATGAAAAAGAAAATTGTTAGCTTTTTAATTAGGTCGTATAAACTGATTAAAGTGCTTAGTATAATTCTAAATGTAATAGCATTTCTTGCTCTTATCATATGGCTATTTGATAAAGATTTATACATTTTTGAAAAGAAATTAGACAAAGAAGCCCTTTTTGTTGTTTTAACTACAATAGCTGTATCGCTGAACCAGTTCCATAAATGGTTATTGTCAGAAGCAGAGTATTCACCGGCTTATGCATTAGCCTTAGGTTACATGAATAATTTTATAGAACCTATTATAGTACAACTCATAGAAGATGGAGTTAAAACTCCAATAGTATATATCTATAGACCTAACAGCATCACAGAATTATATAAATTGAATATAGATAAAACTAAAGCTACGATAAGAAATATGTCTTTCGAGTTGACAGAACTTCAGTTGAACTTAAGACATGGTAGAGCTAGAGATATACTAACAATACAAAAATCAAAAACTAAAAAAGTATTTTTTGATTTCCCAAACACATTACTGTCATTAACATCATATATCGAATTTAAATGTAATTCAAGAAAAAATGAACTTAATAATAAAGAAAAAGAAAAAATTACGGATTCGCTTCTTGAAAAATTTTATTCAAAAATTGATGATTTAGCAGAAAGTAAGAATTTAAAGCAGAATATTAAGTATTGTGATCAAAATTTAGATATAACCTTTTAAATATGGAAAGATATAGAAGTATTAGCTCAGGAGTTTCAGGATATGAAATAGGTGATGATTATGTACTCATTAAATTTAAATCATCGAGAAGAACATATAGATATAGTTATAGGAAGGCAGGAAAGTTTAAAGTAGATAAGATAAAAAGTTTAGCAGTCAGAGGAAAAGGATTAAATGGATATATAAATTCTTATGCTAAATATTCATATGATTAATCTCTGATTTTTTCACATTTCCAATTTTTTCAAAAACTGTTAATTTTTCACGATTTTTTCATGTTTTTTTCACAGTTCTACAAACGTAATATTTTGTTATATGGACATCTGTAGTTTTATAGCAGTTGCTTTTTCATCTTTTAAATGATTATTCTTTCATGTTTTAAATTGTGACTCACATTGTCATTTTTTAAATGATTATTCTTTCATGTTTTAAATGAATACTCACAAAAACTGTTAAAACTACTTAGGTTTTACATGTCTTATAATAATCATTATGTCAATTTAACTTTAAATAAGCATTGATTTTATATCTTTGAAGTAATGGGTTTTTGGACAATCATAGGTGTAATCTCTTCAATCTTTGGAATTTATTCTTTTCTAAAGAATGATACTCTCCTGTTTTCCTTTTTAAAAAAGAAAAAACAAATTCTATTAAAACCCTCTTATTTTAATTTTTTAGAATTTGTATTCAAAAAAACCAATTTTATTGTAGCGAACAATTTTCTCGCTACATATAAAAAAAATCTGATTTTCTAGCGCTGTCAAATAAATGTTACTTTTTTTTGTAAAAAGTTCTCATTTTGTAACATTAGTTCTCAAATAGTTCGGAAAATGTGTAAAAAAGTTCTCAATCTGATGAGAACTTATTTTATCCAATTAATAAAAATATTCACTTTTTGCTTCTGCAGTTAAAAATTATTGATATTCCTGAAATAAATCATTCTACTCAGGTTTTTCGTCATAAAGTTGGTGAATGTTAACTTTGATCTCTTCACTTCTCAACCCCTTAACAATTTAAAACACTGAAAATCAGCATTGTTTTATTTTAAAAATATTCTTCTTAACTTGATATAAGAGCATCATTTAGAATGGTGAATATTTAGCTCTTTCATGAGTCAAAATATAACCCGAACAACAAATAATTTTAAATAAAAAGTCAGCTATTTAAAAAATATTGATTTTTCAATAATTAATTTAAATGAAATTTAAATCCATAAAGATTCTTCCTGGGAACAACCTTGTTTACAAAATAGAAGAACTTATCGATAATCAAAATCGATTAACTAAAAAAGGCGCTGAAAACTTCTTGGGAGTTCTCTCTACACTTATGGTTAATTACACCAATGAAAAAGGAACTGATTGGCTATTGAAAAACTTTGATCTGACACTTAAAAACAGATTCTCACTTACGAGTACTTTTAGAATTTATATGATGTCTTTACTCAATCACACATTGGATGATAAGCAAAAGGATTTTCTAATACAAGGTTTGACAAAGATTCCTTTCGGCAAGAATCTTATTTTGGACGAATCTCTTCATGATTGGTTAGATGAAAACATTATTGATCAAATTAATTTTTATCGTAATATGGAACTTGGTTATCACTTAATTAAGAACTCTTCTCTACTGATAAGTTTTAGTTCTGGTGTTAACCTCAAATCTGTAAATAAAATCCTTTCTGATGTTCCTAATAAAATATTTGAAGAAAAAATTAAAGAAACACTTCAACAAAAAATTCCTGAAGAAACAAAAAAATCCATTGCTATCAAATCATTTTTATATGATTGTTTTATCTATAATCGTAGCCCTAAAAATTTTCCAGAAATTTTAATACTAACATTCACTCTTGAAACAAAACAGCATCTTTTTTTCTACGAAAAAAACTTCTCTGTGATGAGAGATTATCATAAGAATATTGTTCGAGAATTATACAATCAATATTCAAGAAATAAAGGAAAAGGAAATGACAAAAATTTAAATAGATAGATGGTATGAATAGTATATCTTTTGATACTAAAGAACAATTAATTAAAAGAACTATAGATTTAGAAAAATCTTTTAATCCGAAAACAGGAACGTATGATTCTACCATAACAGGTCAACTTCTTTCTACAATAAAAAAAACTCTAGGTAATAGCTTCATTATAAATGGCAACAAAATATCTTTTAGAAAAGCTGCCATTGTCGTTATAGAAGAAGAAGCTATACAATCTGATTCAGATAAAACAGTAGATTTAGACTACAGTCTCATTATTAGAAAGACAAAGATCCGATTCAAAACGAATCTAACAGACAGACGTTATAAAGAATTTCCAACGATAGAAAATTTTCATCCTGAGAACCCTTGTTTATTTTATGACTCAACAACTAGTGATGAAAAACTAAATCGTTCTAACAGAGCAAAAAAAGCCAGCTATAAGAATTCTTTAATTGAAATCTTGAATAACAGAACTTGGATTTTCAGTCTAAAGCAAACAGAAAAGAGAATTTCTGATACTCTTTCAGAAGTGAAAATTTGTTAGTTTTTAAGACTGCTTCGTACACTTTTTTCATGTACAGAGCAGTCAACTAATCGCTTTTTCTCAATCTAGCTTTGTTGTCAAATAACATTAAATACTGTTTGACATGAGATTATTAATTATTGATGAAAATGGAGTCAGAGAATTTACTCCAACAGATTCTAAGAATGAAAACGCTAATAAATCTAAATCTACTATAGAACTTTTAAAAGAAAGTTTGTTTCCTGAGCATAATGATGCTCCCTCTACAGAACTCAATCTGTTTACTATTTCAAAATTAGTGGAGCTTTTTAAAACTACTAGACCCACTATATATTCATGGATAGACAATGGTGATTTAATTCCTATTAAGATTGGTGGACGTGTCTATTTCAATCAAAAGGATATTGAGCAGATGATTGAGAGAAAAACCTCTGAATCTAAACTTAATTAACTCTATTATTCCCCTTGTACAAAAACTATCCTCATCTTTTTGAGGTAGCAAGTTGTGTAAATGTACGTACCTACATTTACAAACTTGTTTATTCGCTAAAAAGCTCATAAAATGAAAACTGAAAGAATCTTTCTTCGTGTCTCTATAGAAACTAAAAATAGTATTGCTGATAAAGCTAAAAGGCACAATACAACGATCACTGAATACATTCTGTCTTCGGCTGAAAATAAAAAGATAAAGGTGCAATCATTACCTGATGAGTATACACTTGAAATAAAGAGAGAACTCAGTGTAATTGGAAAAAATTTATGGTCTCTAATTAAGTACAACAAAACATTAAAACTAACTGAGAAAATAAATCTGGAACGTATTATCCTTGAACTAAAAAATAGCCTTCAAACAATTAACAACTATTATGATTGCCAAAATAATCACCGGAACAAACGCTAAAGGTCTTTTACAATATTTGACATCCAAGCAAAATGAAGTAATCACTTCAAATAATATTTTTCCTGATTTAACCATTAAAGAAATTTCAAAAGAGATTGAAATGATCCAAGGACTAAATAGGAGATGTAAGAAGAATTTGATGCATGTTGTTTTGTCTTTTCCTAATCAGGATAATGTAGATTCTCTTAAAATGAAAAGTATTACAGAAGATTTTATTGAAGCTTTCAAAGCAGAAGATTGCATGAGTATTAGCTACAGGCATTTTGATAGATCTCATCCTCATGTACATTGTGTAATTAATAAAATAAAAATGGATGGTTCTGTATTATCTGATTCTTTCAGTCATATAAGAGCTAAGAAGATTTGTAGAAAAATAGAACAGATTTACGACCTGACAAGGGTATCAAATATTAGTCAAGAAAATAAAAATTCTTCTATTGAAAAGTTACAAAAGGAAATAGATATTGCAATTAACGGTTCAGATTCATTTGAAGCCTTTGTTAGAGAATTACAACTGAAAAAATATAAAGTTTTAAAGGGTCGTGGAATTGCTTTTATCGATAGCAGAAATGGAACTAAGGTAAAGGGAAGTGCTATTGGAAGAAATTATAGCCTATCAAATATCAACAAGCGTTTATTAGAAAATAATGAATTGAAAGACATTCATAAAATTATTAAAACAATACCTAATCAAGAAAAGAATAGAGACCACTCTATTGGATTTTAATTAAACTATACAACATGGAAAATTTAGAAATCAAGCAAATCTTACTTCAGTTAGAAAAACAAGATGATGATTTAAAAGAGGTGAAAAATGGACTTACAACTCTTCTGAAAAATAATGATAGTGAAAGCATGGAAAAGTTAAACCAACAAACATTGAAAGTTGTAGATAGTTTTGTAAAAAAACATAATCAGATTATGCAGCAAATTGTGTCTGCCAGAAAAACCGCCGAAAAAATTCAAGTGTATTTTGATGGTATCTTCTCAAATTTACCTCTTGCTATAAAACATCAATTGGTTATAAGGGGAAAAATCAAATGGCAAATATATTTGCTCATTGCTTTTTCTGGTCTTGTAATTACAACTTGTTTTATTTCTTATTATCATTACAAGGACACTACGGATTATGAAAAAGCTTGGGATGCTCTTATTGAAGTGCAATCTGATCAACCAAAAAGGGAGAAGCTAATTAACTTCTTAAAAGAGTATAAAGATTACTAATAATACATAACTTTTTTATAGCGTAATGAATCTACGTGCATTTGGTATTTCTTCCTAATCTCTCCTATTCTTTTACTACTGTAATAATCCTCATGTTCGTTAAAAAAGCTATCTACACAATGCTGAGCAAAAACAAGTTTATACTCTTCTTTATAATATTTATATAGCTTGATGACTCTAGTATAAATCATTTTTAGTTGTTCCTTTTTTGAAAGATCTTCGTCTTCATATATTGATTCATTTTCTTTAATGCATGCAGTAATTAATTCTGAAGACATACTCCCTACTCCACTATGAGTAGTCCACTCAGGAAATGAGACCTTTAAAAAATCTGTAACCTCATCGTATCTTTGCATGAAAACATTTTCATATTCTAGGGATATTACTTTTCTTTCTGCTTCCATTCTTTTTTGTTTTTTCGTTCTAATTTTCTATATAAATAGGATAGCATTCCTTTTTGATCTGCTATGTTTTTCTCGGTAGTTTTTAGAACTTTCATTCGTTCATAATCAGATAAATCCAAAAAAACATTTCCACAGGCTGTTTCAATGTCTTTGATGGTAGCTATTACAACCTTTTTGTAATTCTCTTTATCTTTTACTGATAATTGAGTCATCGTATCAACTCTCACATCAATTGAATCAATAGTTTGATATGTTATTTTTAAAATATCAACTACCTGTTCTGAATTTTGATACTTCTTTAAATTTTGAATTATCTCTTCTTTCTTATTTAAAGATGTTGCTTTTCTCTCATTAGATTTCTCAGAGCAACCAATAATTACTAATAAGACAAGGAAGAGGAAACTGTTTTTCATAGAATTAAGCTTTTTACTCTTCAAATATATTCAAATAAACTGACTCTTTGGTCATTTTTTAATTTTTGATTTTAAATGACCTTGGTGTCATGCCAAATAATGATGATAAAAAAGAGTTATTAAAATTAGCAAATAGAATTAAAGCACTTAGGAAGGAGCGAAATCTTACTCAAGAAGACTGCTTTAATGATACTGGAATTCACTTTGCAAGAATTGAGCAAGGAAAAAGAAATATCTCATATTTAACTTTAATATCTATCTGTAAATATTTTGATATCACTCCCAATAGCTTTTTAAAGTTTTAAATTCCATCTAAACAATTTGTAAAATTGTATCTCTTTCCTGTTTCTAAAGCAACCAAAATAACATACTCTGCTTCTTGAACACTACATTTACCTCTAGTTTATTTCAAATATTTACCACTATAAATTTATAGTGGCATTAATTTGATTTCAAATATTTGCCACTTTTTTGTACTTTTGGTAAAATTTTGAATTTTATATTATGCCGAAAATTATAGAAAATAAAATTATAGAAGAATTTAAAAATAAGGAGAAGTTTAGTAGAGACGAGCTTTTCTCCTTCTTTATTCACTATGAACCTAATCTAAAAGAGAGCACTTTTGGCTGGCGTATTTATGACCTTAAAAAGAAAAATATTATAAAAACTATAGGTCGTGGTATGTATGTGATATCATATAAACCAAAATACAAACCTATTATTTCTGAATCCTTGCTTAAGATTGCTCGTAAAACTGAAGAGCGCCTTGATGAGATTAATTACTGTATTTGGGATACAGAGTGGCTTAATGAGTTTACACAACATCAAATCAGTAATCCACTAATCATTGTTGAGATTGAGCGTGACTTTATAGACTCTCTTTATTATTATCTAAATGATCATCTGCATATGGATTTCTTTCTCAACCCAGATGACAAAGACATTCAATTCTATATTACAGAAAGCAACGCTCCAGTTGTAATAAAAAGACTTATTACGAGAGCCCCTACTGTAAAGCAGAAAGATAAAAAGATGTCTTATCCAATTGCTACACTAGAAAAAATTATGGTAGATCTTTTTGCAGATGATAAACTATTCCATTCCTATCAAGGATCAGAAATGGGAAGAATATATGAAAATATCATAAACAATTATAATATCAATTTTACTAGACTATTTAGTTACGCAAAACGACGTAAAAAAGAACAAGAAATAAAACACTTTATGGATACAATGATACCTAACCTACTTAATGATATTATAGATGATTAGAAAGGAAAGCTTTACTAAAGAATGGATGGATAACTTTAAAGTAAACCACCAGCATAAAAGGATTAACGTTACCGTCCTTGAAAAAATGATTCAAGCACTTTACTTATTAGAACAACTCAAAATAGCAGGACTTGAATTTGTTTTTAAAGGAGGTACTAGTCTTGTTTTGTTACTACAGGAAGGCAATCGTTTTTCTATAGATATAGACATAATAAGCACGGTAGAAAGAAAACCCCTTGAATCTATATTAGACCAAGTTGTTGCTAATTCACATTTTACTTCAAACAAACTTAATGAACATCGAAGTTATAAAGAAGGAATACCCAAAGCTCATTATACCTTCTATTTTGACTCTGTATACAACCCTAATGTTCCTGGCACCATTTTATTAGATATTTTATTTGATAGTGCTCATTATCCTGAAATGATCCAAACTCCTATTGACACACCTTGGATTTCCTCTGAAGATCCTCAAACGGTAATAACACCATCTATAAATGCAATTACTGGAGATAAGCTTACTGCTTTCGCACCTAATACAGTAGGTATCCCTTATTATAAAAACGATCAGACGTTTGCTATGGAGATATGTAAACAATTGTTTGATTTGAGTAAACTGTTTGAAAAAGTAGATGATCTTAATATGGCTAAAGTTAGTTTTTCTGCTTTTGCAAAAGCAGAAATAGCATACAGAAATTCGTCTGAAGAATTTAAAGCAAAAAAAGTTACTCGAAAAAGTGTTTTATTGGATACCATTAATACTTGCGAAATACTCGCTAGAAGAGAAAAGAATCTCACTGCAGAAAGCAAAAAGAACTTTCAAGACTTAAAGAGCGGGATTTTGAGTTTTGGTAGTGCGTTTTTAATGTCTGGAAATTTCAGAATAGAGGATGCACTTGCTGCATCAGCAAGAGTAGCTTATTTAGCAGCTTTAATTTTAAAAAATGGAACGAAAATTGAATATTATGACGAACAACCTATAAAAGATTTGATCATTGAAAATGCAAACTGGGTGTTCTTAAATAAACTCAAAAGGCAACCAGATAAATCAATATTTTACTACTGGTATAAGGCTTTAGAAACATTAAATAAATTATAGATGGACTCCTTAGATTTTTTACCAGAACTAACTAAGAAAGAAGAAAAATATGTCACTCGTGTGCAGAAGCAAATTCATTATTGCTCTTATGATCAATCTTATGATAGTGGCGAAGTTGTTTGGATTTTTGGAGATAAAATCGAATTAACAGATTTACTGTACAACTGTAATATTCCAGAAGAAAATTGGGATAAAGTCATTGCGCATCTATCTTGTCCTAGTTGTGGACATTCAAATTTTGAGCTAGTAGAGATTGTTGGTCTACAGACTAAATATGATAGAGAAATCGAAGAGCACACAAAAAAAGCACAAAAGAAATACGGTAAGCAAATAAAGGATTTTGAATTACATTTGGAAAAGAATCCGATGCTTGGATATCAACACACGTTTGGCAGAAAGCTTTATAGAGAAATTAATGATAAAGGCATACCCTCAACCACAGTAAAAGGAGATTTTTTTAGAGCTAGAGCAGTACGCTCTTCTGAAGTATTTACTTCAAAGAAAATGTCAAAAGCACCACCAGGTAAACCAACAGAAGGGCGCTTTAATCATTCTGGTCAAAGTCATTTATATCTAGCTAGTGATAAAGAAACAGCCTTAAAAGAAATTGCGACAACTGAAGACCCATTACTTGCTTGGTGTCAAATATTTCAAATAGGAGACGATATCCACAAAATTTTAGACTTATCTTTTGAATGGATGGATTTATCGCTTTCAACATCTACCTTATTATTATCACTAAAAATGTATCGAGCTATTGACCGCACAGAAGGAAATAAAGAATACTGGAGACCAGATTATTTTCTTACTAGATACATAATGGATTGTGCTTTAATGCTAGGCTTTGAAGGGATAAAATATAATTCAACTAAAGGCTATTCAGGCTACAATATTGTAATATTTAATCCAGAGTCACATAAAATATCTTCAATTGGTACGCCTATAGTTGAGTCATTTATTGGAAAAGAAAAGTCACATAGAGACTTTTTAGATTTAAAAGATTTTTAATTATGAGGGGAAAAATTTATAAATGCTACATATGTAATAGGGAATTAGTAGATAGACCAGCAGATTTTGTTCAGAATGAATCAAAATATAAAGGACTTCCCATAGCTCATGAAGAACATATAATTCAAAATGCTATTTATGGAAGATTAAAGTCAAGTAATATACTTTGTGAGGAATGTGGCAGCAAACTTGGAAGTCAAATAGATTCTGATTTTTGTAGTCTTTTTACAAGTTTTACAGAAAGGTTAAAACCAATACTATCATCTAAAGATCACGGTAGTAATTCTTTTCAAAAAAGCTTAAACGGTTATCTATATAAGATTGATGGAAGCAAATTGGATGTTAAGATTAAGGGAGGGAAAGTAGTTCCGTTAAAACCAGATTATGAGTATGTTCAAGCTAAAAATTTAGTTAACATTTTTGCAACTAAGAAAGTAGCTAAAGAATATCAACACAAAGCCATTTCAGATCTTAAAAAAAGAGGTATAAACACTAAGAAACTGAAGGTTAAAATTATTGATGATCTATCAGGTTATGGAAGCGTAGGATTCCATTTTTCAGAAGGAGTTGCCAATTTTAATGATAAATTTAAAATGGGTTTCAATAAGATAGCAATGGGCTATGCGATGTCAAAAGGTATTAATCGTAATTCTGTACCTAGAATATTTGATGTTAATTCTTCAGAAATAATATTTACCAATAATGTAATACCTTTTTATCCATTTGGAGCGTTAGAATTAGCAATTGAATCTTTTAGAGCGGTTATTGAGGATGGTTATCCAACGCATACATTAATCCTTTTTACAGAAAGTTATACTACTTCAAAAAAACTCATTTGCTATATAGATCTTTTTAGTACATTTCAATATTATGTGGTGTTAAATGATAAATATAATGGAGATGATATTCTTGAACATTACAGTCAAACTATATTAAAACAAGAATTGCCAGAGTTGAATATAAGAGCTAATCGATGGAAGCACTTATTAATAATAGCCCACGAACTAGGTGTTAGTCAAAATGAACTTTCTGGAAAGACAATAGAAGAAATACATGTCTTTTTAGAAACAAAAAAAAACCAGAGGGTTGTCAGTTACACAAAGGATTTAGTTAAGTATTTTCATGCAGCAACAAATAGGGTTACTCAAAATATTATGCTTAAAAATGCTGACTATTTTAATCATTTGGAGGAAGATGAAAAGCAAATTGTTGAATCAATGCCAGATTTAGACAGAGAAGATTTGTTTTCTATAAATGCGGAATTGCAGAGATTAGAAATCGATTTTTTTTACAGAATGAATTTTATTGAATTCTTAGAAAAAGAAGGATTAAAATTAACATCTACTGTTGCTAAAATAATAGAAATTTATAACATCAACCAAGAACTGTTTGTTTCATATGGGTATTTTAAGTTTTTTCAATTATCCCAATTTATACAACAGAAGGAAGCTTAAATCAAAAATTGATTTCTATCACTCTAAGTAAAAAATTATATTGTTCTTTAATCTCTTTGCAATATTTCTTCTAAATATTAACAGATACCTAGTTACCTTCAGAGTTTTAAACCTAAGCCAACTCTATTCCCATGCTTTTTAATTTACACTTTAATAAAGTATGTAATTTAGCTTCTAATTAAAGAAAAACTTCCTTCATAATACTCAATTCAAAAGCTGAAGCGGACGCAATTAACACACTATAATTTATCTAAAAGGCTTTACGATTGGAGTCAGCTACCTTTTTCAATTGTGTTTTAATATATCGTCGTTTGAATTTCATTGAAATTTAATTAATCTATAGACTCAGCCTTAAAGCCCACTTTCTGCAATGTAGTTTTCACTTCTTCTTCGGTTGCTCCATTACTTTCTATGGTTAGAATTTTATCAGGATTATTAGTATCCACTTCCCAATTATCAACACCTTCTTGTTTGTTTAAAAAAGGTGTTACTTTTGATACACACCCACCACAATTGATATTTGTTTTAAATTTTAAAGTTTTCATTGTATTTAAATTTATAATTAATATTAAAGTTTTACTCGTTTAAGTCGTAGGCTATTGGCAACTACAGATACGCTACTAAATGCCATTGCAGCTCCTGCAATCATAGGATCTAACAAAAAACCGTTAATCGGATACAAAACTCCTGCTGCAATGGGAATACCAATGATGTTATAGATGAATGCCCAAAATAGGTTCTGACGTATGCCCAACACGGTTCTTTTTGACAGTTCCAATGCTTTTGGAATGGATTGTAAATCTGACGTTATCAAGGTCATTTTTGCAACGTCCATTGCTATGTCAGAGCCTTTACCCATTGCAATACTCACATTAGCCTGTGCTAAAGCCTGGGAATCGTTGATACCATCACCAACCATAGCTACTATCTTTCCTTCCGCTTGTAATTTTTCAACAAAAGCCGCTTTGTCCGAAGGCATTACTTCGCCTTGGTAATTTGATATTCCTACCTGTTTTGCTACAGCAGCTGCGGTTTTATTATTATCTCCTGTAAGCATATAGACTTCGATTCCACTTTCTTGAAGAGTAGCTATTGCTTTTTTTGAAGTTTCCTTTATTTTGTCCGCAATGGCAAGTATAGCCAGCACTTGTTTTTCATTTCCAAAGAAAATGACTGTTTTTGCTAGTTCTTCGAAACTTTCTGCTGTTTGCATTAAGGAAGAATCGATTTGAATATTTTTATCAAGCATTAGTTTATGGTTTCCTACAAAATATTTTGACCCATTTTCTGTTTGAGCTTTCACGCCCATTCCTGTAATACTTTCGAAGGAAACAATTTCAGCTTGTTCAATATTTTGTTCCTTTAAATGGTTGACAACCGCTTCTGCCAGAGGATGTTCTGATTGTGTTTCAATGGCCAAAAGAATTTGCTTGTATTGATTTTGATTTTCAAGTTTATCCTTCCAAAGTATATCAGTTACCAATGGTTTTCCTTCTGTAATTGTGCCCGTTTTATCAAGAATGATGGCATTCACTTTATGACCAAGTTCTAAACTTTCGGCATCTTTTATAAGAATATTGTTTTCAGCTCCTTTCCCAATACCGACCATTATGGCAGTAGGTGTTGCCAATCCTAATGCACAAGGACAAGCAATAACCAATACTGCTACAGAAGTTAATAAGGCTTGTGAAAATCCATTATCGCCTCCTACAGACATCCAAACAATAAACGTAATGATAGATATCCCCAGAACAACAGGAACAAATATTCCGGCAATTTTGTCGACCAGTTTTTGTACAGGTGCTTTGCTACCTTGCGCTTCCTGAACCATTTTAATGATTTGGGACAACAAAGTTTCTCCACCTACTTTTTCGGCAGTAAATTGAAAACTCCCTTTTTGGTTTACCGTACCTGCAAAGACTTTTTCATCCTTTGTCTTTTCAACTGGAACAGGTTCTCCCGTAATCATACTTTCATCTACGTAAGAACTTCCTTTGGAAACTTCTCCATCTACAGGAATCTTTTCTCCAGGGCGCACCAAAATAGTTTGACCTACTTGAACAGACGAAATGGTAATTTCTTTTTCCTCTCCATTCTCAATAATTTTTAGAGTTTTAGGCTGTAACCCCATCAGTTTTTTTATCGCCGAAGACGTATTTGATTTTGCCTTTTCTTCCAACAATTTCCCCAAGGAAATAAAGGTAATAATCACAGTAGCTGCTTCGTAATACACGTGAGGCTCGATACCTCGACTTACCCAGAATTCAGGAAAAAAAGTATTGAATACACTAAAAATAAAAGCAATTCCTGTACTCAAGGCCACCAAAGTATCCATATTTGCCTTACCGTGTTTGGCTTGCTTATAAGCATTGATGAAAAAGCTGCGACCGAACCAAAATAAGACAGGAATAGTTAGCGCCAACGACATCCACTTTCCAGGTTCCCATTGCATAAAAAACATTCCCAATATAAAAATTGGAAGGGTAAGAATAGCCGACCAGAGGGTTCGTTTCTTAATATCTTGATAATGCTTTTGCTGAAGCTCTTGTTGTACTTCCGAAGGATTTTCTACATCTACTATTAAATCATATCCTACTGCACGTAAAGCATTTTGAAGATCGTTAGGGCTTAATTCGTTATCATATTCAACTAAAACAGAACTGTTGGCAAAATTAACGCTAGCATTATAAACTCCTTCGGTATGTTTTAAAATTGATTCTACACTAGATGCGCAGGCTGCACAAGTCATCCCTGTAACAGGAAATGATTCTTTTATTCCTTTTTTATAATCTTTTGATTTGGTTTCAAAAACATTAACTATCTCCATAATTCTATTCTTATTTGTACAATGTAAATTTCAGAATGAATGGACTTTAATATGTTACGTTATATGCTGAATGATTTGTAGAATTTGCTGATTTACATTCTTTTATTCAGAAAAATTTAACGGTAATGATTTTGAATGATTATGTTATTTTTTTAAAGCAGCAAAACACGAAATTTTGATTTGTATCAAAGGGCGTTTTATGGTCAATTTCAATGCACCTTATTTTTTCAAAATGTGTTTTGAATTGATTGGTCATTGTGGTTTCTGAATATTGTTTTATCTCTAAACCACTGCACTTTTTGGGACCGTTTTCAGAAAAAGTACCAATAAATAAATTACCTTTCTTATTAAGATATTTTTGGACTGTTTCAATATAATTTCTTATACTTTGTTCATCAATTAAAAAGTGAAATGCCGCTCTATCGTGCCAAAAATCATAATTTTCAGGTGGTGAAAAATCAGCAGCGTCAGCTACTATCCATTTTACTTTCTTTGATTGATCTTTTAATCGTTGCTTAGCTCTATCTAATGCAACTTCAGATATATCTAACACTGTGATATCTTTGTATCCCAACTTCAATAAATTATCTACCAAATAACTATCGCCACCACCAATATCTATGATTTTTGCAGACTTAGAAATATTAGATTCCTTGAAAAAGGATAAAGATGTTTCTGGCACGACTTCATACCAACTCGCTTCCTCTAAAGGTTTAGTTTTAAAAACGTTTTCCCAATGTGCTTTTCTATTCATAGTATTATGCTTTAACTCCAAGTCATTTTTTGTAATCTAACCGCATTTAATATGGCTAACAATGCAACACCAACATCTGCAAAAACCGCTTCCCACATAGTAGCTAAACCACCAGCTCCTAAAATCAAAACAATAACTTTTACACCAAAAGCTAATATGATATTCTGCCATACAATCTTTCTTGTGGAGCGACTTATTTTAATCGCTCTAACTACTTTTGAAGGTTGGTCTGTTTGAATAATTACATCTGCTGTTTCAATAGCGACATCGCTTCCTAAACCACCCATTGCAATACCTACATGACTTGCTGCTAAAACTGGTGCATCATTAATACCATCTCCTATAAAGGCTATTTTATTTTCTGGATTAAGCTTTAAGGCTTCAACTTCATTTAATTTATCTTCTGGCAGCAAACCTCCTTTGGCTTTTTCAATATTTAATTCTGATGCAACTTGTCTAGTAATGGAATCTTTATCCCCAGATAGCATTATAATTTTAGAAATGCCTACTTTGTGTAAATTGGTAATCGTTTCCTTCGCATCCTCTTTTAATTCATCTGCGATAACCACATAACCAGCAAATTTTGCATCAATAGCAACTAAAACAATCGATTCTACAATCGATTCAATTTCTCTTACAGTTTCAATATTATTAGCTGTCATTAAAGCTTTGTTACCTACCAAAACCGTTTTGCCATTCACAATTCCTTTTAAGCCTTTACCAGCAATTTCAGAAACATTATTTGCTTCAAAGTCATCACCATTTTCTTTGTATTCCATAATGGCTTTTGCGATTGGATGCGTGGATTGCTCTTCCATAGCCATAAGGTATTTCATAAATTCAGATTCTTCCCAACCTATAGACTTGATTTTCTTAATTTTAAAAACACCTTTGGTAACCGTTCCTGTTTTATCCATTACCAATGTGTTTGTTTTAGACATTGCATCTAAAAATGAAGCTCCTTTGAACAAAATACCGTTTTTTGAAGCTGCTCCCAAACCACCGAAATAACCCAACGGAATAGAAATAACTAATGCACAAGGACAGGATATTACCAAGAAAATCAACGCTCTGTATAACCAGTCTCTAAAGACATAATCATCAACAAAAAAGTAAGGAAGGAATGTAACGCCAATTGCTAAAAACACAACTATTGGTGTATAAACACGTGCAAACTGCCTGATAAACAACTCTGTTTTAGATTTACGTGCTGTAGCATTTTGAACTAAATCTAATATTCTTGCTATGGAACTATCTTCAAATTTGCTAATTACTTCAACTTCTATTACACTTTCTAAATTTATACTACCTGCGTAAACTTTGTCTTTTTTAATTACAGAATCGGGTTTGCTTTCGCCAGTTAAAGCTGCGGTATTTAATGTTGCTTTCTCTGACAACAATACACCATCTAAAGGAATTTTTTCACCAACACGAATTTGGATTTTCTCTCCAATCTTTACATCTTCTGGTGAAACACTTACATAATCACCTTTACGATAAACATTAGCTTCTTTTGGTCTTACATCTAATAATGCTTTGATATTTCCTTTTGCTTTGTTAACTGCTGCACTTTGAAACAACTCGCCAACAGCGTAGAACAACATTACCGCAACACCTTCTGGATATTCTCCAATTATAAATGCCCCAATAGTAGCAATAGACATTAAAAAGAATTCCGTAAATACATCACCTTTTTTGATACTTTCCCAACCTTCTTTAACTACAGGAAGCCCAACTGGTAAATAGGCAATGCCATACCAAACAATCCGCAACCAATCCTCAAAAAAAGAAACATCAAAATAGTCTAATCCTATTCCAATAATAAGCATTGTAAAACTTATGACTGCAGGAATATAGGTTCTTAAAGAACTACTATTTCCGTGGTTATGATCATGACCGTCTTCGTGACTATGTTGCCCTTCTGAATTTGGGTTTAAATCTCTTAAATTAATTTTCTTTTTTTTCATTTAAAATATGTGTATTCCAAAAGTACTATTCTAAATGATGCAATGTAAGTGCATTTATTATCCATTACATTTATCACAAATACCCTTTACCACAAAATTCACATTCTCTGCTTTATATCCTTCTGGTAAATTAATGTGTGGAATTTTATGCTCTGTTAAACAAACTGTTTCATTGCAATTTGTACAATGAAAATGCAGATGCAAATCGGTGTCCATTTCGCAATTGCAATTCTCTTCACACAAGGCATATTTTGTTATTCCTGTACCATCGTCTATTTGATGAGCGATACCACTTTCAACAAAGGTTTTCAACGTGCGGTACAATGTTGTTCTATCTGAGTTGTCGAAATACACTTCAATATTGGTTAAACTGACTGCTACTTTTTTATTTAAGAGAAATCGTAAAACCAACAAGCGCATTGCTGTTGGTTTAACGTTATTAGTCTCTAATATTTGCTCTAAATTTGCCATTCTATTATAAATTAAACCGCTTTAAGGAATCTCTTGTCTTAATTCGAAATTGAGTAATAGTTTCACTCCTACAGCTTGTAATAATGTTAAACTTTTAAACCCATTATCGGTAAGGGCTTCTATTATTTTTTGCGCCCTGTTTGGTTTCCCAAAAGCGTTTATTTATTTCATCTTGAAAAGATTTATATTTTTAACCGAGTTTGTTTTTGATTAATCATCGTGCTCTAGCTCTCCTTTTATTCTTTCTGATGACAGCATATACGCTCCTTTTATAACCACTTTTACCTTTTTTGAAACTTCAGCTGGTAGATGAACCTCAATAAATCCAAGATCACTAATGCCAACAGTTACTGGTATCATTTTAAATTTCATTTTATTATTCTCCTTTTCTTCATCTTCATCCAAAATGAAGATGAAGGATTGCTCGCCTTCCTTTATAATGGCTTCTTCTGGAACGGCATAACCCATTTTTGCGCCCTGTACTATTCGACCTTCTACATACATACCGGGAAGTAAATCCCCATTTTTATTATCCATATCTGCATGAATGTGCAACGCTTTTGGATCGGTCTCAAAAGTTTTACCAATAGAGTGTACTTTGGCCTTTAAAATTTCATTAGGTTTAGAAGCAACTGTAAAGAATATTTGCTGATCCAATTTTACTTTACTGATGTCTTTTTCATATACTATCAAATCGACATGCAATTTAGAATTATCACTAACGGTAAACATTTTAGTTTGTGGTGCCACATAATCTCCAAGGTTAACCATAACTTCATCTACAAAACCACTTATAGGTGTAATGATAGGAACCGCAGAAAAAATTTGTCCATCGGCAATTTTATCTATCTTCAATCCCAATAGTCTTAACTTTGATTTTATGGCATTCACACTTGAAGTAGTTGAACGGAATTTAGACTGCGCCATTTGAAATTCCTTGCCAGAGGATACACCTTTGTCATACAAGATTTGTTTACGCTCAAAATCTTGTTTAAGAAAAACGAGTTCACCATTTTTTTCTTGAAATTCTTGTTGCATACTAATAATGTCTGGATGTTCTAGATATGCCAATACTTGACCTTTTTGCACTTGGTCTCCTTCAATAACGTTTATAGACCTTATATTACCACCTACAAAAGGGCTAATGTTTGCTCTATCCTGCGGAAAGAGTTCAAGAGTACCAGTCACTTTAATATTGTTTCCTAAATTTCTCTCTTCCAGAGGTTTGGCTTCCAAACCGATGGTTTCAGCTTGTTGCATGGTAAGTTCTACAACACCTTCTTCCTCGCCATGACCTTCTTTGTCGTGTACATCTTCTTCAGTTTTACTGGTTTTAGAAACAACTTTATTTTCATTATGCCCAAGTTCAGATTTTGGGGCATCATTACAACTCATAAACATAAGTGTAAATAATATGGTGCCGACTAATAGTATATTCTTCATTTTTCTTTTTTAAGGTTATAAATTGCCCAATTGAAATTTTATCTCAATGGTCTGTAGGTTATATTGGTTTATGTATTGTAAATGGCTTTGTTTAATCCTGATAGCACTGTTTAAAATGGTGATATATTTTACATAATCTATTTCTCCTTCCTTCGAAGCCAATTCAGCTGTCTCCATTTGTTTTTCTGCTAAAAGCAAAGCACCTTCTTCGTAATACTCCAGAGTTTTTTGCGTTTTTTCAAGCGATTTAATCAATTGAGAAACGCGACTTTCTACAACCGCTTTTTGTTCCAGATATTGATTCTCGGCTACCATTGCATTGGCTTTTGCTGCCTTGACCCTTGATTTCTGCGGGAAAAACCACAAGGGAATGTTAATACCAACTTGATAGGTGTTAAAACCAGATGCATTGTCTACAATTTGTTTTCCATAGGATAAACTAAACTTGGGTAAATATTGTGATTTCTCAACACCAATATTTGCTTTACTAACTTGAGTGTTTTGAAGTGCATATTGTAGTATAGGATTATTACCTACTGTAGTTGCTTGATTATTATTTATAAAAACAATTGTTTTATATGGAGCTTCTACCGTTTCAATCTCACCATCAATTCCTAAATACTGTTTTAAAACATCTTTGGCTATTTCAATATCATCATACGACTGTTGCTTTAATACCTGTATTTGTTGATATTCCGAAGATGCTGAGATAAACTCCAATTCACCAGTTTCACCAGTTTCATAACGTAATTTAGCTGCCTCCCTAAAATTAATATATACACTATCCAGTTGTTTGGCGAAATGCAGTTGTGCTTTATTATAATTAATTTGTTCATAGGCTTGCATAACATTGCGAACCAATTGCTGTTCGTTAATTACATAGAATTTCTCTCCGAGTTTTATACGCTCTTTATAAAATTTTGCTTTTGAGAACCCAGATAACACATCTATATTTCCTTGTTGTATTCCTATTGTCGTTTGTACTCCTGGAAGGTTATTTCCGTACTCTTCTTTTCCAGTAAAAACCTGTGTATTACCCAAATCGAAACTCGTACCTTTCATTGCACGTTCACGATCTATAAAGGCTTTACTTTCTTTAAGAGAAGGATAGTTTTGCTTTGCCATTGCAATAGCTTCGTCTATTGTTAAAGTTTTAGGTACTGGATTATTTTGAGCCAAAATGTTACCCGAGGATAATAACCCTAACAACATTAAAACTGGAATAATGGTTCTACTTTTATTTATATAACTTATGTTATCTCCATTATTTTTACGCTCTTTACGAGATTCTAGCCAACTGTAAAGTATTGGTACCACCACTAATGTCAAAAAAGTTGCAGTAATCAGCCCACCAATAACAACCGTTGCCAACGGTCTTTGAACTTCTGCACCACCTGATGTAGACACTGCCATTGGAATAAAGCCCATTATAGCTGCTGTAGCCGTAAGTAATATAGGACGCAAACGTTCGTGTGTTGCTTCGTATATTCTGTCTTTTATATTTGTCATTCCACTTTCCTTTAATTCATTGAACTTGTTTATCAATACTAGACCATTTAGTACCGCAACACCAAAGAGTACAATAAAACCAACGCCAGCAGAAATACTAAATGGCATACCACGAATCCACAAAGCGAATACGCCGCCAATTGCCGCTAATGGTACTGCCATATAAATCATTGCTGACTGTGAAAATGATTTGAGCGCAAAATAGAGTAGTATGAATATTAAAAATAAGGCGATAGGCACTACAATCATTAAACGATCTGTAGCACGTTGCAGGTTTTCAAAAGATCCACCATAGGTAACGTAATAACCTGGAGGCAATTTCACCTCTTTCTCTAATTTTTGTTGTATTTCTTCTACCATGGATTTTACATCACGCCCTCTTACATTTACACCAACAGAAATACGACGGTAGGTGTTATCTCTGCTTATCTGCATAGGTCCTGGCTTATAACTTATATCAGCCACTTCTTTTAAAGGCACTTGCGCACCACTTGGTAGGTCTATGTATAGATTTTTAAGGTTATTTATATCTTGCCTAAATTCCTTTGCCAAACGAATAACTACATCAAACCTCTTTTCGCCTTCAAAAATTACGCTGGCCTTTTCACCTGCAAATGCAGCACTCACATAATCATTTAACTGATCAACAGTTACACCATATTGTGCCATTTTAGCACGGTTATAAACAACAGTCATCTGTGGCAAGCCACTTGTAGCCTCAACATTTACGTCTGCAGCACCAGGAACGGTTCTTATTACTGCTGCGATTTTCTGCACTTTATCTGCCAAAACTCCTAAATCTTCGCCATATAATTTGATAGCTACATCTTCACGAACACCTGTCAACAATTCATTAAAGCGAAGCTCAACAGGTTGAGTAAATACAAAATTAACACCTGGAATTACTGCAATTTTTTCTTGGATTTTTTCTATAAGTTCTTCTTTACTATTTGCAGAAGTCCATTTGCTTTTATCTTTTTCTAAAATCACATAGCTATCGGCAATATCCATAGGCATAGGATCTGTCGGTATTTCGGCAACACCAATACGTGATACTATTGTTTTTACCTCTGGAAATTGTTTAACGATATTCTGCAATTTTTTTGAAACCTCTATAGATTCAGTAAGGCTACTTCCTGATTTAATAAGTGCCTGCATAGCAATATCCCCTTCATCAAATTTTGGAATAAATTCACCACCCATATTGCTAAATATATAGCTAGAAATCATTAAAAGTACCACTGCACTAACAATTACTCCCGTTTTAAAACGCAATGCAAAAGAAAGAAGTGGTTTATAGGCTTTGTTTAAAGCCGCCATAATTCTATCACTAAACCTATCAATACTGTTTTCAAATTTGGCAAACCATCCGTTTTGATTTTTTGATGGCTTTAGAAACAATGCAGAAACCATTGGCACATAAGTCAAACAAAGAATTATAGCTCCTAAGACTGCAAAACCAAAAGTAAATGCCATTGGTCTGAACATTTTACCTTCAACGCCTGTTAAAAAGAGAATAGGTGTGAATACAATTAATATAATTAATTGTCCAAAAAAGGCAGAGTTCATCATGGTACTCCCAGAATCATAAGCCATTTTATCCATTTCTGCCTGATCTATAGTAACGTTGGACTTTTTAATACGCTGATGAATATGAAGTACCATACCTTCAACTATAATGACGGCACCATCGACAATAATTCCAAAATCAATTGCCCCTAATGACATTAGGTTTGCCCAAATACCAAACTGTTTCATTAAAATAAATGCAAATAATAGGGATAGTGGAATAACAGAAGCAGTTATCAATCCGCCACGGAAACTACCTAAAAGAAGTACCAATACAAAAATTACGATAAGCGATCCTTCAATCAAGTTCTTTTCTACCGTACTTGTTGTTCTTGTAATTAATTCACTTCTGCTTAAAAATGGTTCGATATATACCCCTTCAGGCAGTGATTTTTGAATTTCATCAATGCGCTTCTGCACATGATCAATAACGTTACTCGGGCTTTGTCCTTTAAGCATCAAGATTTGCCCTCCAACAGATTCGTGACCATCTTGGGTGAACGCTCCATAACGCACCTGACTTCCATAACCTACTTTCTCTGCAACATCCCTTATTAATATTGGACTTCCGTTTTGAGTGGTTACTACAGTATTTTCTAAATCTTCTAAACTGCGTGCTAGTCCTTCACCACGAATAAAGTTTGCTTGATGATTTTTTTCAATATAAGCACCTCCTGTATTGGCATTATTTGTTTTTAAAGCTTCGAAAACTTGTTTCATTGTAATACCAAAACTTTTCAGCTTATCTGGATTAATTGACACCTCATATTGTTTTACATAACCTCCAAAAGCATTGACCTCAACTACACCTGGTACCAGTGCCATTTGACGTTTTACGATCCAATCTTGTATGGTCCGAAGATCCATAGCATCATATTTACTTTCATAGCCTTCTTTTACTTTTAGCGAGTATTGGTAAATTTCGCCCAAACCTGTGGTAATTGGAGCCATGAAAGGTTTCCCAAAACCTTCTGGTATTTCTGCGGCAACTTCTGTTAGTTTTTCTTGTACTAATTGTCTAGGCAGATAAGTACCTGCTTCATCCTTAAATACAATGGTAACAACAGACAGCCCAAAACGAGAAACCGAACGCAATTCGATGACATCTGGTAAGTTCGCCATTGCCAATTCTACTGGGTAGGTTACAAATTGTTCAATGTCTTCAGTTCCTAAATTTGGAGCAACTGTAATAACTTGTACTTGGTTATTGGTAATGTCGGGCACGGAGCCCAATTTTATAGTAGCCATAGACCAAATGCCTATACCAACAAGTGCCATTATAAATAATCCAATAATAAATTTATTATTAATGGAGTATGAAATGATTTTATTAATCATAAAAAATGTATTAATTCAGTTAAACTTCTCGATACAATTCTGATATAAACATTAGAATCATTCGAAATCATAAGAACCTTAAAGGCTCAAAATTGGATATAACTATCCTTTAAAAAACTGAATTATGCCCTTGGAGGCTGTAAAATTGAAGTAGTAAAATCTTTTTCTATACCATTAAGGTAGAAAAAATCTTGAGTAGAAATATAAGATATATTAAACTTTACATTAACGAATTTGAAGTTTATTGTACTAATGTGGCAACATTGACAAATACAAAAAGGAGAACATAAATCTGAACCTTCATGATTATCACCAATATTTTTAGAAACCTCAGTTTTAACATCATTATCAAACATGCCATAATCTTCGCAAGGAGCTAAATTAAGCGCAAAGAGATAAGTTGATAATATGAGTGTTAATAATTTCATCTTAGCAAAGGTATAAATTAATTGGTGCAATGGTTGTGCAAAATAATAAGGTATTAGCAACAACTTTTATTTTCTTGAATTGGAGGACAGGCAACAGTCCCGTAAGAGCAATAAACACAGCAATCTCCTTCATTTGGTTTTAGAACTGTTTTGCAATTATCACACTCGTAAAAGAATTGACAAGCGTTTGTCGGCATATCTTCTACTTTTTTATGTGCGCAGTTTGGGCAAGTAATTTCTGATTTTAATTGGACTTCCATTAGTTTTCTTTTTTCTCGTTTACTTTATAACCTGTTGAGTTAATAGCTTCTTCAATATCTTCTTTTGATATTTTTGTTTTATCAAATTTAACCTCTGTATTTTCTTTTTCAAAAGAAGGAGTTACACTAACAATCCCATCCAATTCATTAATAGCGTGTTTTATGCTTTCTTCACAACTAGCACAAGTCATCCCTTGAACACCAAAGTTTACTGTTTGAATATCTGATTGATTTATAATTACTATTTCCTTTTTATTATCTGGATAAAAGATATGAGCATAATAAGGAAAGCTAATTGAAATGGCTGCAAACAATGTGATAGCTATTAAAAAACCTTTGGTTTGATACCATTTCGGTTTTACATCTACTTCACAGCAATCCTCTGCTTTTTTTGGTTTTAAATAATTATACCACGCATAGCCAATTGTTACTATGGCTAAACCAATTAAATAGGGTCTAAAAGGTTCCATCCAAGATAAAGCGGAAGCGCCACCACCTACTCCTACTATTAAAGCAATAACCGGTGGCATGCAACAAGATGATGCTGCAATAGCAGCAAAAAGACCAGTATAACCTGCTTTTTTTGATATTTTTTTTATACTCATAAATATAAAATTTATGCTATTTTTCTTTCTAATTTTATTGATTTAAAGACATTTTTCAAAATATCTGTCTCATCTTCATTTAAGGAATAATATATAGTTTGACCTTCTCTTCTGGCTGTTATAACACTTGCATCTTTCATTTTACGGATATGCTGAGAAACTGCTGGAACACTCATTTTTAAAATATCTGCTAAATCACAAGGACATAGTTCTTTTTCCATGTTTAAGAGAAAAAGGATTTTTAAACGAACTTCATTACCAGTAATGGATAAAAGTTTAGATATTTTTTGAAAGTTTCCTTCCATTTCATCTATCGTTGCCATACAGTTTTGTAACTGTTTGTGATTGGCTTCAGCTCTTGTACAGGATATTTCTAGTTTCATATAAATGTGTTTTACCGCGTAAATATATAATTAAATTAGCATTTAAGCAAATGCTTAAATATGACTTCATCCAAACATTTAAAAATCTTATCTATAGTTCTCCTGAATTCAGTAGGTGTAACTCCTGTAACCTTTTTAAATTGATTACTCAAATACGAACTAATTGGATTTTTCTCAACAACACGCACTCTGCACTATATACATTTTTGTCGCCGGTAGTTTTTATTTTTTTGGTAAATACAATTTCATATTTCCAATTTCTAATTCGTCTAAATGCCCCATTTTACTCTCATCTTTTGTAATCAAGTGCATATGTATAAATGAGTCATGATGCGTAAAAACACCTTTATGTTCTGTTGAGAAAAATCCAATTATTTCGGACTCTTCGTTAGTCAATCCATAGTTTGTCTGCCCTTGGTGAGCTTCGTCTGGTGAGGATACCTTTGTTCCTTCTGGTAAGTTTTGTGTATGAATAATGGCTTTTGAAACTTCTCCTTTCAATTTAAAAGGAAATGGTCGTTTGTAAGTAGTAGTTTTCTCGTCAATAAATTTTTCCAAATCTTGGATAGATTTAATATTTGAAGGCAAATCAATTTCATTCCAATCTGTTATGTTTGCATAAACAAAGAAGGGAGCTGAAACGTCAAATGTTTTATCAACTGTCATTGTCGAATCAGACTTTACTTTTGATATATAACTTTTTCCGTTATTAATCAGCAATTCACCTTTCAGTTCGTTCACAGGACCAAGTCCATAAAGTCCATTTTTGTCCGAAATAGTATCAAGGTCAATTCTACTTCCTAATTCACCTTTCCACATTACGTTTTTCATTGCTCCAACAATTTTTACGTTAGAATAAGTACCTGTTGAAACTGTTTCTTTCTTGGTTGAATTGCAACTTATCATCCCAATGGTAAGTAATCCGAATACTATTTTTCTTATTCTCATTTTTAATTATGTTGTTGTTAAAAATAGTTTTACGCTTGCCCCTATATTATGTTGAAGTAATTAAAGTTAAAAAAATATTATATCTCATCCAAAGATTTACGGTTCTTATCTAGAACTTTCTTGAATTGAGTTGGAGTCATTCCTGTAACTTTTTTAAATTGATTGCTTAAATATGCAACACTACTATAGTGTAGTTTAAAAGCAATCTCACTCAAGGTTAATTCATCATAAACGATGAGTTCTTTTACACGCTCAATTTTTTGGTTGATGATGTATTGTTCGAATGTAATGCTTTCAACCGATGAGAAAAGGGAACTTAAATATTTATAATCAAGATGTAGGTTATCACCTATATAATCTGTCCATTTAATATCCAATTCTCCTAATGAGTAATGAATTTTATCGACAACCAATGTTTTCATCTGTTCTATAAGTTGACTTCTACGATCGTTGATTAAGTTAAAGCCAGAATCTTGAAGTGCTTTGGAAAAAGCATTTTTAGTCTCCACACTTAGAGGTGATGATAATTCAAGCTCTCCTAATTTGATAGAACTATATGATACTTCCAGTTCTTTCAAAATATTTGATACGGCCGAGATACACCTTGGACAGACCATGTTTTTTATATAGATGGTATTCTTCATGTCTTTTTAATATCAAAACTATTACTATTTGGCACTGAAAATTGAAAAATAGATCGTAGCAATAGCCGCCGCTAAAAAAATCATAATCAATGCCAATATCCCTAAAATTTTATCTTTTCTTGTAATATCAACTTTCTGTTGATTTTTATACGTTCTTCTTATATATTTTCTTTTTCTACTCATTTTATTTCAAAGTTGCTTTGACTTCACCACATTTTAACATCGCTTCTCCATAATACGGGTTACGGATTTCTTTTTCTAAACTCAACCAAAAAGCACCTTTGTTATTGTCTGCCATTGGACAAAACTCACTATAGACCTCTTGATTAATTCCAAAAAGCTGCACACTACTTATCATATGAGCAGAAAGGTGTTTAAAATGTCCTCTTTGTGTTGCTATTTCTGAACTGTTTTCAATGTCATTAGCAGAGGTCTTTAGTTCCTTCTGGATAGTCATCCAATGGCTATGTGCTTTTTCACCCGGTAACAATTTCATATCTATCTTCGTTAGATTTTGACCTATTTTTTTTGCGGCTGTTTGTGCATCGTTACTATTGTCATTTACTAAGGCATCCTTTAAAAGAATATAACTGTCAAAAACCTGCTTCAACTGTTTTTGAAATTTATTTGAAACTTCTAATCTTTCATTCATTTCTGAATGACTAATTTTATCATCTTTCTTTTTAGAATTATTTTTTTGCATCCCTAAATGCCCTTCGTGTCCAGTCATAGTATTACCTCCATCAGCGTTCATCATTGACTTTTTTCCTTGTAATTGTGCTGCAGCATCTACCGTAAAGGTTCCATTGGTAACAACTTCATCTCCGTTTTTAAGGCCTTCTAGAATAGTATAATTATCTCCAGTGGTGCTCCCTAACAGAACTTCTCTCATTTCAAAAACAGATTCGTTTGGTTTTGTTTTAATATAGACCAAAGAGCGTTTTCCTGTCCACATAACAGCAGTAGCTGGAACAGTAACTGTACTTTTAGAATTAGATTGAACCCCTTCAACTTTACCTTCAACAAACATTCCTGGTTTAAACTTATTTTTTTTATTATTTAACACAGCTCTTACAACAATAGTTCTGGTTGCAGAATTTAATAATGGATCTATAAATGAGATTTTTGCATCAAAGACTTCATTTTGATAAGCATTTGTGGTGACTTTAATACTTTGCCCTTCTTTTAATAAAGAAATTTGCTTTTCATAAGCATCAAATTCTGCCCAAACAGTTTTGAAGTTTGCAATTTTATATAATGGTTGTCCCTGTTTTACATAGTCACCTTCTTCTACCATTTTATGAGTTACTGTACCTGAAACTGTTGCAAATACAGGGAAATTCTCTTGTACCTTTCCAGCGATCTCAATAGCATTAATTTGCTCTTCTGAAAGCTTCCAAAGCTTAAGCTTATTCCTCACAGCCTTGTAAAGTTGAGGTTGCGATTCTTTTAAAGATAAAGTAGTAAGCAATTCTTGCTGTGCTGCAACTAATTCTGGTGAGTAAATGGTTGCTAGACGTTGTCCTTCAGCAACACGTTCTCCTGTAGAATTAACATAAAGTTTTTCAATTCTTCCTCCAAAATAAGTGACTTGCACTGCATTAGATTCTTCGTTAGTCTTAATTTTTCCAGACAACTTTAAGAAATCATCTCCCATTTGTCCTTGCCCAACAACAGACGTTTGGATATTAGCCAAAGCCATTGCATTTTCAGTCATTTTAATTTCATTAGCATTAAGTCCTTCTGCCCCAGTTTCAGCAGGGATTAAGTCCATTCCGCAAATGGGGCAATCTCCGGATTCTGGTTGCATAATCTGTGGATGCATTGAACAAGTCCACATTTGGTTAGAGGCAATTTCTTCTGAATGCTCATGGATGTCTTTGGTATTATTTGTCGCCATATCTGTAGAATCTCCACCGAATATTAGAAAGCCGCCCAAAAGGCCAACAATCAATGCAACGCCGATATAAATGGTGCTTTTATTCATAATATTTATTTTTTGTTTTTTTTAATTATTTTTCTAATTGTTGGCGATGATGTGTACCAAAGTAAAAAACCACTTAATACCGTTATTAAACCTAATAATGAGAACACTCTTAAGACGATGGTATTGAAATTATCTCTTCCTTCATAATCCATAGTATGAGTCATCCATAAAAAGTCAAACCAACGCCAACTTCGATGTCTTACGGTTTGGAATTTGCCATCACTAACAGATACATATGCTTTTAAAGCTTCATCATTTACATACGATATCACATAGGCTGGTAGCAATTTTTCACGATACTCGTGCTGTTTACCTACTTCATTGATAAGAGCCACAGTGGTAATTTCTAAATCCTTTTTCATATACTGCTTTGCCACATATACAGCTTCTTCTTCGGTTATTTCTAGTTTTAATTTTCCAGTTACAGCATTGTAAAGCTCTTTTTTATTTACCCAATAATAAGGCACAGAGTTTATGTCTCTTATTTCTATAGTTTTAATTCCTCCAGAAATATTAAGTAATGAAGGACTTATAAGATTTTGAAAAGCTCTAGGTTGGTATTGTAAGTCCTTAAACTGGTCACCGTGAATGTCATCAATATCCGTCCAACTAAAATACAAACCACTAATAGTCCACATCAAGAATTGAATGCCAATGAAAAGTCCCAAATACCGATGTGCCTTTCTTATTTTTAACGCTGTATGTCTATTTACCATCTTATTGGTTTAATTTGAAAGGAAAGCTAATTGTTACCTTTTCCCAAGCAAGAGAAATAGTACCTTCTGTTTCACTTAACTTATTTACTTTATATTCTAAATGTTCTGTTATTTCATTTAATTTTTTTGGTTTAACCTTAAAACGCAGAACATCATTCTTTTCATCGTACTCATCTTTTCCGTGTTGATCCCAGTTTGAATTAAAAATAACAGTCCATTCATCTCTTGAAGGAATGGTAAAAAACCCATACTTTCCAATAGGTAAGACCTTCCCATCGATAATTAAATCTTTGTTGGTCTCAATCCAAGTAGCTTTATGTGCGCCAGCTTGCCACACCTGATTGTAGGCCAACAATCCTCCAAATATTATTCTACCTCTAACTCCAGGAGATGAGTAGTCAATATGAATATGAGCACCGCCTATCATAGCCATAGTTGAAGTATGTGGGCTTAATATTTTTTTTTGTGGCTCCGATGTAGTTTCAATTTTTGGTGTTTTAAGGATTGTTTTGGTTTCTTTCTTTTCTTGTTTACAAGCCACAAAAAGAAGAATACTTAACAATAGGCTAAAAGGAATATTTAGTTTCATCAGATTTTATCTTTAATCTTATTTCTTATTTCTTGAAGAGGAATGTGTTTTGATAATTTTCCATTCACTATTAATCTTCTTTAGAATAGAAGTTGCTACTCCTTTTTTACTAATCGTTCTTGTTTTTCCTTCTTTGTTAGGATTAAGTACAATTGTATACACATAAGTCTCTGTTGTAAATGCATAAGCCACATCTACTTGAACATCAATCTTATAATCAGAGAATGTAAAACTTTTAAAATGTCCTAATTCTGGCCCCAAATGATGCTCTATGTAATGTGCGTATGAGCCTTCTACCCCACCTGATTCAAACACTTCAGAATCTTTTGTGAACAGATTAAATGTTCCTTCTGTTGTCAAGTTTTGCAATGCATCCTTATATGATTTCATTACAGCAATAACTGCTTCCTTATCCGTTTTTCCTTTAGTATTCTGCGCATTAGTAAGGCCTACTGTTGAAATAAGGATTACTACTAGTGTAATTAATTTAGTTACTTTCATAATTTTAGTTTTAAATTGTTTCTTTATTTTTTGCATTATTAAATAATCACTTTTCACCAAATAACTGAAGAAGTATAGCTCCCAAGACGATAAAAGATATAACTAGATATAGTAGGTAGTTTAACCACTTCTTTATTCTAGAAGGTTTTAATTTGCTATCACAACCACTTCTGCAACATTCTTTCATTTAGTATCTCATTAGATTTATTCTACTTTATTTAGATTTCAGGTTGACTCAAATCAATTTTTCTTTTTTCATTTTTTTTTGCCTGACAATGGAAGGGTTTAATACCAACCAATAATATTTATCCCTTCCTAAATCAGGTCTTTTCTAATAACATAAAATGGAAAGTTTTAACTAATAACTAACCAACAATAAAAAGTTTCATTTCCTTTTTTATGAATTAGATATCTCATTAACCTACCCAAATGGGCATACTCTAATTATTAATCTCCTTTTGCACTTTTCCACATTTAAGCATTTTACTCCCATAATATGGATTTCTTACTTCATTACTTGTACTTAACCAAGCACTACCCCTATCGTACATTGGGCAAAACTGCTGATATAAAGTGTTTTTTATTCCTGTAATGGCAACCATATCGGTTATATCCTTACTCAAGGTCTTAAAATGCTCACGTTGATGATCTATGGCATTTTTTGCAATATGTTCGGCTTGTTCTGTTGCATCTTCTATGATATCAGCTAATTCTTCTTGCTGTTCTTTTGTATAACTACTACTATCAAATGCTTTAAGAGAGGCTACTAGTTTAGTACCCATTTGTGCCGCTTTTTTAGTATTATCACCTACCAGTGCATCTTTTACCATAAAATAATCAGCAAGAACAGCTTCTGCCTTGGCATCTTGCATTTTGTCCATTTTCATTTTACTATGATCCATTTTTTCTTTTTCCTGAGCATTGGTAAAAGAAACTACTAACAATAGCATTGCTGCTATACCTATTTTTAAATTTTTCATTTTATTTGTTTAAATTATTGTTTACAAACTATCTTTTAACTGTGTAATCCATTCAATTAATTCCTTTTTTTCACGATCTGAAAACTTTGCATCCTTATGGATTAAAGTATAAGAACTTAAAGGCATTTCACTACTTTCAATCTGTTTGATAATTGAGCGTAACTTACTTGCTTTTCTTCGGCTTGATAATAAATCCCATTCATTAAAATTGAGTTCCTCTTTTCCGTCTTTGATGTGACCTTCTAAAATCCAAGAAACAGGTTGTATTTTATTATACCAAGGGTACTGAGTATTATTACTATGACAATCATAACAAGATACTTGCAATTTGTTTTTTATATCTTTAGAAACAGTATTAACTAACATAAAATCGGTTACTGGAACTATGTCACTTTGGTTGCGTTCTGTAGGCACAAATTGAATGCCTACAAACGCTACCAACAAAACCAATATTATGATTTTAACTATCTTCATTTAGTTAATTTCTTTTTGCACCTTTCCGCATTTTAACATTTTACTTCCATAATATGGATTGCGAACTTCTTTGTTCATACTTAACCAAGCACTTCCACCATCATACATTGGGCAAAACTGCTCATATAAAGTATTTGTTGTACCTGTTATAGCTACCATATCTGTCACATCTTTACTTAAAATTTTAAAATGTTCTCTTTGGTGTCCCATTGGGCTTTTTGAAATATGTTCAGCATGCTCTTTAGCATCCTTTATGATGTCTTTTAACTCTAATTTTTGAGCATCTGTGTATTTAGAAACATCAAGATTAACTAAACTTTTCACGAGAGTTCCACCTAGTTCTTTTGCTTTTGACTCATCATCGGAGACCAAAGCATCTTTAAGATTAAAATAATCTTTTAATACAGCTTCAGAGTTTCCTTTTTGATTGCTATTCAAAACCGTTTCTTTTTTCATTTCATCATGATGCCCATCTTTGTCATCGTGAGTCTTTTCAGTATGATCCTTGTCACTGTTTTCTTTTTTTGCATCTTTACAAGACACTGCTGTTAAGGTTATAAGTACTATTGTAACTATCCCTAATGTTGTTTTTAATTTTTTCATTTTAAATTGTTTTTAGTATTTGTATTAATTTAGTATTTAGGTTAATTTAGTATTAGTGTTAAAATCTAATGGACAAACCGCCACCGCCACCAAAACGATTATCATAGCTTGCCATTAATGAAAAATTTCTTGAAAGCATATATTCTGCACCTGCGCTCCATACTGTTTCGGACAGGTAATCTTTATTAGTAGGTAAATTGTTAACTAAACCTAAATCCAGTTGATACTCATAGTAACCAAAAATTGAAAGTTTAGGAAATATCATTACACTCCTACCCAGTCCTATTCTTGGTCTTAAGTCACTATCAATTCTGGCATCAAGACTAAATAAATAAGGTGTTAAGTATCGTATACCAACAACAGCTGTAGTTTTGAATTCATTCAAATTATCTTCTATTTCATTTTCAATATTTACACCTCCAAAAACACGTAAATAATCGTGTAGGTAACGTTCGTAAGTAAATTCTCCTTCCAGGTTCTTGTTCCATCCGTATTCAAAAGAGGCATTAAATTGATTTCTCAAATTGGAAGCTGTCAAGTTAATTGTAGTATTATGCGAAGCAATATCTGCCATTCCCCAAGAGTAATATCTATCAGTCTCTGCAACAATATTAGAAACCGGATAGCCTTTCATTCTTTCATCACGTGGCGTGTCATAGCTAAACACACGAGCCATTCCGCCCATCATATGATACAATACGTGACAGTGAAAAAACCAATCTCCATATTCATTACCATAGAACTCAATAGTAACTTCTTGCATTGGTGGTACATTTACCGTATGCTTGAGTGGTGAATATTCACCATTTTTATTAAGGACTCTAAAGAAATGCCCATGCAAATGCATAGGGTGATGCATCATTGTTAAATTATTCAATGTTATTCTAGTAACCTGCCCTCCTTTTATCTTAATATTGTCTGTTTCTGATAAAGGAACACCGTTCATACTCCAGATATACCGTTGCATGTTTCCTGTTAGATTTAAAAGAATTTCTTTTACAGGGGCATCTTTAGAATAAGTTGTCTTTTCTGGTGACTTTAAATAATCATAGTTATATTCTGAATACATATCCATTCCATTCGTCTTAGACATATTCATTTGTTTATTAGATTGTTTCTTCTCCATACCTTTATTCATATTCATACCTTTCATTTTAGTATGATCCATTGGCATTGAATCTTTAGGCTTCTCCATTTTCATTTCCGCCATTATCTTATCTTTCTTCATATTCATTCCTTCCATTTTATTCATCTGCATACCATACTCATCCTTCATTTGAAAACGCTCATCCTTACTTGGGCGATACTTTAATGCATGCGCTCCCATCTTCATATCCATTTTTGCCATTTTCTGCATCATCCCAATTTTATCTGGCTTCGGAATATCTTCTGCTTTTAAAACTTTTCCTTTACCAAGAAAAGCGGAAGCTGTTCCTGAACCATCTTGTGCTGTTATTTTGAATTCTATTTTCCCTTCTTTTGGAATGGTTACAATAAAATCGTATGCTTCTGCTATACCAATAAAAGTTTTGTTCTTTTTAACAGGTACTACATCTAAACCATCAGCCGAAACTAATAATGGATCTTCACCTCCAAAAGTCATCCAAAAAGAAGTGGACGCTCCACCATCTATTATGCGCAATCGCACCTTCTCTCCAGTTTTAAACTCTGGGTATTCTATAGATTGTTCACCATTGATTAAAAAAGCTGGGTAATAAACATCTGCTATATCTGCTCCTTGCATACGTTGTTTCCAAAAATTAAGCTGTGCACCAAAAGCTCCGCGTGCAATGACTTGATTAAGAGGTGTAGATGTACCTTTTCGTATTCCATACCACTCATTACCACGTTTCAAGTTTCGTAATACTTGCATTGGTTTTTCATTCGTCCAATCGGATAACATCAAAACCAATTCCTTATCGTATTCCAAAGTTTTTTCTTTAGGCTTAATAATAAAAGAACCATAAACGCCACTTTGTTCTTGGAGCATAGTATGTGAATGATACCAATAAGTTCCTGATTGTTTTAAGGCAAATTCATATTTAAGAGTATGCCCTGGTTCAATGGGTGGTGTATTTAAATAAGGAACACCATCATAAAAATTAGGTAATAAAAGTCCATGCCAATGTATGGACGTCTCTTCCTTCATCTCATTTTTAACATAAATAACTGCATATTCTCCTTCTGTAAATTCTAATGTAGGCCCAGGGATACTGCCGTTAATAGTCATTCCTTTTACTTCTTTTCCTGCCTTATTCACTATCGTTTCGCTAATGGTAATTGTATATTCCCTTACTGGTAAATTATCGACATTACCCTCAATAGACTGTCCAAAAACTGGACTTAATGGGATTAGTAAAAAGTATATTAAGTGCTTTAAACGTTTCATTTTTTAATTAATTAAATAGTTTATCAAGGCAGATTTTATATAATAGCCTTTTGTAGATTCGATGAGATTGATTTGAAATTTAAGTTGTAGCTCTTGCACATCAAGGACATCATTAAAGTTAATCTTCCCTGTTTCATAATTCTTAATAAGAATTTCTTCAGCATTATTAGCTTGCTTTAAATTATCTGTTTGCACATTAAACTTAATCCTTGTTGCACTTCTATTATATTGAGCTTTTCGCAAAAGTGTTTCAAGCTTATTCAACCTGTCTTCTTTTAGAGATTTTATTTCTAATTGTTTTAATTTATTCTGTTTTGTGACGGATTTATATTTTTTATTGAAAATTGGGATTGATATGGATACCATTGGCATTAAAATATCTTTTCCATTATCAACAAAATTCATGTCAGGGCGTTCCGAAACTGGAACATAATCCAACCCAAAACCAATATTGGGTGCACTCTGTTTTTGATTTAATAATTCAGATTTGTCAATAGAATTATACAATTTATCATACTTAATAAGTTCTGGGTTTAATTGTAAATTATCCGTTAATATGGATATCTCTTTATCTGGAATCACCATTTGTTTCACAACTACTACACTTGTGGTTTCGTCACGATTTAAAAGCTTATTAAAAACTACTTGCTCAGCCTTATAATCCTCTTCTAAAACTTCTTTTCGTTGTGCTAGTTCATTTTGTCTTATTTTAAGACGAAGCACATCAACCGCCGATGCCTTGCCAACTTCTACAGAAGTTAATGCAAGACGTTCATAAGTCTTCAAAAGCGCAATATTCTTCTCTAAAACAAGTTGTTTTGCACGAATAGCATATAGTCTATAGTAGGATTGAGATACTGATAACGCCAATTTTCTTTTTACAATAGCAATGTCTACATATTGCGTTTCTGCCATGGAGCTTGCATAATTTTCCCTAGCTGTAATAGTGCCAAACCAAGGCAACATTTGTTTTACAGAAAAGCGTGCGCGTTGCGCTCCCGTTCGAGTTTCAGGTTCACTCATAAAATAACCGACACTTACTTCGGTATTAGGTAATGTATTTACTTCTTTTACCTTTTCTTCGGCTATATTATAGCGCAGTTCAAAAGCCTGAATTTCAGGATTATTCTTTTCAGCTTCTTGAATATAGAATGCCAATTCTTGTGCATTTGTTTCCGCTAAAGCGAAAAAAACAAGTCCTATTAAAGTTATATATCTCATTTTGTAGCTCTTTTTAATTGAAATTCTTGTTTCCAGCTAAATAGGACTGGCACAACAAATAAGGTTACAAGTGCAATAAGCATCCCTCCAAAAGATGGTATTGCCATAGGTATCATAATATCACTTCCACGACCTGTTGATGTTAATACTGGTAATAAAGCAAGTATCGTAGTGGCAGTTGTCATTAAGCAAGGGCGAATACGTTTTTCTCCTGCTTCTACAACAGAAGCTCTTATTTCTTTTTTAGTTTTTGGGCTATTTCTATCAAAAGTTTGCGTTAAATAAGTAGCCATTACTACACCATCATCGGTTGCAATACCAAAAAGAGCGATAAAACCAACCCAAACTGCTACACTTAAATTTATTGGATGCATTTGAAACAGATCTCGCAGGTTTTCTCCAAAGAAGTTAAAGTTTAAGAACCAATCCTGACCATAAAACCAAATCATTAAAAACCCTCCTGCAAAGGCTACAGCTATTCCAGTGAATACCATTAGCGATGTGCTAACGGAACGAAACTGGAAGTAGAGGATAAGAAAAATAATTCCTAGTGCTAGTGGTACTACAACACCAAGGGTTTTCTCTGCACGCAATTGATTTTCATAAGTACCTGTAAATCGATAATTAATTCCTTTTGGCACAATAAGTTCACCGTTATCAATCTTCTCCTGTATTAGAGCTTGAGCATTTTCAACCACATCTACTTCGGCATAACCATCTAATTTATCAAACAAGACATACCCTACCAAGAAGGTGTCTTCACTCTTTATAACTTGTGGGCCTTGCTCATATCTAATAGTAACAAGCTCACTTAAAGGCACTGGGCTTCCTTTTTCTACAGGGACATAAATGCCTTTTAAATCATTTGGATTTGCGCGTAGTTCTCTTGGATAACGAACTCGAATACCATACCGTTCTCTACCTTCGACAGTTTGAGTAAGCACCATTCCACCCACAGATATTTGTATGACCTGTTGAACTTGTTCCACAGTAATACCATAACGTGCAAGTCGGTCTCTATCAATATCTAATAGCAGATATGGTTTTCCAACAATTCGGTCTGCAAAAACGGCTTCATCTTTAACACCATCCGCTTGTTTTAAGATGTCTTCTAACTTTACTCCAAATGCTTCAATTTCCTTTAAATCTTGCCCTTTCACCTTTATTCCCATTGGGGCTCTCATACCTGTTTGAAGCATCACTAAACGTGTTTCAATGGGTTGTAGTTTGGGTGCTGAAGTAACTCCTGGAAGCTTTGTGACCCTAACAATTTCCTTCCAAATATCATCAGGAGATTCAATTTCAGGCCGCCAGTTTCTAAAGTATTCTCCATCATCATCTGGTATCAGCTGTGAACGACGAACCGAAAACGGATCTTTGATTTTAGAAGCATCATAGTCTGCTTCATCATCGACTTTATGATTTGGGTTTATAACCAAGCCACCATCTTTCAGAATAAATAGTCCGTCATCATTTACTCTAAAACGTTGTCTTTTTCTTTTATCATTTAGAATATATTCAGATTTGTATTGGATAACATTTTCATACATTGATAGTGGTGCTGGATCTAAAGCAGATTCTGTACGACCAGATTTACCTACTACTGTTTCAATTTCTGGAATGCTAGCTACTGCCATATCCAATTGTTGTAATACACGCTTATTTTCTTCAACCCCTGCATGTGGCATTGATGTAGGCATTAGAAGAAAAGATCCTTCATTAAGGGATGGCATAAATTCCTTACCCGTATTGCGCATAATCATCACTCCAAAAATTATGATTGCGGTTGGAAGAGAAAGAAACAATAGCTTATTACGCAATGCCCAATTTAAAATACGCACATAATACTTTCTAAAAAGTGTAAATACACCTAGAAGTCCAAAACAAATAAGACCTACGAAAATCAAATTAATAAGTATGCTTCGATCTACTCCAAGTGGCCTCCAATACTCTGCCAACAAGAAGATAATCGCGAATGCGGAAATATAAATATTCACAGTATTTGCACGATCTGATGTTAGCTTTTCTTTTAACTTTAAAAATCCAGTTAATGCAAACGCCAATAATATCAAACCAAGAAGATGACCATACACGAGAGAAATACTACCAAGAACTACAAGTGCTACATTTAAAATCAAATTATATGATTTTTTAACACTACGTTTCTTAAATAAAAAGGCAGCAAAAGGAGGTATTAAAAACAAGGCTACAATAAGGGATGCTGTAAGTGCCGATGTTTTTGTAAAAGCCAAGGGTCTAAATAATTTCCCTTCCGCACCTATCATTGTAAATACAGGAATGAAACTTATAATAGTTGTCATCACAGCCGTTAATATTGCCCCAGAGACTTCAGCAGTTGCATTATAAACAACGGTATTTATTGGGATTTTTTGATCATTCTCATCAATATGCCGCAGCACATTTTCTGACAGAATTACGCCTACATCTACCATAGTACCAATCGCAATCGCTATACCTGACAGAGCTACAATATTGGCATCAACGTTAAATAGTTTCATTGAAATAAAGACCATCAAAACAGCAACTGGCAATAATCCTGAAATTAGTATTGACGCCCTTAAGTTGAATAGCATCATAATAATCACAAAAATGGTAATCAAAATCTCCAATGTAAGTGCTTCATCAAGTGTATCTAGTGTTTCTTGAATCAGTTCTGTTCTGTCATAGAAAGGAACTATGGTTAATTGTGAAGTTCTACCATCACTTAATATTTTTGAAGGTAAACCAGAACTTAGCTCATTTATTTTTTCTTTAACATTATTGATTACTTCCATAGGGTTCGCACCATACCGCGCTACCACGACACCACCTACAACCTCTGCTCCTTCTTTATCCAACAGACCTCTTCTTGTTGCGGGGCCATGTGATACTTTTGCTATGTCCTTTAAACGTATTGAAGTAAAATCTTCTGAAGCAACCACAGCATTTTCTAAGTCGGAAATAGATTTGACGTATCCCAAACCTCGAATAAGATATTCTGCTTGATTAATTTCTATGGTTTGGGCTCCAACATCTCTATTACTTTGCTTAACGGCTTTTACAACTTCATTTAACCCAATTTTATACTGCTTCATCAACTCTGGGTTGACATCTACTTGGTATTCCAAAACATAGCCACCAATAGATGCTACTTCAGAAACACCACTTGCTGATGATAATGCATACTTTACATAGAAATCTTGAATACTTCGTAATTCCTGTAAATCCCATCCTCCGGTTACGTTGCCATTTTCGTCACGCCCTTCGAGTGTATACCAATATATTTGTCCAAGACCAGTTGCGTCGGGTCCCAAAGCAGGATTAACACCATCAGGCAATAATCCAGATGGCAAAGAATTTAGTTTTTCGAGAATACGACTTCTACTCCAGTAGAACTCTATATCCTCTTCAAAAATAATATAGATGCTAGAAAAGCCAAACATTGAAGAACTACGTATTGTTTTAACCCCTGGAATACCAAGTAGAGATGTAGTTAAGGGGTAAGTAATTTGATCTTCAATATCTTGTGGCGAACGACCATCCCATTTGGTGAATACAATTTGTTGGTTTTCCCCAATATCGGGTATCGCATCTACAGCTACGGGATTACGAGGAAACGAACCTGTATTCCATTCAAATGGTGCATTTACAACACCCCAAGCCACAAATAAAGCTAGTAATAAAACAGCTACTAGTTTATTTTCTATTAAAAATTTGATGCTTTTATTTAGCATAAAAAATGAGTTTTAAGTAATTATAGTTCTTGTTAAAAAAACAACAAACAAGCAGTTTTGTCCATACAAGTTAATGCAGGACTGCAGTGGTAATTACTTAAAAATCAAATAAGGAAAGTTTGGTCTAAAACTTGAAAATCCTTGACCAAGGGAGGAGGAGAATAATCTCCAAAAGAATTAATATCTCTTTGAGATTCTTCAAAAAGATTTATATAAGTGTAAAAAAAAGCAGCTACAAACAACTGTTGATCTTTTTCCAACACATCGAAAGATGTCTTTAAATTATCTTGTCCATCAACAATGATTTGTTCATCATTACAACAATCTTTCTTTGCAATATCACATTCAGGTGAAGATGGTTTTTGTTGTACTTCCATTCCGCAAGATTCAACTGAACCAAACATTGAAGAATCTACTAAAACATCACCACAATAATGACTATCAACAGTAAATGACAATGTCGATAGCAACACTAAAAGTGCCATACAAAAAGATGATATTTTATATAAATACTGTTTCATTAATTCTGCAAAGCTACAAAAATTTCAATACAAAAATTTTGTTTAACATAATTTTAGATAAATCATTAATTCTAAAAATTGTGTGTTTTACACCTTGCAAACTTATTAATCTCTATTCTATTGATATGTGATAAATATCATTTTCTTGTTTAATCTTTAAAATTACATTTGCATCAGTGGATTACTGTATTAAACACATAAAATGCTAATAATAAGTATTTTAAATAGTTTTTTTTATTTTCAATAATACATTAATGTTAAACAAAATTTTCTTATATTTAAATGTGAATTCTTTTTTTACTAAAATATTGTCCTTCTTTTTAGCAGTTTTTATACTGTTTTCTACCTCTTCTTTTACGGTAGATATGCATTTTTGCTGTAATGAGTTGGTTGATATGGCTTTTTTTAGTAAAGCAGAATCTTGTAAGGATATTGCTCAAAAAAAAGATACTATTTCCAAACAATGTACTTCAATACAAGAAAAGGATTGTTGTGATAATAAGTCTTTTGTAAAAGAAGGGGATGATAACATAAAGGAAGTCAACTATGAGCTTCAAACTGAAAACATAGTTTTTATTACCACTTTTTTTTACACTTATATAAATCTTTTTGAAGGACTTGATAAAAATGTCGTTCCTTTTAAACATTACAGGCCACCTTTACTATTAAAGGATATACAGATTCTACACCAGACTTATTTAATTTGATTTCTACACCGTAGATTAAATATAATCTACATCACTATTATAGCCATAATTTAACTTCTGGCTAGCAATTGTTGTGTCTATTTCTCAACAACACTACTTACATCACAAACCATTTAAAAGTAAAGACTTTTATACTATTGAGTTTAATACTCAATGGAAATGCATTAAGTACTATGAGTCAACCAATAGAGTTTTGGATTAAAAATATGGTATGTAGCCGCTGCTTAAAAGTTATTAAGCAAGAACTACAAGAACTAGGAGTAAATATACTTTCATTAGAACTAGGAAGGTTGCTGGTGGAAGTCCCTAAGAAAACTAACGATAAAATTATTAATGATATAACAAATATACTTCACGTTAATAATTTTGAAATTGTAAAGAGTGAAGAAGAAATGCTTGTAGAAAGAATTAAAATAATCTTGATTGAACAATTACAGGAGTTGCCGCTTCATATAAAAGTAAAGACGTCTGAACTTTTGTCTTCTGAACTTCATCGTGATTATAAGAACTTGAGCAAACTTTTTTCATCAATGGAGGAAACTACCATCGAAAAATATTTTATAAAGCTGAAAATTGAAAAAGTGAAAGAACTCATTCAGCTTAAGCAACACTCCTTTTCTGATATAGGTCACTTGTTAGATTATAGCAGCGTTAACCACTTATCAAGACAGTTTAAAGAAGTGATAGGAATGAGTATGACAGATTATAAAAACACAGAAAACTGGAAACGGAGTTTTTATGATGAAATTATATAAATAAGAACGAAAGTTATGCAGATGTAAAACGAAGGTCATCACTAAATTCGAAGAAACTAAAACCAATTCAAAATGAAAAATTTACTTATTGTATTACTATTACTTCCGTTTCTGGGGGTTGCGCAAACTATAGAAAACATAGATTATATCTCACCTTTTCACAATGACCTTGCTGCAATTAAGAAGGGAGACAAATGGGCTTTTATAAATAAAGAAGGTGAAACAGTTATAGATTTTAGAAATGATTTTGTGTCTACTAATATAAATAATGTAAGCTATCCATTATTCTATAATAACAGATGCTTAATTGAGCAAATAAAGGGCGGCGTGTCTTATTTTGGCTATATCGATAAATCAGGAAAGACCATTATTAAGCCTCAATTTCTAAATGCTACCAATTTTAATAAAGGAAAAGCACTAGCCTTAAAAGTTAAAAAAGAAACAATTGGTTACAATGATATATTTAGAAAAAACATAGTAAACTACCACTATTTTGAAGTTGCTATAGATACAGAGGGCAATATGACTGATCATTTAACGCAATTGGCAATCCACACACCACCTAAGCCAAAAAGTAAAAAACTTATTCCTATGATAACTTCTAAACTAATATCGGGAAACTTGGTTGCGGTAAAAAGAGACAACAAATGGGTAATTAAAAAAATCACATACTAAAATATTTAAGAGATGGATTTATCCAGTTTATAAATAAATATGAAAACCAATAAACAAAATAAAATGAAAACAACAAAAATCTTAATCAGTACAGCATTCACAAGTTTGCTTTTTCTAGTACTTGTAAGCTTTGTGAAAGCACCAAAAAATGATTACACAACTGTACAGCAAAAAAAATGGGTAGCTCCAACAAGTGCAGATAAAATTGTAAATCCTTTAAAAGGAGATATCACATCATTAAAAAACGGAAAAAAATTTTTCAAAATGGTATGTGCTGTTTGTCATGGAGTAAAGGGTAAAGGAGATGGTATTGGTGGATCTGGCTTAACACCAAAACCCGCAAATCTGACAAGTGAAATTTTTCAATCCCAATCTGACGGGGCAATTTTTTGGAAAATTACAGAAGGAAAATCACCTATGCCTAACTACAAATCTTCACTCAAAGAAAAAAATCGTTGGCAAATTATTAACTATCTAAGAACTTTAAAAAAATGAAAAAATTATTCACAACAATCGTAGTTATTGGTCTTGTCCATATTTCTTATGGACAAACGTATAATAACTTTAAGATTGATAGTATAGTATCTCAACAATACAAACCAAGTAAAACACAGTTTATGATTAGAGGTTATGGTCATACTGGTTTAAACTTTACGAATACTGAAGGCGAAAGGGAATCTTCATACGTTGGTTCCGCTTTCGCACCTATTTTCTTATTCAAACACTCTGACAGACTTATGTTTGAGGCAGAACTTGAATTTGGACTTGAAAACAACGAGCTAGAGATTGGCTTGGAGTATGCAGATGTAATGTATGTGCTAAATAAAAATATGACAGTTCGTGCTGGTAAATTCCTTCTTCCTTTTGGAACATTCATGGAACGGTTACACCCTGCTTGGATTAACAGATTACCCACAAGACCATTAGGTTTTGGTCATGATGGTATAGCTCCTGCATCTGGTATTGGTGTGGAACTTCGTGGTGCTTTTGATCTTGGAGGATCAAAACTAAACTATGCTGTGTACTCAACCAATGGACCAAGACTAAAGGATGGTACCGAAGAACCCGAAGAAGCTGGAATGCTTATGTTTCAAAATTTTGAAGATAATAATACTAGTAAAGCCTTTGGAGGACGTATCGGACTATTACCTTTTGCAGATTCTTCAACCGAAATTGGATTTTCCACATATTCAACAAGTAAAGTTGGAGCTGCAGATTCAAATTACGAAAATGTTGGTGCGTTCTTATATGCAATCGATTTTGCTTTTATAAAACAAATACCTGCCTTAGGAGGATTTATTGATATTAAAGGACAATACAATAATTCTGACATTGATGATGCTACTTATACTGAAGTTCATGAAGATGGAGATGAAGAGGAATATACCTTCGATAATAAAAGTAATTCGCTCTACACCCAATTAAGTTATCGCCCAACAATGGCTAGTAGTGATTTTATGAAAAAGTTAGAATTTGTTGTAAGATATTCAAATCTCAACACACCAGAAGGTGCTGAATGGGAAGAACAATCTGATCAATATGCCTTTGGATTAAACTATTGGCTAACCTGGAGATCGGTTATAAAAATTGCATACCAGACAACCGACTCTGTTGGTGGTCATGATGGTGGTGGTACAACTAATAACTTCTTTGTTCACTGGGCTATTGGATTTTAATGAATTATAAATACAGAAATTATGAAAACAAGATATAAAATAGTACTAATTGGTTTAATGCTACTTGTAACAGGAACAATAATTATAAGCTGTGCCTCTACAAAGGATAAATATACAGCTGTTACAGATGTTGAAGAGGAATTTAAATTTGAAAAATCTGGTGCACAATTATGGGGTGAAGTTTGTAATAGGTGTCATTTAGCACCTTCACCAGCAGACTATAATGATACTGATTGGGAAACCATAAGCTTACATATGAAAGTTCGGGCAAATTTAACAGAAAAGGAAATCAAAAAGATTGAAGCCTTTTTAAAATCTGCCAATTAATAGCGGATGCACATTCTCTTTAATCCCTAACACCCCAATAGGCATTTTGAGAATGTGCTTATTAAAATGAAAATAGATATTAACTAAATATAAATATTATGAAAACACTAGTAGTTATTTTATCAACAATTGGGCTTTTGAGTTTAAACAGTTGCAACCAGAAAACAAATCCTAGCGCAATACTCGAAAATTCAGATACTAGAACAGAACTTTTTAATACGATTACCAGTAACCACGATTACATGACTGAATTCATGAAGAACATGCGAGGGAATAATCATGCTATGCAAATGATGCAAGGTCAAGGAATGAAAATAATGATGAAAGACAGTATGATGATGAAGAATATGATGAAGATGATGCACAAAAAAGGAATGATGAGCGAAGATTGTATGCAGTCCTGTATGAATATGATGGAAGAAAAAGGAATGAATATGCAGAATATGGATACATCAACCAAAGATGATCATTCCGAACATCACTAATTTTTAACAATTAAAAATAAAGAACAATGAAAAAAAGTCACTGGATATGGATGATTATTGGTTGTGGATTGCCACTACTGTTCATCTTTTTAGCACCATCGTTTGGGATAAGAGGTGGTTCATCCCTATTTATTTTCATCCTTTTTATGTTTGGTATTCACCTTTTTATGCCCCACGGATCACACAGGCACCGTGGGCATAAGCACGATAGCCAAAAGGAATCAGATGAGAAAACAATAGAAAAACACAAAGAACATCAACATCACTAAAAGCTAAACACTATGAAACAAAGATTTCAAATAGACGGAATCAGTTGTGGTGGATGTGTATCAAGGGTCAAGAATACTTTGGAGGAACATCCTAATATTGAAAAAGCACAAATTTACTTAGCACCAAAAGGAGCTACACTCATCACAATGAAAAAAATTCTTTCAGTTGATGAATTACAAAAACAACTCAATACACTAGACGGGTATACAATAACTGAAATAAAATAATAACAATTAAAACTAAAAATTATGCATTTATACGAAGGACATTTTGGAGGCATGCACCTTATATGGTGGATTATATGGATCATCTTTCTTGCTTGGGTTTTCTTTATCCCAGCAGATATACCTTATCAAAAAACAAAGAAGGACGGTCCACTGGATATTCTTAAAAAACGCTTTGCAAAGGGCGAAATATCCAAGGAAGAATATGAAGAATCTAAAAAGGTTCTAAAATCTAACAACTAATTTAAAACATAAGATTATGTATCAATTAAACGTAAAAAAACTTGGTTTTGCTTTTGGTCTCACAGGAGCCCTGATTTATTTGGGCTGTATGATCGTAATGTTCACAGCAGGAGAAAAAGGCAGTATTACCTTTTTTAACAGTCTCTTACATGGCTTAGACACTACCAATATCATAAGAATGGATATTTCATTATTGGAAGCATTCTTTGGTGTTTTTCAAACATTCATTCTATGGTGGCTAATTGGCGCTTGTATTGGTGCTTTTTATAATGCTCAAATTAAAGTGAAAAAACAGAGAAGTTTTTAGAAATTATACAATACATCTGTTTGTATGGTCGCTTATCATTCCTATTGAAGGAACAAAATTTACTTTCACTTTTGGAATTTACTGATGCAGGTTATACGAGTATCTATATTGTTATAGGATCATAAAATTTAAAAACTTACAATTAATAAAAATATTCAAATTATGAAAATAGTATTAGCAATAGACGGTTCCAAATACAGTAAAGTTGCTGTTTCCGAACTTGGAGCTATGTCATTACCGAATGAAACCAAAGTATGCATAATACACGTTTATGAACATCCTACAATCGTTGGCCCAGAACCCCTTCCTATGGGAGGTGTTCTAGGTGTTTATCATGAAGAAATCATGTCCAATACCAAAAAATCTGCTGAAGAAATTGTTTCCAATGCATCAAAATCGTTAATGGATTTAAATAAAAGAATTAGTATAACCACGAGTATTGTTGGTGGTAGCCCCAAGAGCGAAATTTTAGAAAAAGCTGAAAGCTTTGGTGCAGATTTAATTGTGGTTGGTTCACAAGGCCACGGAGCATTTTCACGTTTTCTACTGGGTTCTGTTTCACAATCTATAGTAACACACTCCAACTGTTCCGTATTGATTGCACGGAAAAAAGACAAGGAAAGTGTAATTAAAGAAGATTAATCGAAAATAAGTAACTCTATAATTAGATATGAAAGTTAACCACTCACATAATGATAATAAGATAACAGGATCTACTTGTAAGATAACAGATGAAATCTGCCTTCCAGATTCCGACTTACCTCGTGTTGTTATTATAGGTGGTGGGTTTGCAGGTCTAGCATTAGTAGAAAAATTGAAACACAAAAAAGTGCAAGTGGTACTATTTGATAAAAATAACTTTCATCAGTTTCAGCCTTTACTTTATCAAGTGGCTACAAGTGCCTTAGAACCGGATAGTATTGTGTTTCCTTTCCGAAAACAAATCAATGGATATAAAAATGTATTGTTCCGTTTGGCCGAAGTCAAGGAAATTCAACCTTCCTTAAATACAGTGGTGACCAACAAAGGCAGCGTTCATTATGATTACCTCGTATTGGCTACGGGAACAACAACCAATTTTTTTGGGATGGATTCTGTCGAGGTCAATGGCCTTGGAATGAAAGATATTCGGGATTCCCTAAACATCCGCCATATGATGCTACAAAATCTAGAACAAGCTGCAATCACTTGTGATGATAAAGAACGGGATGCACTCACCAATTTTGTTATTGTTGGTGGTGGCCCTGCAGGCGTTGAGATGGCAGGAGCATTGGCTGAATTTTGTAAATATATCCTTCCTAAAGACTATCCTGAGTACCCTTCTTCTATAATGAATATTTATTTAGTAGAAGCAAATCATCAATTATTGAATACGATGTCTGATAAAGCATCTTCAAAAACCCTAAACTATTTGAAAAGTTTAAATGTAAAGGTGCTTTTAAATGAAATTGTTAGCGATTATGACGGATCACAAATCACCACAGAAAGTGGAAAAACCATTTTAGCCAGAAACCTTATCTGGACAGCTGGTGTTAAGGGACAATTCCCAAAAGGAATTGATGAGAAACACGTAGTTCGAGGCAACCGTCTTAAAACTAATTCTTATTTAAAAGTAGAAGGCTACGAAAACATTTTTGCCATAGGCGACATCGCAGCTCTAATTTCCGATGATACACCAAAAGGACATCCACAAGTAGCCCAAGCGGCTATTCAACAGGGTAAATACTTAGGTAATTCACTATTAAATATACTAAAAGATAAACCTATTAAACCTTTCGAATATAAAGACAAAGGTTCATTGGCAACAGTAGGTAAACGTAGAGCGGTAGCCGACTTGGGAAAACTCAAGTTTGCAGGTTATTTCGCTTGGTTACTATGGTCTATAGTACACCTTATGTCTATAAGCGGTTTTAGAAATAGGTTGATGGTTGGTTTTAATTGGGCGGTAAGTTATTTTACCTATGAAAAAAGCAACCGTCTGATTATTAGAGACTTTAAACCAAAAACCAACACTAAAGAATTAATTACAAAAGAAAATAACCAAAAAGAAAGTACAGTTATCTAATGCTGAAGAAAAAAACATACAGTAACATTCAGAGTTTATTTAAAACCACTTCAAAAGGTTTTAATAACACAGGCATTGTACTTCTAATTACTGTTATCATTGCAATGATATGGGCCAATTCTCCTTGGCAGGAAACGTACCGAGACCTAATGGGTATGAACATTTCTCTAGCCGTAGGCAGTTTTGAAATAACTGAACCATTGTTGTTATGGATTAATGATGGATTGATGGCATTGTTCTTCCTTCAAGTTGGTTTAGAATTAAAACGTGAAATATTAGGTGGACAACTATCAAACCCCAAAAATGCAGTGCTTCCAATTGGTGCTGCTATAGGCGGTATGGTCTTTCCTGCACTCATCTATTTTCTCTTCAATACAACTGGTGAAGCTTCGCAAGGTTGGGGGATTCCTATGGCAACAGATATTGCATTTTCATTGGGTGTTCTTGCTCTTTTTGGAAAGCGCTTGCCCATAGCATTACGTGTCTTTTTAATAACACTTGCCGTAGTTGATGATTTAGGTGGCGTATTGGTGATTGCATTGTTTTATACCTCTGGTATTTCAACAATGGATTTATTTCACGGCTTGCTATTCTTTGGCCTTTTAATCATTGGGAATTATGTAGGAATTAGAAAAACATGGTTTTATGCAATTATAGGAATAGGTGGGGTTTGGTTAGCTTTTTTCTTTTCGGGTATTCATCCTACCATCGCAGGTATTCTTACGGCTATAGCAATTCCTGGAAAAGTAAAGATAAATGAGGATACTTTCCAGAAACGTTTGAATGATTTGCGCGTCCGTTTCACAAAAATAAAACCTGTAAAAGGAACACTTATTTCCAACGAACAGCTCAAAATATTAGAAGAAATCAAAACTACAAGTTCTGAAGCAGGAACTCCTCTTCAGAAATTAGAAAAAGCATTAAACCCCGTTGTAAGTTTTTTGGTGCTCCCGCTTTTTGCACTTGCAAATGCAGGCATACACTTACACGGTGAAATCGGTCAAGTATTACTCAATCCTATTAGTTTAGGTATAGGTGCTGGATTAATTCTAGGTAAATTCTTAGGCATTGTTTTTTTTACAAAATTACTAGTTGCTTTTAAACTTGCCAAACTGCCGGATTCAGTTAATTGGAATCAAATTTATGGAGTTGCCTTTCTGGGCGGAATAGGGTTTACAATGTCATTATTCATCAACGAATTAGCATTTACTAACGAAGAATTTATTTATACAGCAAAAGTGAGCATTCTATTTGCTTCTTTAATTGCTGGTATTATTGGTTCCTTTATTTTAATAAAAAGCTCAAAAAAAGCTCAAAAACTAATAACAACACAATGATAAAAAAAACTACAAAGGAAAATAGTAAGTTATCCCTAATAGGTTCTATATCTCTAGGCACAGGCGTAATGATTGGAGCAGGGATATTTGTGCTTATGGGGCAAATAGCCGAGTTGGTGGGGGATTTATTTCCTATTGCTTTTATAGCAGGTGCCGTGGTAGTCGGTTTCAGCTCATATTCTTATGTGAAATTCTCAAATGCTTTTCCATCTTCTGGAGGTGTTGTCAAATTTTTCAATAAAGCCTACGGACCAGGAACTACAACAGGTGTCTTTTCTTTGTTGATGTATGTTTCCATGGTAGTTTCAGAAAGTTTGGTGGCAGGGACTTTTGGGGCTTACACGCTTCGATTGTTCCCAGAAAGTTATGCTGGTTACGCATCCATTCTTGGGATATTGCTTTTGGTAACTGCTTATATATTAAATATTTTAGGTAATAAAGTTATTGGAGCAACAGCCACCTTTACAGCAATTATTAAGGTTGTTGGTATTGCGTTGCTCGCCATAGCAGGCCTAATAGTTTCCGGGTTTGCAAATATTACAGGGGATTATATTCCTAAAAATTCCGAAGCTTTGCCCCAAGGACTTGGTTTTGTAGCAGCACTAGCGTTAGCGATTCTTGCCTATAAAGGGTTCACAACAATCACGAATCAAGGAGGAGACATTAAAAATCCTCATAAAAACATTGGTAGATCCATTGTGTATTCGATTCTTATCTGTACTGTCATATATGTAGCCTTAGCACTCGCTGTTGCAGGAGGCTTAAGTATCCCTGAAATAATCGAAGCAAAAGATTATGCCTTGGCAGCAGCAGCAAAACCTGTATTTGGAGAATGGGGTTTATGGATTACCATAGCAATAGCAATTGTTGCTACTTTTTCTGGAGTGTTAGCTAGTATGTTTTCCGCATCACGTTTATTGGGAATGTTAAGCAATATGAAACAAGTACCATCCTTAAAAAAAATAGGAAACTTTAAAAACCCTGCACTCATATTTACGGCTTCTCTTGCCATTTTACTAACTGTTCTGTTCGATTTAACGAGGATTGCTTCCATCGGTGCTATTTTTTACCTCATTATGGATATTGCTATTCATTGGGGGCTTTTCCGCCACCTAAAAAAGGACGTAAAATTTCAACCTATCATTCCATTAATAGCCATTGTAATGGATATTGCAGTACTCGTTGCCTTTCTTTATTTAAAATATCTGAATGATCCATTAGTGCTAATAGTGGCAGCGATTGGCATTATTTTAATATTTTTTGCGGAACGCTTTTTTATGATTTCTCACACAGACGATGAAGGTAATATGCCAATGGGAATGGAAACTACAGTAACAAAAACAATAAAACATAATTAATAAAACAATACATATGAAAAATATAGCAGTAATAGGATATGGAGTCATTGGGAAAAGAGTAGCAGATGCCATCAATCTACAAGATGACATGAACCTTGTTGGTGTTTGCGATATCATCAGCGATTGGCGGATTCAAAATGCCGTGAGGAAAGAGTATGATATCTACGCAGCAACGCAAGAAGCAACTGATAAAATGAAATCCGAAGGGGTTCTGGTAAAAGGCAATATGCAGCAGCTTTTAAAAAAATCAGATCTCGTCGTGGACTGTACACCCAAAGAAATTGCTGCTCAAAATGTAACAATCTACAGGGAACAAAACATCAAATTTATTTTACAAGGAGGAGAGAAACACGAAACTACAGGTCATTCTTTTAGTGCTGAAAACAATTATCAATCGGCTATAAATCTAAATTCTACAAGGGTTGTTTCATGTAACACCACCTCTATTTTGAGAACATTAACTACCTTAAAAAAAGCCAATTTATTGGATTATGCCAGAGGAACTCTTTTAAGAAGAGCTACAGATCCATGGGAAAGCCATTTAGGTGGTATTATGAACACAATGGTTCCAGAAAAAGACATTCCGAGCCATCAAGGCCCTGACGCTAAAAGTGTCGACCCCGAATTGGACGTGATCACTTCCGCAGTAAAAGTACCCGAAACTTTAAGCCATATGCACTACTGGAATGTGAAATTGAAAAAGCAAGCCTCGAAAGAAGAAGTCTTAAATGCTTTTAAAACGTCTAGTCGCATCAAACTAATTCAATATGACCAAGGCCTGGTTTCAAACAACACCATTAAAGAAATGTTCTTGGATATGGGAAGACCTTGGGGCGATATGTACGAAGTAGCCCTTTGGGAAGATATGTTGAAGGTAGTGGGAGATGAACTTTTTTATGCCTACGTGGTCGATAACCAAGCCATTGTAATCCCAGAAACGATTGATGCCATCAGAGCACTTACTGGAATTGAAACAGATGGTGCCAAATCCATCTCCAAAACAAATGAAAGTTTAGGAATTCATTAAATCTTATTCCAATGAAAACAAATATAAATATTACAGAACTATTAGGTGAAAAAGCATCCTTCTATTTGAATCACGTTTGTGAAAAAATAACCAAGGACGAATTGAAAACACCTAGTAAAACAAGTCTAGATAAGGTATTTACCCAAAGTAACAGAAATCCGCAGGTACTGCGAAGCCTTTCCCAATTGTATAATCACGGAAATCTTGGTGGTACGGGCTACTTGAGCATCCTTCCAGTAGACCAGGGCATTGAGCATAGTGCAGCTTATTCGTTCTATAAAAACCCTGACTTTTTTGATCCAGAGAATATTATAAAACTTGCTATGGAAGCAGGCTGTAATGCAGTAGCTTCAACCTTTGGTGTTTTAGGGCTAAACGCTCGAAAATATGCTCATAAAATCCCGTTTATTGTGAAGATCAATCATAATGAACTTCTTACCTACCCTAATAAATATGACCAAACATTATTTGGCAAGGTAAAAGCTGCTTGGAATATGGGGGCAGTTGCCGTGGGAGCTACCATTTATTTTGGTTCCGAAAAAAGCAATAGACAACTCAACGAAATAGCCGAAGCTTTTGAAGAAGCTCATAATTTAGGAATGGCCACCATCCTATGGTGTTATCTGCGCAATGATGGATTCAAAACAGAGAAAGAAGATTATCATGCAGCTGCTGATCTAACAGGACAGGCGAATCATTTGGGCGTGACCATTCAGGCAGATATCATTAAGCAAAAATTACCTACAAACAACTTTGGTTTCAAAGAGATAGGCTTTGGTAAATATGATGATGATATGTATGAAACGTTGACAACAAACCATCCTATTGACCTATGTAGATTGCAAGTAGCTAACTGTTATATGGGAAAAATAGGGTTGATTAATTCAGGAGGAGGTTCCAAAGGCAAATCTGATTTGGTGGAAGCGATAACAACAGCTGTAATCAATAAAAGAGCTGGAGGATCTGGTTTGATAATGGGAAGAAAAGCATTTCAAAAGCCCTTTAGCGAAGGCGTGAAAATATTACAATCCGTTCAGAATGTTTATTTGGATGATAAAATTAGTATTGCATAACAAAATAAAGAATGTTCGAAACAGAAGTAAAATCACTTAAGTCACTAAATCATTATTTAGTAAAACTGGTAGAAAGCCGTTTATGGCTTAAGGTCATTATTGCCTTGTTTTTAGGTGTTGGATTTGGATTGCTATTAAGTCCTCAAAATGGTTGGATTGCCAAAGAAACAGCTGATGGTATAGGTAATTGGCTGGCATTGCCTGGTGTACTCTTTCTAAAACTTGTCCAAATGATTATGATTCCATTGATTGTGGCTTCTATCATCACAGGAATCGCGAGTAATAACAAGGATAGTTTGAAAAAATTAGGTGGTGGCGTATTATTATATTTTCTGGGCACTACCATAGTTTCGGTAAGTCTCGGTGTTATACTATCACAACTTTTCAGACCTGGTCGTTTTTTGCACCAACAGTCGCTATCGGAACACAACGAAGTAATGACTACCTCTACGGAAGATGCCGAACTTTCTTTTGGGCTAGAAAATATTCCAGATGCCATTTCAAATCTGCTTCCCGAAAATCCTTTGGCGTCTATGGTAAATGCCGATATGTTAAGTATCGTGATTTTCACAATTATTATTGGTGTGGCTGTGCTCTCACTTAAAGCAGCATTACTGCGCCCAGTAAAAGTACTCTTAAGTGCCATTCAAGAAGTCTGTATGACGGTGGTAAAATGGTCTATGCTGTTAGTTCCTATTGCTGTTTTTGGACTTATGGCACAGCTTACTTCTAGTGTTGGTTTGAGTTCTCTGTCAGGTCTAGCCTACTATGTTGGGGTAGTGTTGCTTGGCTTATTGTTACTGGTATTATTCTATTTAGGACTGATTGTTATTCTTGGAAAAACAAACCCAATGCATTTCCTGAAAAAAATAAGAGATGTTCAACTATTGGCCTTTTCAACCACAAGTTCTGCGGCTGTGATGCCCTTATCACTACAAACAGCGGAAGAAGAACTAAAAGTAGATAAAGCAATTAGCAATTTTATCATTCCCATTGGTGCAACCGTCAATATGGATGGAACGGCGCTCTATCAAACTATAACGACTCTTTTTATAGCGCAAGCCTACGGACTCGAAATGAGTTTACTGAATATTATTGTGGTCATCGTAACCATTGTTGCTGCTTCCATCGGCACCCCTGCTATCCCTGGAGGTGGCGTTGTAATACTCGCCTCTGTTTTGGGAAGCGTTGGTATTCCAGCCGAAGGCATCATTATTATCATTGGTGTAGAGAGACTCTTGGGGATGTTCAGGACTGCTGTAAATGTAACAGGTGATTTGACTGCCTGTATGGTTTTCAATAGATTTTATGGTAAAACCTCAATCTTGGTTAATGACAAAACGAATAATAAATCAAGTTCAAAACAATGATATTACTACTCATATCCATATTGTTCATTTTTTCAATTGTTGCTATAGCAAGCTACCAGCATTACAAGATTGGTACGCAACCAACTTATGATGCCAACGAAACGTTCTTGAATTATGAAAAAGTAGGTGATGGAGATAACAAAATTGTTTTGTTGCACGGTTTAACAGGCTCGTTAAATTATTGGAAGCGTGAATTAGAAAGTATTACAAAAACACATTCCTTACTTCTAATAGACCTTCTCGGCTTTGGGGATTCCCCTAAACCCAAAAGCGAGTATACTCTTTCAATACAATTAACTGCTATTGAGTTGATACTTAAAAAAGAAGGGTTCAATGATGGAAAAACCATTATTGCAGGACATTCTATGGGAGCTATGATTTCATTAGCGCTATTAGAAAAGCAACCAACTTGGTTCAAGGCAGGGATTTTTATAAGTATACCTGTTTATAAGAGCGCTGATGAATTTAAAAAAATTATGTCATCACATTCCTTTGTGGATAGGATTTCAACAAGCAAATTCTCAAAATACATCTGTATGATTCATCCCATTTTTATGTCACGCACATTCAAGCCTGATAACCTAACGGATGATGTTTATGAGGATGTGAAAAAGCATCATTGGCAGAGTTATTATTATTCACTTACAGAGGTAATCTTAAAAACAGATGTATATACGATTGCAAGGAAAATTAGGGATAAAGACGTGCTTTTTATTCACGGAGAAAAGGACACCACTGCACCTTTAGAAAATGCTTTAAAGTTATCAAGGGAATTTACAAACGCACAAATAATTACTTCATCTGAAGGAGACCATCAATTCTTTCTGAAAGAAGCAGAATTTGTATGGAATACAGTCCAAGATTTTACTATTTCAGAAAAAAAGTTACAAAAAACAATATCTAATGAACACGAATAAAATTAAACATATAGGCGTATTCACATCTGGAGGCGATAGCCCTGGGATGAACGCTGCACTGTACGCCATTGCCAAATCTGCTGAAGCAAAGAGCATAAAAGCAAGTGGTTTTCAAAAAGGGTATGAAGGGTTGATTGATGGTGATTTGATACCATTAAAATCTCACGAACTAAAAAAAATAACCCAAAAAGGTGGCACTATTTTAAAAACAGCACGGAGCAAGCGATTTCTGGAATTGGAAGGTCGTAAAAAAGCATTACAAACTCTAAAAGCAAACAATATAGACGCGTTAATTGCTATTGGTGGCGATGGTACTTTTAAAGGTTTATTGGCTTTTTCAGAAATATGCGATATCCCTTTTGTTGGTATTCCTGGGACTATCGACAACGATATTTCCGGTACTGATTATACACTTGGCTTTGATTCCGCAGTAAACACGGCCATTGAAAATATTGACAAAATAAAAGACACTGCCGAATCTCATAACCGCGTATTTATTGTTGAAGTAATGGGAAGGGATTCAGGCTATATCGCTATTCATTCAGGATTAATGGTAGGTGCAGATGCCATCCTAATTCCCGAAAGTGGGAAAGACTTTATTTACCTATTGGATAAGATTAAAAATTACGATAGTGAAGATGCCTTCCTTGTCGTGGTTTCTGAAGGTGATGAAATAGGCGCTGAACTTGTTTCTTCAAAAATAAAGGAAGTCAATCCCAATGTCGATTTACGAATTACAAAACTCGGCCACGTGCAGCGAGGCGGAAATCCTTCTGCTTTAGATAGAATGTTGGGAATTAGACTTGGAGTAGCAAGTGTAAACGCACTTTCACAAGGCAAAAAGAATGCAATGGTTGGAATCTTGAATAATCAATTGCATCTAACCCCTTTTAAAGAGGTAGTCAAGCAACATCAGGTAAATACTGAATTATATGAACTTTTAGAACTATTTGGAAAGTAAAAATGATAGAAGCCTTTAAAAATATCAACCCTTTTATCCTCGGACTACTCATCAGTCTGGGCATTGGTCTTATTCTGGGATTGGAACGTGAATATGACAAGCTAAAAGAAGAACAAGGCTTTGCAGGAATAAGAACCTTCCCGATTGTCGCCATTATTGGTTTTATCTTGGGAAATCTTTCTACAGTCTATACGCCTTGGTTAGTCATTATAATAGCAGCAGCATTTCTTTTGTTTCTTTCCTTGAGTCATCTTTCTATAGTGCAAAAGCATATTATGAGTGGTGTTACCACCAATATGGCTTTGTTCGCTACGTTGATTTTAGGGGTTATGGTTGCTAATCATTTGCATAAAGAAGCAGTTGCTACTGCGGTGGTCGTAGTTACTTTGTTATCATTGAAAACAACATTTAATACCTTCATTAAGAATATTACTTCAGAAGAACTTTTTGCCTTTATTAAGTTCGCAATTATTGCACTTTTGATTTTACCTTTCCTACCAAATGACGATTTTGGCCCAGAAGGTTTGTTGAACCCCTTTGAGATTGGAGCAATAATAGTGATTGTCTCTTTTCTAAATTTCATCGGCTACTTTCTAGTAAAATATGTAGGTTCTAAACGTGGTATTCTGCTCACTGCAATTTTAGGCGGATTGATTTCAAGTACCGCAGTCGCTTGGATTTATGCTTCAAGAAGTAAGGAATCGCCAGAGCTCTCTAAAAAATATGCCGCTGGTATTATTATAGCTTCTGCCATAATGTTTCCCAGACTTGCGATTCTGGCCTATATTTTTAATAGTGCTATACTTTCTTATTTAGTCATTCCATTTACCATTCTAACACTTATTTGTCTAATCAGTGCTCTCATATTTATTAAGAAGGACACAGACGTTCCAAAGACAGATATCAATTTGGGTAATCCACTCAATATGTGGAACGCCCTTGGGTTTGGGGGTATTTATGTTTTGATACTATTTGCAGTTTTTTATGGAAATTATTTTTTTGGCGAAAGCGGTTTATACTATTCAGCCCTAATTGCAGGATTGGCTGATACGGATGCAATAACTATTAGTATGGCAAAATTTGGGTCTTTGGAAGAAAAACTCACCCTAGCAACCAATGTCATTATCACTGCTACTATAAGTAATATGATAGTGAAACTGGGGATCACCTACTTCAAAGGTTCAAAGAAAACAGGAAAACTAGTGATGTTCATTTTTGGAAGTGTGGTCATCGTGGGTATAGCTATTATTTTAATACAGTTAGGAAATTAAAAAAATGAAAATGAAAACAACCATATTTAGCACACATAAGTTTGAAGAGCCCTATCTGTTAAAAGCGAACAACAGTAAGCATCAATTAAAACTGCTTGAGAGTCGTTTGAACAAAGAAACTGCTATTCTTGCTAAAGGTTCTAAAACAGTAAGCTTATTTACTGGCGATGATGCTTCGGCACACGTTCTTGAAAAATTGAATGTTTTCGGCATTAAAAACATCGCTTTACGATCAGCAGGTTTCAATCACGTAGATTTGGTAAAAGCGGCTGAATTAGGTATCAATATAGCTCGCGTTCCTGCATATTCACCTTATGCCATTGCCGAACACACTCTTGCACTAATTTTGGCTTTAAATAGAAAATTAATTAAAGCGCACAATAGGGTTCGGGAACAAAATTTTTCATTGAACGGTCTTACTGGTTTTGACCTTAATGGAAAAACTATCGGAGTTATCGGAACAGGAAAAATTGGATCTGTACTCGTAAAAATACTACACGGTTTTGGTTGCAAAATAATTGCTCAGGATGTAATTGAAAATAAGAATCTGATAAATTCATATGGTGTTCGCTATACAGATTGTAAATCTATATGCAAGCAGGCAGATATAATAAGTCTGCATGTCCCTTTAACACCTTCGACTAAGCATTTGATTAATACCAAGCATATCTCCCTAATGAAACCTGGAGTAATGCTCATAAATACAAGTCGTGGTGGATTGGTTGATACCAAAGCAGTCATCGAAGGGTTAAAAAATAGAAAGATTGGATATTTTGGAATAGACGTATATGAAGAAGAAGAGGGATTGTTCTTTGAAGACCATTCCGAAGACATCCTACAAGACGACGTGATCGCTCGTCTTATGACATTCAATAATGTACTAATAACAAGTCATCAAGCTTTTTTGACCGAAACAGCTTTGACCAACATTGCCGAAACTACAATATATAATCTGGATTGTTTTGAAAGGCAAATACTTTCTGGAAATGAGATAATTATAAATTAATTGATAAAATAAAAAACACTCAAAATGAAAAACATACTCGTACCCACCAATTTTTCCAAAAACTGTATTAAAGCTGCACAACTTGGTATAGAAATGGCCAAGCTGTATAATTCGGAAATACATTTTTTACATTTAATGAAAACACCTGTAGATTGGGTAAAACTGGATAAACAAAAAGAAAAGAGATATCCTGAAACATTGAAACAAATAGGTATTGCAAAAGCAGCTTTAAGAGCATTGGAAAAAGATGTAGAAAGCCAGGGGCTTAAATGCCGCACCTTTCTTCAATATGATTCAGGACAAACAGATATTTTAGAGCATTCGGGGCATTTTCACCACGATTTTATAATTACTGGAAGCAGTGGAACAAAAGGTGTTATAAGAGAAATAACGGGTAGTAACGTTGAGGAAATTGTACGTAAAGCAAATGCACCTGTTATTGTTGTAAAAGATGAAGAAGTGATCTTCCCTTTTCAAAATATTGCTTTTGTTTCAGATTTTAAAGAAGACGTAAGTGAAGCCTTTAATCACGTCGTATCTATTGCTAATAAATGTGGTGCCCGTATTCACCTTTTGCACATAAACACTCAAACAGACTTTAATAGTCTCGAACTTAGTTTAAAACCAATCGAACTACTACTACAAAAGTTTCCAGATTTAAAAAACTATGCTATGGCAGTTTATAATGAATCTTCTGTAGAAACAGGTATCAACTCATTTGTGAAACAATATCCTGTTGATTTAATCGCGATGGTTACACACGGAAAAACAGGTTTTTTAAATCTTTTTTCTAAAAGCATTGCCGAAGGTGTGACCAATCATTCTACCCTACCCGTAATGACAATACATATTTAAAAAAACATATTTATATGTCAGATAACTTAAATCATATTCGAGAAGAATCTTTTTTCAAATTACTTTTTAGTAGAACAGCTTTGCCTTTATTTACAATTCTAGGAATAGCCTTATTATATGTTATCCTGATGTCAATGATCGATCATAGTTCTTTTCCTTTTCACATCATTATTGCAACGGCAGCTTTAGGAAAGACTATAGTTATTACCATAACGACCATGAAACAGCTTTCCAAGCTGATAAAAATCTGTCATTCTTTAGAACGATTATTATGGATTTTTGGGTTAATACTTATCATCAGTATTTTCTCTTTTGCTACTGATTACACCTGCCTTTTCCAATTCAACCATACAGCATTTGAAGGCGTAATGGATTATTCAAATTCATACATATATAATCTATACCAGTTCTTTTACTTCAGTGTAATAACCTTTTCAACAGTTGGATACGGCGACATAACTCCAGTATCTGATATTGCTAGGTTTATTGTAATGCTTGAAATATTCCTGAGTTTTTTCTTGATCGTCTTTGCACTAACTAACATTAAAAAAATACATATCAATGAATAGGATAAATATCATAAAAGCAAACGGAGAAAAAGTACTTTTTCAAATAGAAAAATTGATAAGCTCATTAGAAAAATCGGGAGCCGATAAAATGATTATTGATCAGATAGTAAAAGATATTGAAAGAGTTCTTTATGATGGAATGACTACCAAAAAGATATATCAAATGGCTTTCAAGATACTTAAGAGGAAATCTAGGGTAAATGCTTCAAAATATAAACTAAAAAAAGCATTGATGGAATTAGGACCTTCTGGTTTTCCTTTTGAAAAGCTAGTAGGTAAACTATTAGAACAAGAAGGCTTTAAAACAGAGGTGGGTGTAATCGTAAAAGGTAATTGCGTGCAGCACGAAATAGATGTGATAGCTCAAAAGGACAATAAGCATTATATGATAGAATGCAAATATCATAGTGATCAAGGAAGGTTTTGCAATGTGAAAATTCCATTATACATCCATTCAAGATTTTTAGATGTAGAAAAGCAATGGGTACTTCAAAAAGGTCACGAGACAAAACTTCATAGAGGAGGCGTATACACCAATACACGATTCACAAACGATGCCATAGACTATGGTAAATGTGTTGGATTATTATTAACAAGTTGGAATTACCCTAAGGAAGACGGTTTAAAAGATAGAATAGATAAATCTGGTTTACACCCACTTACAGCTTTAACAACATTAACCAAAATAGAAAAAACCAAGCTATTGGATTCAGGTATTGTGCTCTGCAAAGAGCTTCACGAAAAACCAACATTATTGACACAAATCGGGGTGCCAAAGTCAAGACATAAAAACATTCTCGAAGATTCACAAGAGTTATGCAGAAACAGTTAAAATATTGAAAATGGAAAATAATAAAATAAGTATTCACTTTTTAGGAGCAGCAGGAACGGTAACTGGCTCAAAATATTTAGTAGATACAGGAGATAAAAAAATACTGATAGATTGTGGACTTTTTCAAGGCCTAAAGGAACTACGTCTCAAAAATTGGGAATACCCACCAGTGAAAGCTTCAGAAATTGATATAGTACTTCTTACCCACGGTCATATGGATCATACGGGTTATTTACCAAGGTTAGTGAAACAAGGATTTAATGGCTCCATATACGGTACCAACCCAACTTTGGATATAGCAAAAATCATTTTGAATGATAGCGCAAAAATACAGGAACAGGAAGCTGAACGAGCCAATAAGGAAGGTTATTCCAAACACAGTCCAGCAGAACCACTTTACAATTTAAAAGATGTGGAAAAAACCATTCCACATTTTAAAACTATCCCTCAATCCCAATGGATTCCATTGTTTGACGGTATCAAGGTACGTTTTCAGTATAATGGTCATATTTTGGGTGCTACGTTCATTGAGTTAAACGTACACGGAAAACGTTTTGTCTTTTCAGGAGATATTGGAAGAACTAATGATTTATTACTCTATTCGCCACAAAAACCTAAAAAAGCTGATGTGTTATTTATTGAATCTACCTATGGAGGAAGATTTCATCCTGACGAAGTAGAAGCCATTCCCCAGATTGAAAAATTGGTTAATGATACCATAAATAGAGGAGGCAGTCTATTTGTCCCAAGTTTTTCGGTAGAACGCGCTCAATTAATGATGCTCATTTTCTGGAGACTATTAAAGGAAAATAGAATTCCGAAAGTCCAAATGATAATGGATAGCCCTATGGGAGCTAATGTTTTGGAATTGTTTCATCGTACAAGAGATTGGCACAAACTTGAGGAACACGAATGTGATGAGATGTGTTCTTATTTCACTGTTGTAAGTAGCTATAGAGAAACTATGGAATTACGAACTGATAGCAAACCCAAAATCGTAATTGCTGGAAGTGGAATGCTCACAGGAGGACGTATGCTAAACTATCTCGAAACACAAGCTCAGAACCCCAACAATACACTGCTTTTTATAGGTTATCAAGCTGAAGGAACCCGTGGAAGAAAGCTATTGGAAGGTGAAAAAGAGTTAAAGGTGTATGGAAAATGGGTGCCATTTCATATGGAAGTTGCAGAAATTGAAGGTCTCTCGGCACACGCAGACCACAAAGAACTTATAGGTTGGATGAGCAAGATTAAGAATCAGCCAGAGAGAATTTTCATCGTTCATGGTGAAAAGGACAGTGCGGAAGCCTTACAAAACGGTATCAAAGAAACCTATGGTTGGGAGGCTGAAATCCCCCAGTTATATAGTATTGAAGAATTAGAATAAGGTAATGAAATTTTAAAAACGAAAGCATTATGGAACAACAGTCAAATATTTTAAAATACAAACACCTTGGTATATACACTCAGAACGAAAACGTGGTCTATATGCGTGAAGATTGTCACGTCTGTATTTCCGAAGGCTTTGAAGCCCTCACAAGAATAAGAATATCAAAAGCAACCCATTCTGTCGTAGCGAGCCTTAATATCATAAATTCAGATATCTTACTTCCAAATGAAATTGGATTATCAGATGCAGCTGCGAAAAAACTGAATGTTTCACAAAATGAAACCTTATATGTTTCACATTTGGAGCCTATTGAGTCGTTAAGCTACGTAAGGGCTAAAATCTATAATCAAAAATTGAATTATTCAGCATTCAATGAAATCATAACCGATATCGTAGAAGGCGATTATTCAAACATCCACCTTTCGGCATTTATTACAGCCTGCGCAGGTGACCGAATGGACATTGATGAAATATCAAATCTCACCAAAGCAATGATCACATCTGGCAAGCAATTGAATTGGAACAAAGAAATTGTGGTCGATAAACATTGTATTGGTGGATTACCAGGAAACAGGACAACACCATTGGTTGTTGCCATTGTAGCTGCGTACGGGCTCACAATGCCAAAAACATCGTCGCGAGCTATTACCTCTCCAGCAGGCACAGCCGATACTATGGAAGTAATAACTAATGTAGCCCTTTCTTCCGAAGAAATACAAACCGTAGTTGAACAAGAGGGTGGTTGTTTTGTTTGGGGTGGTACTGCTCAATTAAGTCCTGCGGATGATCTACTGATTAAAATTGAAAAGGCTCTTGATATTGATAGTGAAGGCCAACTTATTGCTTCAGTACTTTCAAAAAAAGCTGCAGCAGGTTCAACACATGTAATCATTGATATTCCTGTTGGAGAAACTGCCAAAGTACGCAGTGCTGAAATGGCACAAAAACTAAAGAGTCATATGGAAACTGTAGGTAATGTGGTCGGGCTGAATGTGAAAGTTGTTATTACTGACGGTGCGCAACCTGTGGGGAGAGGAATTGGTCCTACTTTAGAAGCCATCGATATATTAAAGGTCTTGAAAAATGAAGCTGATGCACCAAAAGACCTTGTAGAAAGAGCGTTGTTTTTAGCTGGAGAACTTTTGGAGCTTTCAGGAAAAGTTGGAAATGGAAAAGGAATAGAGATCGCCCAACAAATACTTGAATCTGGCAAGGCTTATGAAAAGTTCTTTGCCATTTGTAAGGCACAAGGACGCTTTACAGAACCAATTCTAGCACCTTATGCAATTGACATTAAAGCAGAAAAATCAGGAATTCTGGAACGAATCGATAACAGAAAGATAGCAAAACTCGCCAAACTTTCAGGTGCACCTCAATCTAAATTGGCAGGAATTCTTTTAAATACCCATTTGGGAGAAAAAATTGAAGAGAACCAATTATTATATACCATATATGCAGAATCCAAAGGCGAACTTAACTATGCTTTGGAATATAAAAATTATCACAATGATATATTAATCATTACTTAAAACAATATACAATGAAAACGATATTATTCAGTCTTCCTGGAAACGAAAAACTCACAGAGCAATTAGCAAAGAAAATGAATGCCGAAATTGGAGAAGCAACCCTACGTAATTTTCCAGATGGAGAATCTTACACACGTATATTATCTGATGTGAAGGATAAATGTGTTGTACTAGTTTGTACCCTGCACGAACCAGATGAAAAACTGTTACCCCTTTATTTTTTAAGCCATACTGCCAAATCATTGGGAGCAATGTGCACGTGTTTGGTAGCACCATATCTTGCATATATGCGTCAGGACAAAATTTTCAATGAAGGAGAAGGTGTTACTTCTGGTTTCTTCGGAAACTTGATTTCAGGTTTTGCCGATAGTATTACTACAGTTGATCCTCATCTGCACAGGATAAGTTCTTTGGGCGAAGTCTATCATATCCTTAATAAAGTCATTCACGCTGCCGATGCTATTTCTGAATGGATAAAGCAAAACATAGAAAACCCAGTTCTTATCGGTCCCGATTCTGAAAGTGAACAATGGGTGTCTGAGGTTGCTAAAAATGCTGGAGTACCTTTTACTGTATTACAAAAAGTACGCCATGGCGATCGCAACGTAGAGGTCTCAGTTCCTGATGTAGGCAAATACAAAAACGCTACCCCTATTTTAGTAGATGATATTATTTCCACGGCACGTACCATGATTGAAACCGTGGAGCATTTAAAAAGAGCAGGGATGAAACCACCCATTTGTATAGGTATTCACGCTGTATTTTCAGGTAATGCTTATCAAGATTTATTGGATTCCGGAGTAGAAAAGATAGTCACTTGCAATACCATTCCTCATCCTTCCAATGCGATTGACTTGAGTGATATTATGGCAAGAGAAGTAAAAAAATTGATGCATCATATATGAGAACACAGGGCTTCATAATAACCTTTATCTTATTCAGTATAACAATAAATGGACAAACTAAAATGCTCATTGGACAGAATTGAAATAATCCGAAAATTATTTAATAGTTTTTTACAATGACCTAAAAACAAGGAAAATATGAAAAGTTATGATACACTATCAGAAGCAGTAAATGATCTTCTTCTAAGAGGATATACTTATGATTTGAACTTAAAACCCAAATGCTTGGAGTGTGCTTTGTTAAAAATAGAAATTCAACCTGAAGATTTTGAAGTAGACCAAACACATCGTTTTGAAGGTATGAGCAGTACCGATGATAATAGTGTTCTTTATGCTATTTCATCCAAAAATGGTATTAAAGGGCTTCTAGTAGATGCTTACGGAGTATATGCTGAAAATATTTCGGAAGAAATGAGAAAAAAATTACGATAACACTTAAACAACACAATAATGGAAAATCACGAACATCACAAACACAAAGGAATGGATCATTCTAAAATGAATCACAATAAAGAAGACCACTCAAAAATGGATCATTCCAAAATGAACCACGGAAATAGCGATCATTCAGGACACAACCCTGGTCATGGTCATATGGGTCACGACCATCATAAAATGATGATTGCTGATTTCAAGAAACGATTTTGGGTAACTCTCATCCTTACCGTTCCCATATTATTTTTCTCGTCAATGATTCAAGAATTTTTTGGATATGATTTTTTACTTCCTGGTAATTCTTATGTTCTTTTTGCTCTTTCTACCATTGTATATTTCTACGGTGGGTGGCCTTTTCTTAAGGGCTTTGTTTCCGAAATAAAGAAAGGCGCACCAGGAATGATGACCCTTATCTCTATGGCAATAAGTGTTGCTTACTTTTATAGTTCAGCAACTGTCTTTGGTTTAAAAGGAGTTGACTTCTTCTGGGAACTTGCTACTTTAATTGCTATTATGCTTATTGGCCACTGGATAGAAATGAAAAGTGTTTTGGGAGCTTCAAAGGCCTTACAGTTATTGGTGAGTATGATGCCCGCGGAAGCCCATAGAGTAAAGGGTGATACTATTGAAGATATTTCACTTGAAGATTTATTAAAAGATGATGTGATATTGGTAAAGCCAGGAGAGAAAGTTCCAGCCGACGGAATTATTGTTGAAGGCTCTAGTTATTTAAATGAATCGATGCTTACCGGGGAATCCAAACCCGTAAAAAAAGAAGAAAAAGACAAAGTGATTGGTGGTTCAGTTAATGGTAATAGTACCTTAAAAGTAAAGGTTGAGCATACTGGAAAAGACAGCTATCTCAACAAGGTTATCACTATGGTCGAGGAAGCACAAAAAACCAAGTCTAAAATGCAAAACCTTTCCGATAGGGCTGCAAAATGGCTAACTTACATAGCCTTAGCTATTGGTTTTGGCACACTTGCAGTTTGGTTAATTTTAGGTTTTCCATTTGTCTATGCTTTAGAAAGAATGGTTACCGTTATGGTTATTGCTTGCCCCCACGCACTTGGTCTTGCTATTCCTTTGGTAGTTGCGATTTCTACGGCTGTATCTGCACAAAATGGACTGTTGATTCGTAATAGAACTGCCTTTGAAGAATCACGCAAGATATCCGTCTTACTATTTGACAAAACTGGAACATTGACTAAAGGAGATTTTGGTGTTACCCGAATCAAATCTGTAAATCAGTCTTATTCATCAGAAGAAATTTTAAGACTTTCAAGTGCCTTGGAACAAAGTTCAGAACATCCTATTGCAGTAGGTATCATTAAAAAAGTCAAGGAAGATAATATTACAATTCCTCATCCCGAAAACTTTAATGCTATTACCGGTAAAGGTGTAGAAGCAAAAGTAGAAGGAAAGCAAGTAAAAGTAGTGAGTCCTGGCTATTTAAGAGATGAGAAAATTACTATTCCTGAAGATGCTTATAGTGATGCTGCAGAAACTGTTGTATTTGTTTTAATTGAAGGGGAATTAGCAGGGTATATAGCACTTGCAGATGAAATTAGACCAGAATCTGCTGAAGCTATTAAAATATTTAAAAAGAACAATATTAAAGTTCTGATGGCTACTGGTGATAATGAGAAAACAGCAAAAGCTGTTAGTGAAAAGCTAGGATTAGATGGATATTATTCAGAAGTATTACCGCATCAGAAAGTTGAAATTGTAGAAGTACTACAAATTAAAGGAGAATTTGTTGCGATGACGGGAGATGGAGTAAATGATGCGCCTGCGCTTGCGAAAGCTAATGTAGGAATCGCTGTTGGTTCTGGTACAGACGTTGCCGCCGAAACTGCGGATATTATATTGGTAAACAGTAACCCACAAGATATTGCTAACTTAATTTTATTCGGAAAAGCAACCTACAATAAAATGATCCAAAATCTAATATGGGCAACTGGTTATAATGTTGTAGCTATTCCACTAGCTGCTGGCGTACTATATTCTTCTGGTTTTGTTTTAGGTCCTGCGGTAGGTGCAGTATTTATGAGTCTGAGTACAATTATTGTAGCCATTAATGCTCAGTTATTAAAGCGGAAAATCGGTAAAAAATAATGAATAGGAAAGAAAAACTCAACAAGATCTATTTAATCTTGTTGAGTTTATTTGTAGTAATGTTAGGCTATGGTATTTTATTACCAACCCTTCCCTACTATACTGAAAGATTAGCGTTAAAAGATAATCTGGATACCGATCTTATTAACTTCCATATTGGGTTGCTAACGAGCATCTATCCATTTTTCCAGTTACTATTCGTAGTAGTTTGGGGCAAGCTTTCAGACAAATATGGTCGTAAGCCCATTATCATTGTCGGTCTTATCGGGTTTGTAATAATGCAGTTGCTTACTGGGCTTGCCACATCTTTGACAATGTTATATATCGCACGGATCTTTGGTGGTATTTTTACATCATCAGTTATTCCAGTTAGTAATGCATACTTAAGCGACATCACTTCCGAGAAAAGGAGAACAAAAATAATGGCATGGTCAGGAGTTGCCATTAGTTCTGGTGTTATTTTTGGACCTGTTATTGGAAGTTTTCTATCTCAAACTGATCTACATGTAGAATATTCTATCGGTCAGCTTCATTTAGATCGATTTTCAGTACCCTTTTTATTTGCTGCTGTATTAGGATTGATTGTTTTATTCACTGTAATGAAATGGTTAAAAAACACTGTTCGAGTTCACAAGTTTACTACGAAAAAAATGAATTTTCGATATACATTTAGCAACTATTTTATCGTTTTACTATCGCTGTCGTTTGTGCTGCAGTTTGTGGTGACTTTATTTGAAACAGTATTTTCTATTTATGGTAAAGATGAACTGGGATTTAACAGCAATCAAGTTGGTATCGGTTTTATGCTATGTGGTTCAGTAATGGCAGTTTTACAGCCTGTTTTTGCAAGTTATGGAGAGATGGTTTTATCTAAAAGAAAACAAATTGCTTTAGGATTACTAATATCTGGTTTGTCCTTAATCGCTTTCCCATTTTTTAAAAATGAGTTCTTAGTCTATGGATTAATTATAGTGTTTTCTGCTGGTGGTGCTATGGTAACTCCTAACTTGTTGTCGGCAGTTTCATTAACCTCAAAAGAAAATACAGGTAGAAATATATCTATACAAAGCTCTACAAATAGTATTGGTCAGATTTTGGGACCTATACTAGGAACTTGGCTAATTGCCGGTGGTTTTTATTACCCCTTTATTATTTCAGGCGTCATCGTTTTAATAGCGATTGGACTAGTATATTTGTTAAAACAATAAAACTAAGATTAATCTAATTAAACTTACCCTTCTTAAAAGGTGGTATAAATTATTATTATCTGAATTTATAATAACCTAATTATATTAATGGAAAGTAAAGTTTTGAGAAGTAATTTTTAAGACTACTTTTTTCGAACCTTTAAATTTTGAACTTCTTCTAATGTTAATCCAGTAGACTCAGCAATAGTTGCCTCCTCTACCCCTTTTCTTTTTAGCTGTTTTGCAATCTCGATGTTTCTTTTTTGTTCTGTAATTTCAATAACTTGCTTTCTAATTCTCTGTTCTAAAACATAATTAGGAACATACTTAGTACTTTCCTTCAATTCGCCTAATAGGCCTATGTCTTTAAAGCTTAAATAACTTTTGTCTGAGATTATTAAATGATCAATAACTTCCGTATTAACTATAATTCCAACTTGAATTAATCTATCTGTAATATCTTTATCCCCATCTGAAGGTTTTAATTCTCCGCTTGGATGATTGTGGCATAAAATAATTTTGACAGCTCTTTTTTGTAATGCAAAACTGAACACCTCCATCGGTTCTGCGATCACTTTATTTACAGAGCCAAGTCCAATTAATTCAATAAAAAGAATTCTATTATTATTCTCTAAACCAATCACCCAAAAGTGTTCTCTATTTTGGTCTATCTTATTTTCACGTAATAAGACTTTCTGCATAATTCCGTAGATATCATCAGAATTAATGATTTTTATTCTTTCAGCTTCTGTCAATTTTACATCCATAATTCAAATATACAAATTCAGGGGAGTTTTATACTCTTTGACAATTACATAACTATAACTTTTAAAGTTTGGATTCAATTAAGTATCTTATATTTTAATATAAAAATATAAGATATGACTCCTTCTGAAGAATATGTAGCTAATTTATGTGAGAAATCTTTTCTTCCATTTTGGAGTTTCCCTAATCCTTTAGGCAAAAAAGATAAAGAATTATGCGACCTACTTGTAGTTTGTGGTAATAATATAATTATAATTTCTGTAAAAGACATAAAAGTTTCCAATCATAAAGATCAATCTGTCAAATATAATAGATGGATAAAAGATGCTATTGAGGCCTCTTATAAGCAAATTTTTGGTGCAGAACGCTTTTTAAAAAACATTAATGAAATTACATTGAAGAATAGAAAAAATTCTATTCAGTTACCTTCTAGAAAAGATCGAAAAATTTATAGAATTGCCATTGCTTTTGGAAGTGATTATGATTTTCCTTTACCTATGGGCTTTACCGATCGTGGTTTCGTACATGTATTTGATGAAAAATCTACTGAAATAATAATTAGTGAATTAGATACAATAACTGATTTCATTAATTATCTAGAAAAGAAAGAAAAGTTTCTTAAAGATAAAACTATATTACTTCCAGAAGAATCTGATCTCTTTGCTCTTTACATCAATACAGGACTAGAATTTGAGCAACCTATAGATACTATTGCTGGATCTAAAGGAATATGGGAAGAATACGTCACATCAGAAGATTATAAAACTTGGAGAGAACGTATTGAACCTAGTTTTATTTGGGACTATATGATTGAACATTTGTATAATCATCATATTACTGAAAGCTCTAAAGATATTGAAATACAGAATTTCGAGAATGCACTTAGAGTTCTTAATCAAGAAAACCGAGTCAATAGAATTGAACTTGGCTTACTACTAGATCAAGCTATAATAAAAAAATCAAAAGGCAGAATGATATTACCTCAAGAAGACAACAGGCATATGTATGTTTTTATGCCGTTATCAAAAAAGAATTGGTCAGGAAAGGAAAAAGAATTAGAAATGCGCTGCATTGTGGCAAGATATCTAAACCCACAAGTCGATACTGTCTTAGGAATTAGCATCGGATCAAATGAAAAAGGAGATAGTGTATACGATTTTTGCTACCATTATATTCCAGAGATTACTGAGGAGTTCAAACAGAGAGCTGAGGAAATTAGAGAAGAGTTAGGTTATTTCAAAAAGCCTATCATATCAAAAAGGTCTTCAGAAGAAAAAGATGATTTTGGGTATTTTGGATTGTGATTATTTATCATTTGAAAGTTCTAAGTTAGCTTCATATAATTTGTTCTGCTATGGCATTATTCTTATGAATATTTATAAAACACTGCGAATCATTTCAATTATATCAAAGGATTCCTCCTCTATCCATTCTTCTTTATCAATAAGACTTTTTATAAGCTTTAATTCTTTTTTAGAAAACTCTTCTAATACGAGTCCTGATAAAGGTTTTGCTAAATTCCAATGACTATCGTGATAAGGTATATAAGTGCTTATTCTTTTATGCGGTTCATTTGGAAATAAGAGTTGAATATTCTTAGTCCTCAGTTTAAGCTTAGCCTTTATTCTTAAAAATATTTGTAAGCCAGCCAAATCCCAATCACAAGAATAGTAAATGGGCTTTGACAAGTCTGATTCATCTATATCATCAATAATAGCAATATTGTTCCCACCAACATACCATAACTTGGTTTGCGTTTCTTCTGCAATCCAAGGTTGTTTGAGATAAGATTTATTCTCGCACATTATTACCGCTTTAGGGTTTTTATTATCGATAACTAAACGCCATTGATTCACTTTTTCATCCAAAGAAAACCTTTGAATATTCAATATTTTGAATACAGCGTCTTTTACGCTTTTTCTATTTTTAAGATACTTCGAAATATCAAAGAATTCATTTGAAAAATCTTCTATTGTAGTGGGGTTATTTCTAAGCTCTACTTTATTCTCTGCAATGAACATTAGAGTTTTGACTTCTTCAAATGTGAAGCCTTTATTTGCGGTAGGTTTGATTTCATTTTCGATAAGAAATTTTTTAGCTTCTTCATAAGGTTTTTTAAATTCCTTTTCATAGAATTCTTCAAATCTATCAGTAGAAATTATAACCTTTATATTATCTGGCTTTAAATCTAGAATACCTTTTTCATAAATAAGGTGCTTAATGTACGGATGACTTTGAATGATAGCTCTCGATTTCTTAAAACGATATATATCATCAAGAGCTTTTAATTCTTTCCAAGTAATATTCTTATTCATTATCTGATAATGATTGTATGTATTGTTCTATGTCTTCAGTTACATCATCAGAAAATATTCCAAGAGGCGGGACAAAACTATCGACATTGGCAAGGTTATTTTCATTCATAATATAAATATACTGTCCATCGTCAGTAATTTCACCTGCGGTCTCAATAGCCATAGTAATAATTTGATATTCTTCTTTTTTTGCTAATTCATGAAGCATATCGTAATTGCTTCCTAGACCTTCTGCTTCATCAATTGGCATAATTTTTAAGCCTTCTTTTCCTTTTTCTTCAATAAGGGACAACCTAGCTAGGCATAACAGGGCATTTGCTGCGTATGTTTGACCATTACTACCAGAATTAACGTCTTCATTTTCAAGTTTTAGTTCAAAAACTAAATCAAAATAAGAAGTTGGGTTCATCAAATCTTTAGGCTCAACTTTAGAACTCCCCCCCAATTTTTGAAATGCCTTAATCATCATTTTATTAATGTCAATTTCGTCACGAAGGTCACTAAACAACCCAGTATAGCTCATTTGAGTTTGAAGTTGTTTTCTGAAAGTACTAAGCCAATTTTCTGGGTAATGAATGGACTTCTTAAAGGTTAGCGATGCTTTATTGCCACCAGTAATTTCTTTATTATCCTTTTTCAGGTACTCATTAATGTTATTAATTTTAGTTAAATATCCTCGATAAATATTATAAACATCGTTGAAAACACTACCGATTATGTCAACTTTTCTGGAACCGATTTCCTGAATATCAAGTGTTAGCTTATTCAATCTATCTACAATGTCATTTGAAATTAGCGCTTCATCTACTTTTGATGAGGGAAATACAGTTGGTAAGAGGTGGTTTGCTAATTGGCCAATAGAAGCAGTTTCATCGTAGGGAAGGTCTTTGGTTATTATCTTCAAGTATTCGGTGTACGCTTGTTGGGCAGCGTTTGCTTTACTTTGCAAAGAATTTTGTCCCCCATCATCTGGGTTGGTCTTTTCCTCAATGTTTTCCTCAAATTGAATTATCCCTTTAAAAAGCTGCTCGTTTAACAGTTTGGTTTGCTCAATTTCCTGGCTTGCTAAAGAAAGTTGGTCTTCTTTCTTTTTAAGTTCAGCTTTTAGCTCATTTATACTGCCTGAAAACTCATATTTTAAATCGATAAGTTTTTTTTGAGTGCTGATGTCTTTGGTTTGAGGCTTGAGAAATAACTTTTTATTAAACTTCTTTTCGTTTAGAAATTCCTCTTGCTTTGCCAGATTCATTTCTTCACCAGTAATCCTTTCTTTTATAAGTTCATCGCCGACGTCCGTGTCATCTTCAAAATAGTCTTTCTCAAATTGCTCTATCCTTTTTTTATAGCCTTGTAACAGGTTTTCCTTATTTGTAAATTCTTCAAATTCCTTCTGTATTGATTTGTGTTTTTCAAGGATATTGTTTTTGTTTTTGTATGCTGCTATGTGAAGCTGAAATGACTCTTCCGTAAGGTCTTTTAGACTTTTATCAACTACAAAATTTAATAGCTTTTCTTGCCTATTGAAAAGTTCAATTTGCTTTTCGAGATTACCATATTCGAATAGTCTGTTTTTAAGATATTCTTCATTGTTTTTCTTAGAAATGCGCTCAGATAATTTCGTTTCTACACCTTCTTTGAGTTTAGATAAAGACTTTGTAATCTTTTTTGGGTCTTTTATATTGAGAACACGATGTTCTGAATACATTATAAACTCGAATACCCCATCTAAGTCAAGCCAAAAGCCTTCTTGACTATTGTCTTTAACATTTGAGCCTATGTCGCGAAAAAGCTGTTCTGGAAACGACACATACCTGTTCAACTCATTCTTTGAAGGTTTTATCTTCCCATACTTTTGAAAATAGACCAAGACACTTTCGTGAATATGTGATAGTGGGAACTCTAAATTGTCTATAGCCCAGTTTACCAAGGACTCAGGATTATTGAGGTCTGAAAACCTTGACAAGGATTCTAATTCAGCAATTTCCAATTCCAATTCCTTGATTTTTACAGGAAATTGCTCAATCTCTTTTTTATAATTGTTTAGCCAGTTTGATTTCTTAAAAGCATCAATAATATTATGACTAGAAAGATATTTGATAAAGGCCTGTAAAGCTATTGTATCAATATTCTCAGCGTACTGAGCATTGAACCATTCATTTACCTTTTGTATTTCATTATCGTGGGAAGAAAGCCATTTTTCTGTGACATCAATCTGTCGTATGGACTGACTTATATCTACAAATTGTTTAGCGATATCATTATCAGCTTTATCCTTGTCAGTTAATTTGACAACTTTCTTCTTAATAGCTATGAGTTCTTTGAAATCAGCAATTTGTAACCTTAAAATTTCGTTGTTAACGAAATCAAGTTCGAGGTTTTTATTATCTAATTTCTGGTCGACGTCTGACTTTTCCGCTATTTTTTTATTCTTAAAACCATTCCAATAACAGAACTTTTTAGTAAGATAATCGGTATAAATAGATTTATATTCTTTCTGTTTTTCTAAGACAGTTTTCAAAAGGTTTTGCTTGCTGTTTATAAGTTCTATTTCATCAGAATATCTCTTGTGCTCAAAGAAGTCGTTACTTATATTATGCACTTCCTCATCGTACTTATTCATTATGGCATTTTGCTCTTCATCACCAAATAGGAATTTCTTTAAATTTTCAGATTCGGTCTTAAAACCTTTACCCCTAGAAAATGACCTCAAAATGTTGGCATATGTTTTAAGGGTTTCATCTTTTGTTAAATCTAATGACAAGAGATTATTATCATATAAGATTTGGTGGTAGTTTTTGCGTCTAAAGGATTTCATCCTAGCAAATTCGACTTGCTCACAAATATTTTTTAAGGTATCTACTTTATCATTTATAATAAGATCCTTATTTGAAATGGGTTTATTTAGAGCAATCAAATCGCCCCAATCATAGCCATTTTGGATAATGAACATTTCTGCTGCATTACTAGTTCCTTCAATGTAAACCCCAATTGCGAGGTAATTTTTTGGCTTCACTTCGATGTTCAGAAAAATATAACCTCTTGATGAAGATTTACCTTTGTTTGAAATCAACATCCCTTTGACGTCTCTTAACTTATTTCCGTCTGTCGCTGATTTAAATTCGCTTGAGCCCACTAGAATCAATTGAATCATATCCGCTATCATACTCTTTCCGCTACCGCTTTCGCCGCTAAAATCAGTTCTATAGGGATGAAAAAGATAGTCAGCATTATAATGTTGCTTGATGCCTATTGTTGATAGACTGTAAATACGAGGATAATTATTCTGCATCCTTTACTTGTTTTATTAAATCATCGATAGCTTCAATTTGTGGTTGGTACATTGAACGTAAACGTTCAAAAGATGGCATAATCTTAAATCTGTCTTTTTCATCTTCTCTGTCCCACATTAACCAGCCTAACTCACCGAATTTCTCAAAAGATTTGTTTATTACACTTTCAAATCTCTGGTCACTTAAATCTGTGCTTTTATCTGAGGAATTATCATTGATGAGCTTCCTTAATGCATTTTTCTGCTCTTCATATTCCTCATATAGCAAAGCTTTAAATTCGGAAACACTTTCTAACTCGATATTGCCATCCAGCTTGAACATTTTGAAAAACAACATTCCTATAATTATATATTCACTTTTCAAGTAATCCCGGTTGTCTGACGGGACATTACCTTTACCGTCTTCATTGAAATTTAGGAAGTAGTAGTTATTGAAGTCGCTGCCTTCTTTTATAAGATTCAAATTGAAAAAATCCTTGTAATACTCTTTAAGGGATTCATAATTATCTGAGTCGTTCAAGAATCTATACAGGTTTACGTTGCTTGGATATTCTCTTTGAATATGAATACCTTCTCTAAGGGTATAGTCGAGTTTTGCAAAAACACTTTTTGCCTTTTTATTATGTAGAAAGCTATATAACTCTATATTTTCTGAAGGTTCATCTGCCATAAGGATATACTTTTGTTTTTAGTGTCGCATACAGGTTCTTTCTTGATTTCCACTAGATATTTATTCCTGTACGTAGTGTTTTTTCTAATGATGTTATGTGCTGTTTTGACTGCAATTGTAAGCCGGTCCTCTTTCAGTATTTTAAAAAAATAGGGTGTAAATTCGAGGATGCCTTTTGCTTCTAATTCTTGAAATGCTAGTTTAGTCCAGTATGCAATTCTGTCCTTATCATGTTTCCATTTCAACGTCTTCTCTAGCAGTTCCTTCCTCATTGTAACATCTACCGTTCTTGTTGTTACTGGCACAGGTAGCTTATGGCTAATTTCCCTAAGAGGTATAATATTGAACTTAGGGTTATGAGTTGCAGATTTTATGGTCAATCCAAAAAGATTAGCGGGAAACTTAATTCTTTTAGAACTTCCATCCTTAACAACCACAGATTCTTTGAGTAGAAAGTCAATGAAATTATTAGTTTTTCTATCAAAATTCTTTTTATTAAAATCATATATGAATTCTCTTATCCTCGGTTTTATTTTATCAATCCTCTTACTGACCTGCTCTAGCTGACTTCTAGAATTTTCGTGAAAGTTCTGTACTCTGTGAATATTTGAAATATTATCTTGTTCTTCATTGTTTTCTAGAAGTCCGATTAAGATGTCATCAATATCATAGGATATTTGAAAAGCATTTCTGAGCTCAGATGCCTGTTTTTTAATTATATCAAGCCGAATTTCAATTCCCTTTAAAGAATTTAATACATCTTTATTATTGGAATTCATACCTGTTTTAAATTCTTTTACGGACTCATTTACCTGTTGGTCCAATATTTCTATTTGGGATGTCAGTTCTGGAAGCCTTATATCAAAATGGTCCACAATCCATTCCTCAAAATCATTACCTTCATCAATATTTGCTGTAAGGCTCTTATGTAGTTCGGCAAAAAATCTTTTAATCTTAGGTGGATTGTATTTCTTAATAAGTCTTTTCTCAATATTCTGGCAGAGTTCTAATCCATATTTTTTGAATTGATAGGTTTTTTTCGATGAATTTCGCCATAGAAAAGACTCTTGAAACCTTAGAATTATAGTATTGTTTCTATTGTATTCCGTTCTTAATTCGGGATTACCTTGGTCTTTAAAAACCTTAGTAATCGTTGATAAAATATTCTCTTCTGTAAAATTTTTATCCTTGTATTTCGCATAAAGAGATAGAAGAATTAGTCCATCATTTTTTTCAGGAATTAATTTCTCATATTGCTCTTTGGCTTCTCTATATAGGTTAAAGCTATCCATACTATACAATTTCCTTTAAAAAGTAATCTCTTAAAATTTCTTTGAATTTGTCAGAGTTTAATCGGTTCGCTCTTTCTTTAATTTCTGTTTGACTTAGATAATCAAAGTCAAACTTTCTTACTTTAGATTTTGTCTCTTTAAGTAATTTGACCGCTTCATTTGTAAAACCTCCAGTACTCCAAATTTCAAAACGTTGTCTCTTCTCTGGATATCTACTGGATAACCATCCTCTGATTTCTTTAACTTTTTCAGATAAATACTCTTCTATATAGTCAATATCTACTGGATAGTTATACCCTTTGCATTCGACGGCACAAACCTCATTTTCAGTAATTGCAAGAACATCTATTTCTCTACTTCTAATGCTGTCTAAAATGGGCACTCGTTTTCCAATATTGATAGATTGAGAATATTTGCCGAAGTAAAACCCAACAGCAAGTTCAAATAGGTCACCTCTTAAATTATTAGTTTTACCATCAATAAGCTTTGTAAGCTTACTCATTAAAGAGAGATATTTTTCAGGTTCGGTTTTTAATATAGCGCCGGCATTTGTTACTGTATTAATAAGATTTTTTATTAAATCACTATAATCTTTTCCATATAACTCTTTTATGGATGCCACAAGAACACCATTACTTTTTAATCGATTTAGAGCCTTTACGCCTATGCCATCTACTAAAAGAACAGGGAACAACCTAAGAGTTGGGTTGGATGCTTTTATCGCTGCCAATTTTCGAAGAAAAAAACTTATCGCATCTTCATCAGTAACATTTCCGATTAAAATATCTGCAACTAAAAATCCGGGTTTCTTTTGTTTGTTATTATATCCTATTAAGCCATCAATATAGGTAGGTGCAGTAAAAGCAAATTGAAACCCACCAACGATATGGTTGTTTTTTCCTTTTCGGAAAGAAACAAGCCCTATGTTTTTACTCCAAGTTTCAAAATGTTGAAGTATAATTTTCTTTGATATCTCAATACCTTTAATGTGACGAAAGTTTGGTGCAGCTTGTTCAGCAATAAAAATATTTAAACCATATTCTCCTTCTCTAGTTTCCCTAATTAAATTATGCTTTTTTAGTTTCTCAATTAATGAAGAGAACTTCATATGGCCTGATATCAATCTAACAGGGCTCATAGAATAATTTGGTAATTCATCTACGGGAATTAATCCGTGATGATATTTGATTGCATTAATTATGCTATAACATCTCTTACCATCAGACTTAAATGCATCTACTAAATCTTCGAAATATTCTGAATTTTGATAATTATCAGCGTGATAAATAAAAGCCTTTTTGTCTGAAAACAGCCCAGTCAATTTATGAATAGGACTGGCTAATCTTTGAATACGCTTACGAGCAGCAGCATTTGATATACCTTGATTTCTCTCTATATAGCGAGCTAAATCACCTGATAAAACACCTCCTTTTTTCTTTATATATTTCTCTAATTTTGTCACACCACGCTATTTATATAATACTAACTATCTATGCATCAATATTTTTTTCAAGACTTGCAATAATCTTCACATTGTTTCCGAGTTTTTCTTTTATTTCATTTTCGCTAATCTTTTCAGGAAATGCCATTGCTAATAAATGCTTAGGTCTTGACATAGCTACATATATAATGCGTTTTTTTTCACTTATAAAACCATCTTTTTCAGGCTCTAAATCTCTAAAATTGATATTCTGTATATGGTTATTCTCATCGAAAAAAATTAGAATGGCATCTAAGGTTTTTCCTTTAACTTTATGAACCGTGGTAAGCGAGCTGGTTTTATCTATATCAACTCGATTAAAGTGATCAGAAACAGGTTCTATGCGTGTAGTTTTAGCAAAATACCTTGATGTCTTTTTCATGCTAAAGTCAATATCAAAATCAAGATTTAAAGTTTTTTTAATGTAAGCAGGACATAAATTTGACCAACCCTCTACCGTATGCGAAAGCTCTGGCAATCCTTCAACAAATTTAATTATGTGAGCATTATATAGAAAGTCAGTTTTTAGTTTCGTTCGTAAATGACCAAACTCAGCAAAAGAAAGATCTGGGTTTTCCAAACGGATTACGATGTTTCTTGCTATGTTGATGGCGTCTTTTAAATTCTTATCATCGTATTCTATTTTAGCGGTTATAAGATCGTAAGCCATTGAATTGTGCCAAGGTCGCTGTTGTGCATCTCTACCAAGCATTTTGTTCCTTACACTATTACCACGTACAACAACCTTCAGTTTTTTATAATCTTTATCACTACAATATTGTTCAAAATGATTTATTATATTACCCCTATCATCGGCTTTGTATCTATATACAAGTAAAGGCTCTTTTGGGTCTGTTTCACAAGCACTTTTTATAGTACGTTCAGCTTCTGGTCGCAATAATGAGAAACAGTCTATAATGCTTTGTGGCGACCTTCTGTTATTTGATAAATCTAAACCTAAATAGTCTTCTCTTTTATACTTGTCTAGAAATAATTGAGGGTTGGCATCTCTAAATTCATAAAGACTTTGATACGGGTCGCCAATAAATTCGATATTAGCTAATCCTTGATTGTTTAGTTCTTCAAAAATTTGATGTTGCATTAAAGAATTATCTTGTGCTTCGTCAATAATTATATGCGGAAATCTCTTTGATAACCACTTACCAATACTCGGATTTTTCTTTAAGAGTCTTAATGCAATGAATGCAGAATCATTAGTAGTAATAAGACCCTTTTCAAACTGCCACCCTTTGATGTACTTACAGTATTTTTTAAAAACCACTAAATCTACTTTTTCTTCGGAGGGTGCATTCCCATTTACAGTATAGCTTCCATCTGGTTCGAGCCTTATTTGTGATGGTTGGTATTGATAATATATACTTCTGTTAGTCTTTGCCTTAAAAGAATTCATAGGGTTTTTAAGACCATCAACTAGCTTCCCACTTTTGTTTCTATATTTGGTTTTCCAAAATAAATCTAATCGCTCATTACTTTCCAAAATTTGAGGTCTGGCAAAATTTCTTTCCAAACGGTAATAAAAAGGCAACGTTATGAAAGTATTGATAAAGCTGTCAATGGTACTTATGAGGTGCGGATATTGTAACGTTCTACCACAAAGTTGGTTGTACGTTAGATTGAGTTCATCTTTTGCTGCATTGGTAAACGATATACACGCTATTCCAGAATGATTGCCGTAAGTACTTCTATACTCTTCTTCTAGGTTGATTATCTTTTGAGAAATCGCAGTTGTTTTTCCTCCACCAGGACAAGCATTTAAAACCACCTTCCCTTTAGCATCGAAATAATCTTGTAATTCTTGTGTAATATCTAACTTCATCTTATCCCTTCAAATGTTTTAGACTTTTACGTATATATTTTGGGATAACAAATTCTTTTCGGGCACGTTTTAAATTTTTGAGAATGTAAAGGGAGAAGTTTTGAGAAAAAACACCTTTCGATGGAAAAGACTTCCATAAAAGAATTGCAACTTTACTCTGTTGTTCTTCGGTAAGTTCCTCGTCAATAACTACATCCACATATCCGAGTATAACTTCAGCTTTTTCAGGTTTTATTTTGTTAATGTATTTGAATAGAAAGTTATTTTCAATGCCTTCTTTTGTCTTCGGTATATTGGCAAGTGCTAATTCATATTCCAATGTTTTTTCGGCAGAAAAGATTTCGATGGTATCTTTTCCATTTTTAGCAGATGTGAGATTTGGTATTCTTGATGAAACTTCTGCAGCCTTAATTTCAGCGTCTAGCTCATTGAGTTTTTTGTAATCTTCATCGAGCAACTTGTTAAATGAAAATTCTTTCTTTTTTGAGTCTGGAAATTTGTCATTATCCGTTAAGATAGAAATAGGCTTATTAATCGATTTCTCTAGCTGATTGGAATTAAACAAATGTATGAACGGATAAAAACTTGTACCGCCAATGTTGACAAGCTCAATTCTATAATCTTCTAAACGATATTTTTTAATTGCCGTAAAAGCTGTAATCAGAAGTTCTTCAGAAATGCCTTCAACAAATAGAACAGCTTTGGCAAATAGCAATTGGGACTTCGTGACATCAATGTACCGCTCTAGTTGCTTTCTTTTCAATCTAAAATTAACAGCAGTTAGTTTTTTATTTTTAACAGTATTTTCCACAATTTCTTCTAAAACTCTATTTTGAAACTGTTTATTTAGACGGAATGCCTTACCGTCCAATAAAATTAGATTCTTTAACGGGACTTTTGATGTCAATGTTGGTGAATGTGTAGTGATGAATAACTGGCTATTTTTGGATTTGCTAGAATTTCGCAGAAAGCCATATAAACTCAATTGAAGTTGCGGATGTAGGTGTGCTTCTGGTTCTTCTATAAGTAAAGCATAATGAGGTACTTTATTTTCTTCAATTTGGTCTTTTATATCTCCAAGTACCGTTGCAATATAAATGAGATTATTTTGCCCCAAACTATTTTGCCGTAATGAAAATCCTTCGCCAGCTAAACTGTCTCGGTCGTGTGGTAAAAAAGGTTTTATAGCATTTACAATATATTCGGTTTTAGACTGCTCAATTTGAAGTCCTATTTGATTATCTTTAAATCGTTGGTATATACCCGATAGATTATTATTTACACCATCACGAGTTTCAGAAACCTCATCTTGCGCCAAAAGCTCATCATTTGCAGTTTTCATTATGCCTTCAATGACAGCTTCAGATTCATTTTTTTCTACACGTCTTTTTATTACACGACCTAAAACGTTTCCACGATTGGTCAATAAATCGCGCGTACTATCTCGTAAGCCACTCAAATAGTAATGTTGAAAAATAGAAAATGTATTGTAGTCCGCTTTTTGACCTTCAACATTGCCAGTATAATAGGATGAAATAGGATATTTCCCACCCTTGTCTTCGTATGTTAATGTAACTTGAGCATATTCACTAGTATCATCATCTATAACCATATACTCATAGAGTGCACCTCTTTGAGCAGCTGAAAGACCTTTAAATTGAAAGATAATCGTAATCTTATCTTCCTTTGAAATTGTGATGTTTCCTTCGCCATCTTTTTCGACACCCTCGTGAAAATCAGAAAAACCAACAGAAATATCTCGTATTGGTTCACCCATATTATACAGCAATCTTATTGCGTCAATAACTGCAGACTTGTTACTTCCATTCTCACCAATCAGTATATTAATACTTCGGTTGAAATTAAGTTCCATTTCTTGAATCCCTCGATAGTTATTTATATATAATTTAGATAAATACATATGCTAAGAAAATTAACCCTTAAATATTTGATTGTATAATGATTCGGAATCTAAAGCACCTCCAAGTCCTATTTGCTCAATCACAGGTAGTTTAAAAATATAAACCCATTTTGAACTAGCTTTAGCTCCATTTGGGCTTGGCAGGTTTATTGTTCCTTTTTCACTAAAATATCTTTCAACTTCATTAGCCTTTTTCATGGTTCCAGCATTAGTAGATTTCCAATACTTTATATTACCTCTAGCATAATTGTGTTGAGCTTTTCTTCTTTCTTCGTTATTAGTTATGCCACAATACCAACCACTAAACCTAGGATTTTCAGAACTCATAGATTTTTTAATGAATTTTGTAAACTCTCCCTTAATACTTGTTGTTTTCATATTTCACTATTGATATAATACATCCAACCGATACATTAGCATCGGTCATTAAAATTCGATAAATAAGGGACTATTTAGCTTTCTAAAGATACAAATTTTTAATAAAGCTAATTGCGGTTTACCATAAAGTAAGAAATATTGCGTTTATTACGTAAAACCCACAATAAGACAATCAATAATAGGCTATTAAAATTGTTGCACAAATGTTGCACAACAAAAATTAAGAAAAGTCAATATACAACACATAACTAACTGACAAATAGAAGTATAATAAAAAAGTCTCTCAATTTCTTGAGAGACTTTTCGCGGTCTGGACGGGTATTATACAGGTTCTCATTTTTTCCAACTAATTACTCTTAGGTTATTAAAATCAAATAAGGATTTACATCTTTATTAGGTATTCAAAATTCAATAAAACTCTTTATAAAAAGATTCACTTTCCCCTTACCATTCCCCTAAAAACAAAAAAGAGCAGAAAATCAATTGATTAACTACTCTTTTAGAGGTGTCGAGCGGATTCGAACCGCTGTAGATGGTGTTGCAGACCACTGCCTAGCCACTCGGCCACGACACCTTGAAAATTCTATCGAAGTCTACTTCGAAACCTTTAAAAGTGTCATTCCCGAGAAATCGGGAATCTAAAGGATTGCAAATTTACATCATTTATCTTTTAATCCAAGTTTTTTTATGCTTTCCGTTTTTTAGAGAGAATAATCACAACTTCTTCAACATTTCCTCCGATAGGAGGGTTCACTTTAGCCACACTAATCGTTGCTTTATTAATCATTTCTATTTCTAAAAACATTCGATCCAAAATTCGTTTAGCTACTTCTTCTAATAGTTTAGAACGAATCGCCATTTCTTCTTTTACAATATGATTAAGATGTACATAATCGACTGTATCAAACAGTTCATCAGTTTGAGATGACCTGAATAAATCGGCTTTCACTTCAACATTTACTCGATACCAAGAACCTATTTTAGCTTCTTCTTCTAAACAACCATGGTAGGCATAAAGTTTAATATTATTGACTTGAATTTTTCCCATAACTATATTTTCTCCCACATTTTTTGAGAATTTAATCGAAACGATCCCAAATGCTGAAAATCACATTGATATGGAGAAATAATCGATAAAAAAGGTTCTTGTTTTCTGTTGTTATATAAATGATATACTTCTCCAATAATCGGCTCAAAATTAAATTTAGCATTGTACACCAAATCATTGTATTCAAATTGAGCCATCATATCTTCATACTGCTGCTTTAACTCATCAAACTTACTTTTGAATTGTTTATTTACTCGATCAACTCCATCGTTTCTCCAAGTGGCAGTATTCAACGGTTTGATTGCTGGTGCACTAGCATTTGTACCATAAGGTTTGATAGCTGCATCATACTCTTGGGTCTCTTCATTAAAAACTACTAAATCGGGTTTCTTTGCCATCGTCTAAATAAAAAGCAAAATTACAACAAACTATGAATACTTCTAACCTGTAAACAAATCAAATATATTACTCAATGCGCTAGTTTTTGCTTTATAAAACTCCGTGTAACTACAACGTTGACAGGTAACACTCGTAAATTTTTTATTTTGCACATCAAAAATCTTTGAAAGCGTCCCACCAGTAGCTCTCATTTGACCGATGTCATACGAACGATTGTTACATTTTGGACATGTATAGTTTAATTGTCTATCATTCATCTCTTATCTAATTTTAGATTATTTATGAAAGATAGTAAACTCCTATAGAAAGTAATACTTATCCGCTTATTTTGCTTAATTTTACGCCTTCATTTTAGTTGAAACTTAATGTCTGAAGAAAAAAAATCACTCAATTTTATTGAGCAAATCATTGAAGAAGATTTGGCAAACGGAATGCCAAAAGAAAATCTTCGTTTTCGATTTCCTCCTGAACCAAATGGATACCTTCATATTGGTCATACAAAAGCCATCGGTATTAGCTTTGGCCTAGGAGAAAAGTACAATGCTCCCGTAAACCTTCGTTTTGACGATACCAATCCTGCAAAAGAGGAACAAGAGTATGTAGATGCTATTAAACAAGATATCACTTGGTTGGGATATCAATGGGAAAACGAATTGTATTCTTCAGATTATTTTCAGCAATTATACGACTGGGCTGTACTTTTTATCAAAGAAGGAAAAGCCTATGTAGATAGTCAGACTTCTGAAGCTATAGCTGAACAAAAAGGAACACCTACTCAAGTAGGAACAAACAGTCCGTATAGAGATCGTTCTGTTGAAGAAAATCTTGCTCTTTTTGAAAAAATGAAAAATGGAGAATTCCAAGAAGGAGAGCATGTATTACGTGCTAAAATCGATATGGAAAGTCCCAATATGTTAATGCGTGACCCGCTGATGTATCGAGTATTATTTAAGGAACATCATAGAACTGGTAACGATTGGAACATCTATCCGATGTACGACTGGACACATGGTGAGAGCGATTATATAGAACAAATATCTCATTCCCTCTGTTCTTTAGAATTCAAACCTCACAGAGAATTATACAATTGGTTTCGAGACGGTGTATATGAATTTAGTAAAAGCGATTACCCTTCTGCTCCTAAACAACGTGAATTCTCTCGTTTAAATTTGAGCTATACCATCATGAGCAAACGTAAATTAATGCGTTTAGTAGAAGATGGTGTTGTCTCTGGTTGGGATGACCCAAGAATGCCTACTATCTCTGGTTTAAGAAGACGTGGTTATACGCCAGCTTCTATTAAAAGTTTTATTGAAACTGTAGGTGTTTCTAAAAGAGAAAACATCATTGATGTCGCTTTGTTAGAATTTAAGATTCGTGAAGATTTAAACAAAACTGCCAATCGAGTGATGGGTGTGTTAGATCCTATAAAAGTGGTCATCACAAATTATCCAGAAGGAGAAGAAGAAATATTGATTGCCGAGAATAACCCTGAAGATGAAAATGCTGGAGAAAGAGAAGTTCCTTTTTCAAGAGAGTTTTACATTGAAAAAGAAGATTTTAGAGAAGAAGCTAATAAGAAATTCTTCCGATTAAAACTTGGAAAAGAAGTTCGTTTAAAGAATGCCTATATCATCAAAGCAGAAAGTTGCACAAAAGATGATGAAGGAAATATTACCGAAATTCAGTGTACTTATGACCCTTTAAGTAGATCAGGAAGTGGTACAGAAGAAAGCAAACGAAGAGTAAAAGGAACCTTGCATTGGGTCTCTATCAAACATGCTGTAAAAGCAGAAGTACGATCTTATGATCGTTTGTTTTCTGATGAAGCACCTGATAGTCATAAAGACAAAGATTTTATGGAGTTTTTAAATCCGAATTCTTTGGAAGTAATTGAAGCTTTTGTTGAGCCTAGCTTACAGACTGCTAAAATTGGAGAACGATTCCAATTTCAACGCTTAGGATACTTTGCGGTTGATAATGATTCTACTGCTAAAAAATTAGTCTTTAACAAAACCGTTGGACTGAGAGATAGTTGGGCCAAAAAACAATAAATAACAAAAAAACCGAAATCTTCTGATCTCGGTTTTTTGTTTTATAAATGTTTAGTTGTCTTGTTGTTAAAACTGATACTTCAAGATAAATTCTAATGATCCGTTGTCGTTCACTAAGTTCACATCCGAACTTGTGATGTCATAGGCTGCTCCTAACTTTAATTTGTTCATCACTTGGAACAGTCCATAAATTGAAATGGCTTCGTCTACTCGATAGTTACCTCCTGCTATAAACTTCTTTTGAATCTCCAATGAAGCTCCTACATCATAACTCGTTGGCGCTCCTTCTACCGTTCTCAGCATCACTCTTGGTGTGAGTGTTAGATTATCATTGATATTGAAGTTATAACCCCCTCCTAAATAGAAGTGAGCATTGTCTACCGCTGCCACAGGTGCATTTCCTTGCTTCTCATACCTGTCGCCCTTTAAGAAGTTTGGTGTTGACATTGAGATGTAATACTTCTCATTCTGGATGTTCAATCCTGCTCCTATATGTGGATTGAAAAAACTCTGGTTCTGACTAAACAGTGGATCATTCCCT
>Ga0115559_1000013_pt1 | contig 127900 bp, 42 predicted proteins | sample COGITO_mtgs_1105_3_FD_87281 | JGI IMG/M metagenome (GOLD analysis project Ga0115559, IMG submission 87281) | Pelagic marine microbial communities from North Sea - COGITO_mtgs_110506 | ecosystem: Environmental > Aquatic > Marine > Epipelagic | place: Germany:Helgoland, sampling site Kabeltonne... | reverse complement strand
TTTGCTGAGCGAAGACCAATTGCCAATTGCGATTTGGGCAAACACTATTTGCTGAGCGAAGACCAATTGCCAATTGCGATTTGGGCAAACACTATTTGCTGAGCGAAGACCAATTGCCAATTGAAATTTTAGATTTTAGATACTCCGATTGAATAAAATGTCCGGTCATTTAAATGTCAGGACTAGTTTAAGAATATGTCATTTAAGTTATACCGAACACATATAGTTCATAGTCACATACACACGATGACCACCACCCCCTATGCCCGAGATATGGTTGCAGTGACCGAAACGGTTCTAGAGTGGCGCGAGCGTAATGGAGTCGTCCTAGCGAACGACAATGGCCTTGTGACCACACAGAGCTACCAAACAGGCTCTGACGTGCAGAAGAAGCACGGTTACATCACCCGGCTAGGTGACAAAATTGCCAAAAAGACCATTTCTACAGCTCAACTTGTGGCAGCTCTGAATTGTGCCGACGATTCCACGTTGATTACTGAAATATACCCGACTCGGTTTTGCGTGCACTGTGAGGAACCGGCGTGGAATTTCATAGATTATCCTGAACGCGGGCATTCGACATGCAAGCGATGTGGGACTTGCAACAAAAGCCATGCGGCATCGGAGCATTTCAGTTTGCACATGTCGGACGAGACACAGAAAGCAAACAAAAATATGTGGAATTTTACGCCAGGCATGAACCACAATGACACGGAAACAAGGTGCAAAGGCAAAGTTGTCGTGTCCTATGGAAAGAGAGTCAAATCACACAAGCGTAACTACTGGAATATACGCAAAAAAATTGATCAAATTTGTGACGCGTGGCATTTTGCCGCAATCGAAAGCATTATTCGGTCAGCCAAGTCAAAGTTACGTGCTTTTTATTACACCATCCACTCAGATGAGGATGAGGATGACGAGAGGAAGATGCCTCACGGGACTGCCGATTTGGCCGCTTCTTGTGTTTACGCATCCGTCCTCGAATTCGAAGAACGTGTAGGATTTAAAACGGTATGCACTTTACCAGCAATCCAGGAGTCTGCGCAAAGCTCCCGTGACGTCAAATCGAACCGCAGGACAAGAGATGTGACCGATGTAAAAATCATTCGGTACACAAATATGCTCAAGAATGCAGGGATCTGTGGAGCGAAGGTCCCGCACATTGGCGCCGAAACACTGCGATTCCACCCAAAGTCGTCGGCGCTACAACACTCGAGGATGGCGCTCTTCAATGAATGCACGACAACCCGATTCAATTTATCGTCCACCGGGTCTTGGGGAATCACTATTTCCGACTCTAAGAAAGGCGTACTCGTCATAAATTCCGTGAAGACAAACGGGAAAGCCTTTGAAGCTGGTATCAGGAAAAACGACTACATATTCCAGGTTGATCGCAACACTGTGTCATTGGGATTCAACCCTGTCACTTTCCAGACTTGGGTTCAGAAGATACGCAAAGCCACAAACAAACCCACTGTGGAATTCACCATCATGCGTAAGAAACAAAATTAGCGTATAAAATATATATAAATCAATTTATATGTGGTATGTCATTCTAGTTGGATGTACGTTTCTACTATCACAAGCGTACGAAACCATGGTTGATGAATACACAGACAAACCATTGTCAGCAAGAACGAGCGATGAATGTTCTGTAATCGGGTTTTCCAACAAAACCAGGCTAAAGCATAGAGACGGGTGGTCTGTTCACACGAACACAACGTCGCATATTATGGCGGTGAACAACCAATGCGACCTGGTCTTGTTTGGATACCCGCAACAAAATAAAGTTGTGATGTGGTACCCATACCATGGGATCGAAATCAATATTCGGCCGGATTTCAATGTGCAGGTGGAAAGATTCGGATTTGCGCTAGACATACATAATCAAACGTGGGCTGTTGGTGCACCCGGCCAACCAAACAACAAATTGGGAGAAAACGCATCGTCTGGGTACGCTTTTGTCTATGAAGGCACACAACTTCATTCATGTCGTTCTATATACGATACGTACTGTTTCAAGGTCGACGAAACATGCGAAACCGGATACAAGGCCATGAAAGACAATTATAATCTTTCAGATGCCTCTGTTCCATCTTTCCAGAAGCAATGTATTTTGTCTGGCACGCCAAATTACTTGACGGAGTCGTTTATTTTCGTGGGCCAACAATTTGGCTTTGATGTTGTGTTGACTGGGCCCCTCGACGGGGCAACTACAGGGCTCTTCGTATCCGCACCAGGCGACACAAACCGCTTCATGGAGGACAATCAAGGCCAAAATATAGGTCAGGTCTTTTCTTGGAAGTCCATGCTAGCAGTACCCGAACAAAATATTGTGTGGTGGCAAATGACTTCGAATTCGCCTATGTCAGCTCCAGATTTGTCAGGAGCGACGTACAGGGCGTATGGTCGTTCCATATCCGCCTCTGAAAAAAACTTCGTCGTCGCATCTTACCCGCTGTACGATGTCACTCGCAACCCCTTCGTATACGTGTACGATTGCCAAAATGCACATTGTGTACCATCGGCAAACATAGGCATTTCCATAAACAACTTGCCAGGAAACGTTTTGGGATATCTGACACCTGCAGAGCTATCGTATACAGACGGAAAATCTCAACAATATATTGCAGCGGATGTTGAAGGTGATCAACTTGGCGACTTCCAAAATGCATTCATCGGCAACAGTGTGCATATCGTGGGATCAAATATTCTGATACCAGACATTATTAACGGCAAAGTGTACCGAGCTGCCCTCACGTCTGAAATTAGGGAGTCGCACTCCTTCAATGGTGTGCTTGGGACGTCGGAAGGGTCTGAGCAATGGGTTCATGGTCTTCGTTTGTCTGAAAATACATTGAAGAGACTTTATCCATGTGTTCCAGGCAATGTTGGTCAAGCCGATGTATGTCAGCCGTGTCCGCTAAATACTGCGCAAGAGGATGGATGGGAGATTGATTGTGACATTTGTCCTCGAAATTTCACTGCGAATAACACTGGCATGGTAAAATGTCGACCGCGTAGTTCTGTCACACGGCCTGGCATGTCAGACGAAGACGCGTATTTCATCATTGGGGCCATTGTCGTAATATCAATGGCAATGTATGGACTTTTCATAGCATGTGAATGTTCTTGTAATGAAAGGACAACTCGAAGATTTGTAGATACAAAGTATGCTCCGCCTAGCTCTGCATCGCGGAGCATGGCTCTCTAGCGAAGGCTGGCCTCTCTAGCGAAGGCTGACGGAGAGGATAGCATGGTGAAAGCGTAACTTTTTTTGACCCTGAGTATGATATGGAATCATATCTAAGATTCGTTTTGGAATTCCCATTCGTTTTGCCTGGCAAACCATGACCATAAATGCATACTTGCGTCTAGGATTTTCGCGACAGCGGAGGCAAATGGGCATTCCCATAACCGACGCCCGCGTCGGCCGGCCACACGATTTGCAGTGTGTTCCCAGGTATCGCATGCCTGCCGCTTTCCATGTTAATCTATAATGCACGTTGCGCGATCGTCTCGTCATTGAAAGTTTCATACAAAATGAATGCCATGACAATTGGGCAAACATTTGTCCAAATACTTTCATGTACGTCGCCATTCTAACCTTGTCACGCCAGGTCGTCAGCCGAACACGTTGTCTCAATGCCCCGCGCAACCATTCGCGGGATATCATTTTCGTTCGCTCGCGCCATTTCAAGAATGAACGGATGAGATAGATGATGTCAAAAGGGAGCTCGATTGCAGGCATCAGTTCGGGTGTGTGTTCTTGAATATTTTAAGAATGTGCGAATGATTAAATAGAATACAAAGGTTATTTAATTATGAATGAATCTACTGTCCACACAACAAATTCAGTAGACAAAGTACCAAATGAAAATTATTTATTAGACCCATATACTGTTCTTATGTTAGGGTTATTGGTAATATGTGTCGTAGTTTTTATTTGTTTAATTAGTTGTCTTCTGTACGTGGAAAGAAGGCGAAAACTTTCTCGGGGATCTGGAAGCACGCGCGTTTTGCCTTGTGATTCTGGCGTCGCCAGGGGCTTGCCCCGCGATGAAGTTTGAGAGTCGTGTGCGGGTCAGAGTATATATATTCTTTGGCACGTTTTATGTTTATGCGTTTCAATGTTGTGTTTGTTGGATCTGTTGGAGGTGGCAAGACGTCCATCATTCAGAAATATTTTCACAAAGATTCTGACGTCTCGCCACAAGTATCTACGATAGCGGTAGACTTTATCCCAACTATAATCAATGATGTGGAGATGTCAATATGGGATACATGCGGCCAGGAGCGTTTCCTATCTATCACGAGTTCTTATTTCATGCGGGGGCACGTGTTTGTACTTGTTCATGATATTAGTGATAGCATTTTGAATACGGATTTAAAAAAATGGTATCAAGATATACTGAACAAGAGACCTTCGCGCCACGAACCTGTTGTCATTGTGGTGTCGAATAAGACTGACATAAAGCCGTTCTGTGCAGAAGATATTCGCCTTTGGTGCAAATCGAATATGTTCGATCATGTACACGCGTCTGCCAAAACGGGCGAAAACATAGAAGCACTGTTCAGCAAGATTAGAGACGCAATTCTGGTGCATCAAACGGATTGGATGGCCCCGTCATTGCCTGCTCTGCCAGTCGAACCGTCTCAAGGACCTTCTCCAGGTTGTTCCTGTTGAAACAATACACATATGCTTTTCGCTTTTGATTTGTGAAGAAGCGCCTGCACGCATTCAGACGCCTCTCTGAAAAATGGATTGACGTTGGACTGTCCGTGCATTTCGAATTGCGCGAAAAATTTATGTTGTCCCGGAATGCTCTCGTGCTCCACCACATACTGGTATAAAGACATTTCAATCTCATTGCCTCGAATATCTTGCGTCCAATGGCGAACCAGGTATGTGCAAACGACATTTGACGCAACTCTCCCGTTATTCCAGGAGCCAGCTAAAGATATAGCCGCGGACGTCGCCACAACAGGTGCATTATAAACTCGCTGAGTAAAAGGTTTTATTACAGACATGTACAAAAAGCATTCATTTATTTATAGTTCTGTGTGAAAAAAATGTGTCATCTGATTCGATGCTAAATGTAACATGTCTGCAGCTTGTTGGAAATAAGAAGGAATGGCCGCTCTTTGAACGACAGTCTGTATATGCAATGACGCTTCTTCGTTCCACTCTCCTGGTACAAAACGGTTAAGGATATGTTCACGCACGTGTTTTAGCGACCTGTTTGGGTTTCGATGAATGTACGATTCTGCAGCTAATAAGTGATACCAGAGGGTTGGGTACTGACGCATAGTCTCGTAGCCACTTTGGGTTTGTTTTACAAACGACATGAATGTTGAAGACGATCGACCACCCATAGCGTCAATCATATCTTCAGTTATGCGCATAGGCGTTGCCATCATTTTTGGATCTTCGCCAAGTACATATCCAAAGTCCACATGAGCCAAAGAACCATCGTAAGCAACCAAGATGTTCTCCAAATGCCGATCGCCCAACCCAACAGTAAACGCCAACAGACACGCACCCGCACAAGAACGCACAATATTCGCACGGATTTGCTGAACAGTTTCTCCAGGATTACGACTCATGATGTAATTCAGCAAACTTGACGACTGGCGGACATCATACAACGTACACGCAAAATCAATCATCTCCAGACAACCCATCGATAACGAACACGGGAACACAGCGTATGTCCGAATATATTGCTTAGTTACACAAGATATCCAATACGCGATCACCATTGCCAATCGATCTGTTCGAACGTCCTCTTGCTTTATCAAAACCTTCAAACTCCGACCTTTTGTCGTAGTGCATGTTATGCAAAGAGGACTTGAAGATGATCGAAATCGCTTTGTGGATTGCATGTTCACAATTATTACTGACGGATTCCAGGGCAAACGTATTCGGGGATATCGCAACAAAAATTCGCCCATCATTTTATTATGTAACCGTTTGCCATTCTTTGACACAATGCTCGTCAGCAGTTTGACAAAGCGCCGCGATACGCCCAATTCATTTCGGAAACGAACAGACACCCTCGACAAAAAAAGATCCTGGACACCACTTATGTCTGATAGCCTTGAAGATTCCTTCTGGAGTTGACACTCGAACCATAAAGCATATGTCAATTGAATGGACGTTGAGCACATGGGAATCAAACCTATCCGAAATAACATTGGGTTTTTTAGAGCCAAATACACCCACCAAAACATCATCTTGCAGTGAACATCGGGGTGTATTGATCGCCAAGTATCCACGATTGCCCGGACAATATACGGACTTTCTACACAAGGCGTAGTGCCTAAGCGAAGAATATTGTCAATTGATAATCGAGGCGAACAAACCCTCGAACAAAGAAGCCACCGGCAATTAAGATGGTGATGCATATCCATATGACCACAAAATTTTGACAACTCATCTCTTTCGGCGGCAGAACAAAATGCATGCACTTGCCAAGGAATATGATGACCAAACTCAGCGTAATGAGCAGATAAAAAATTAGACTCTATACGCGAATATCTTTTCCCAGGCAGCATGTACTGTAAGCCCCGATACAAACTCAACATAGTATTGACAGCGTGATTCCAATTTCGATCCAAAAGCCGGAGTTTGAATAATTCAGGAAATGTCAAAGGCATTACAGACAACGCGACCACCATCCATTCCACCTCCAATCCCATCTTCGATTCGCGCGCACAAGAAGCGCACATTCGGTTCGCTGTATTGAGACGATTGCTGCCAGAATCATTATACCAAGACGGTAATCTCTCGCGATATGATGTGCATGCATCACAAAATACACGCCCACACAAGCGACAATGGTGCTTACGACGCATAAACGAAAATGCCACAGAACACCCAAAACATGCCCGAACTCGCTCATCAGGGATCCACGCGACTGGAACACGCGGCCGCAACGTCACGCCACGACGAACATCATGTCGGTCAACCACCATTGACATTGTCAGGTCCCGAGACATTCATATACAAATCCAAACGAACTCTAAATACTGACTTTTAGAATATATTACACATAGTATATAAACCTTTTACAAAGATATGGTATACCATCAAAGATGGATGAGTTTATCTACGTTGTTTGCATTTCAGCGCTCGCTGTTTTCATTCTCGGCTTCATGTGTTCGTCTGGAAGCGAAGCTTCAGACACGTCCAAAACGAGTTCAAAAAACAGCAAAAAGAACGTCAAACGAAGCAATAATAAAGAATCAATTGAAGAAAGAATCCGCCGCCGAAAAAACGTATTACTTTAAATACAAATAATTACAGAATAAGATTTATTCAATTTACTAGAACAATGTGTATTCAACGAAAATGAGTGTACAAGATCTATCCCCAAGTGTGTCGCCGAGCCCTAGTTTAGTTTCGATAGATCATTCTCCAAGCCCCTCAGACGCACAGAATTCGACCTCGAATGCAACGCCAAGCTCCGCCAGTACCATATCGCCAAGTCCATCAGAGTCGCACAATTTGACATCGCCAAGCCCCTCAGAGCCGCACAATTCGACATCGCCAAGTCCATCAGAGTCACACAATTCGACATCGAATGCAACGCCAAGCTCCGCCAGTACCATATCGCCAAGTCCATCAGAGTCACACAATTCGACATCGAATGCAACGCCAAGTTCCGCCAGTACCATATCGCCAAGTCCATCAGAGTCGCACAATTCGACATCGAATGCAACGCCAAGTCCAAGCCCGGTTGCCAGTTTCATAGACGATGCTCCAAGTCCTTCGAGTGACATCATCATCGACACTTCGCCCAGCCTAGCATCAACAACTGTGCCACCAATGATTGCTCCAGGATCCAGCCAATCCCAAGACAACTTCATGCTTCAAGACCATCCAGTATTCCCTATCATAGCTCTGGTTGTATTCGGCATTTGTATGCTAGTCATTGTCGTATTCAGGAAAGAGCTCAAAAAAATGACATTTCGTAGAGATGCTTACCATACCATTCACGAACGCAGTCCGTTGGGTCCGGGTTCATCCTATCCAGTCGAACTGCCGGCGTCGACCGACGAAGATGATACGCATACAGTCCCAGCAAAGTCTATCGAAATGCCAGAGAAACAACCAGACGAAGACATGAATATTGACGAACTCATCTAAATATCATCGAAATCAAAGTTACATTCTTCTTCAGTCTTTTGTAGAGTGTCAGCCATTTGGGGCAATTCATTATAACACTTCAAGCTTCGCACTTCTTCATCTGAATATTTGTGAATGATATCGCATTTTTCATCTTGGAATTCCCGCAACCCGACAAGTACGTAATCCAACGCATTGACCCAAACAGTGTTTTTCATTTTCCCACGTATATGTGCCAACCTTTTGATACCATCAAAGCAATATACCTCGCAGCGACAGTTTCCAAGCATTCGCATAACATATGCATATTCCTGACAGTCGTCTGCGAAGTGCAAGATATTATCCGGTTTCGTTTTGCGGCGAGACATTTCGAATTGTAAACGGACTAGCTTATTTATACACAAAAAAAACATTTGTACCTCTTGGATTATGATTTAGACGTCGGTTGATCCTTTTCTTGCGCGGACCTTCGATTGAACGACAGGGCGCCTTTTCTTCGGCGGTAGAGCATGAAACTGTTTAAATGTAGGCGCCTGCGGACGCGCGGACGAGGACCCTGACAATACATCCGCAGGATTGGACCATGTGGATGTATTGTACCTACTCTCCGGATACCATGTACGATGTGGTTTAAATCGCGCTTTCACTTGGCCCTCATTTTCGTCATCGTCATCGCTCGAGTGATAACTGTCACTGTCACTGCTATCACTATCACTACTGCTCTCGTCGTCGTCATCCGAGCCCATACTGACGTCATCATCCGAAGAGTCTAAAGTTTCGTCAGTTTTCAATGTCCAATGAAATACACTAGGCAACGCCCCAGCGCCAAAACTGATTTTATGCTTATATTTAAAAGATAAAGGTATGCTGTAGTTTTGGCCATTCAGGTAACGGCTGAGGCATCGCAGTGACAGATTTTGCATCAGAACGAATTGCACACCATTTTGTGATTGCTGTGTAGTAAGCGTGGATGCGTCTTTTTGATGGTTCAATAAATACCAAAGCGGGGTGGTTTCTTCTGTCTTGAAATTCTCGTCGACAAGAATGCCAATACCTTTTGCCATGTCCAAGTGTCCATCTTGCAAATACGGGTGTAAAACTTCCCTATCGTGAACCATGTCCCATTCGGCCCAGGGTCCTGTTGGACCGAAAGGGAATGTTACGAACGTATTTGTACCTTCAATTTGAGCAATATTTTGTGTGACACCTTTCGATATCATTTTCGACTCTTTTATTATCAACTTGCCATTGCGTGGTTGAATCCATTTGTACCATAGAGGCACTTTCTTGATATCCAAAGCAAATTGATCTCGAGACCATAGACGTATAAAGTCGAGAATTTTTTTCCTGTAGAAAGAGTGCAATTTTAAACCTAGCCAATCGTACTTTTTGAAAAGTGATTTAATCGTGAATCCTTCCCTGTAACGTTCAAAAGTCTGTCTCCTGTGCAAGTCACCTCCATTTTGAAACCATGTCCTCGGCATGACCAAACGTAACTCGCGCCCCTTGGCTGGGTTAGACACAACCGTCAAATAGTAATTGGCAGTTTCTGGGACGGTGCCTCTTTTAGTGCTCGGCAGTGTTGTTGTACGAATCATTATATTCATGCCAGGACTCCAAGCATTATATGGTCGCATCTCGTCGGCTTTAAAATCGCCATACGGAGGTCCTATGGATTCCCAAGTGTGATACGTAATCATCAAATTCAATTTAGTGTTCGTCTTATATATACGTCTTTATAATTAATGCTGATTTATGCGTATTGGGTCGAGAACTGAAGTTCTGGGGTCTCCGAATCATTTTCGACACAGTCTGAAAAGGTTAGCGAATAAGCGGATGTGAATTCGCTCTTAGGTAGCGAATCATAGTAAGCCTTGGACAGCCCAGTGTACTTGCGATGGCCGGCGAAGTGGCGAAGTGCATAATCGTGAGATTTCCAGTCTTTCCCAATGGCTTTACCGCTCATCATATAGAAGTCACCATGGCCAAGGTTCACCACCACAGAAACGGCAGTTTTGGTCCAATGCTTCTTCTTTTTCGTCACAGGTTCAAATGAAGCTGAACCGCAAGAAGCAATGGGTTCCTCTTTACCAACTGGCTTTGTCTTGTAGTACCAAACAAATCCCAGTGGAATGGGACGTCCGACCTTGAGACAGTTGACGGAACCAGGCTCGTCACCATGCCCACGCTCCACATCGCCATGGTGTCCGATGCCACAGTCAAGCTTATAATACTTGTTTAGCTCGGCGAACTGATGCTTAAACTTGTAACCAAATGGTCCAAGTACTGCAGCAAAGCGCTCCCGAAACTTCGCCAGTTCACCTTTGAATCCATAGTTCGTAAACTTGATGGCCGGATTCTTGGGATGCTTGTGGCGTACATAGTCTTGCGTGACGTCGCCTTCGTCGGGCTTAAGCTCTGGCTTGTTCAGTGGATTCACAGGCTCTTGAAGGTCAGTGTAGCAACCGTTATGACGAGCCAGCTTGTTCTGAAGCCCATTGGTCGCTTTGGCTCGACGGGACCACTTCAACTTGTCGAATTCAGTCGCTTCAAGCGTGTCGTAAAGCCGGTTTATACCAATGCCTAACTGCTGGGCACAGTTGGGCCAAACGAACAGGTTCGCCTCTTCGACTGGTTGACCGTTTCGCTTTACAGTCCCTTCTGGAAGCATTCGGTTCAATTCCACTGGAGCCTCGACGTCAAAGCCAAGTTCCAAGAGCATCTCACGACACTGGCGAAGTTCGGCGGCAGACCAAGACCGTCCAGTAGGCTTGTGTACGTACTTGTTGTAGATGCGTGCCAGTTCTGGTTCGTCAATGGCCCCCTTGTTCGTTTCGGAAAGGGCTTGTTGAACGGCGCTTATAAACTCGGCTTCCGGAACGAATGGAAGCGTATAGGCACCTCCAGAAGGTTTAGATTGGCCTTCCGGCGAGTTTGGAGCCATTTTCGCGGTACCATATGGAACCGGCTCGTACGAATCCTTCGCCTGAAGCGACCCCTTGTCAATCCCACCGGTGGCTATCAAAGCCTTGAGTTTCTTGGATGTTTCGACAGGGTGACCAGGCCCCGGTTCAAGGCATTCCGAAGGCCTCTTGAAGCCAACAACCACCTTGGAGGCTGCAGAATCGGCAGCGGGACTGTTTGGCGAAGCCTGTTTGGCCTCAAAGGCCTTCGAAGGGGGTGAACCGATGAGGGTGGACATGCTTTGAGTGGCTTGGTAAAATGGGACAGAGAATAGTTTGAATGAATGATTTAAATTGATATGTTTTAAATGTTTCAATGTTTTAACCCTAACGCAGTTAAATATGTTGTGAGATTTTCACACTGTCAAACGCAATTGCCCATACTTTTCGATTGCATTCGAATACATGTGTGACCTCGCCAGGTACAACCCTTTGACACCCAAAAGTACCGACCCTATAATTGTTTCCATCACAGTGTCGAGCTCGTCTTTGTCTGCAAAACACATGACCGGAATGCGCGCGAAAAAGCTGACGCGAGACCAATAATTATTCTTGATGTTGTCACGTTTCAATTGCCCTTTGAGCGCTTCAACTTTGGCCTGCGAGTTCTTCAAGTAGCAAGACGGAAAGAAATGAGTTCCTCCGTCAACCTCAACAAACGCAATAGGCTTACCAGGATCAGAAATACTGTATATGACTATGTCATATTCGAGATTCTTTCGGAAATGTGGAATTATAAGATTGTCGCGTTTTGTCCGTTGACTTTGTTTCACAATATAAGTGTCTGGCAATTTCCGGCAGATCCTATCGAATACTTCAGCCTCATATTGATTTGTCCTTTGCCCAGCGCGATGCTCCCACATACACTCTTCGGCGCGTTTGGCTTCCTCTTCGGTATCCCAAACCCACACGCGTCGATCCCCTCTACGGTGCTTAACATCTGAAAGGTTATACAAATAACCAAAATTTCTCAAACTCTCACGATAATGTCTGTTACAACCTCTCTTACCTTTGACTGATCTCCAAGGTCGATAACTCGAAAGACGGATCGACTCTTCGACAATTCGACGTAGAGAATAAGCCATACATTGGCCGTATCGTCGGCGGCATTGTGCGCTTAGAATATGATCCGACTATGCGGGATCCGACCGTCTCCATACGGTCACAACACTGACAACCGACAGCCTAGGATCTTTCGCAGCATTCTTATTATCCATCCATGTCGGCTCTTCATAGATCGGCTCTTCAGAAATCACTGTTGCCACTTATAGAGTACATAAGCATAGAACCGAGAATTTCCGGTATAAGCATACGCGAATGTATTTAAGAAATGGGATCTGATCAATCGAGGAAAGCACACCTTCTCCAATGTCCGGACGACTACGACAAAGACAAATTCCAAAAAATTTGCTCATTATTCGACAAACTCGACAAAGACGCTAATCTCGGCGTATCGAGCGAAGAACTCACAAATATCGCAGAGCTGCACATTAAGAACTGCCAAGTCCAACTGCAAAAGCGTTTGCAAGCAGAGAAAGACTCTCTCGAAAGACAATTGATCGGCATTGAAGAAAAATGCACGCAAGGCATAGAACACATCAGACGACAAGCCGCAGCCGAAAAAGAATCCACCAGACAACAGAGTAAATACGCGCAAGCCAATACACAATCGAAAATCGACAAATACGCAACCCTAGACAAAGATGCACGTGAAAACACCTTCATGAAAGCTTTAATGGCTCGCGACCAAACACACATTGATTTCTGGACCTTCTTTGAATATATGAAACACAGGTCAGCGGATATTGCAAACATTGAACAAGACAATAACGAACAACTAGAACAGGATAGCAACTAACAAGATACATACAAAACGTAATTGAACATACACATTTTATATATTCGATCCGCTTTCATCACTATATATACACTCATATATCTAATTATATGCCGGGATTTTGGCACGCGATTCACAAGAAAACTACTGCACTCGCAAATCTTGAAGAGCGGGTGTTCGGATGCGACGATTTGTGGCGCCACATCAAAACGTTTATATTCAGTCCTACAATTTGTTGGGCTGCTGCAGCTGGTTGCACTGACCCTTGTCACGGTAAGCCTTTCATCTCGTATGTCCAAAAACACAGGTTTAGACATTTTCGCCAGGGCGCTATCAAGAACGGCATATACACAACAAAGACGTACACGTGTGGAAAACACGTCTATTCAGGTGCCAACCCCAATTGCATCGTTTGCTAAAACATGTGTATATTTAACTCATTCATCGGCGTGTGTATTTCAGTCAATCATTTTCTTATGAATGGTCTTTTTAATGAGTCTTGCCTATGTCCTTCGTCGTCAAAATAATAAATATTAGGAACGGCGTCACCACTTGCTTCACGCTCTATTTTAAACCAGCCTGTGTTTGTGGTACTAACGTCAACACTTACCCCAGTGTAAGTCCCCGTTCTATACCCCGATAAACGAATCAAATATAATTTATCGCCGTACTTTTCAGCATATTTGTTCCTGACGGGATTATACCAGAATTCGCCTTGACGATCGCATTCATCACCAGTCACACCTACAATACGCTCCCTTACAACATTCTGTGTTTGATTAGCATTCGGTGTTTGATTAGCATTCGGTGTTTGGCCATATCCTCTAGGCCATCTTGTCATGCACATGCCAATTAAATTTTTTAGAAAATACATTAATGCAAGTGTGGTGATGGTGCCCCGAATGGCTTTTTTCAACCATTCGGGGATTCTGTCATCATCATCGGAATACTTTGATTTTATGAACTCTACTGTTTTTTGTGCACTGGCGTTCAGACTTCTTAATATATCGTCGTTATACCCAACCATGATGTCAGGATTAAAGAATCTCGCAGATGATATAACATTATTCAAAAAATCTGTTTGACCTGGCTCGATATGATATGTATTGCCTCGTATTCGCGCCACCATGTTTTTATCTTCTTCTGATTCGGCAAGGTTGTTCAATTCCACACACCTGACGTTGAACGTCTTCATTATGGCTTTTTTCATTGCTCCTTCGTTATTTAAATCAAAATCTTCTGTAAGATGATTTTCAGCTCGAGCTTGTTTCAGATCATCGTTCGAAAGTAAAATATCCAGAATGATTATTGGCATTAAATTTGATTCACTCCATTTACCAGTTTTTTGAAGAACATCTGTAATCCATTTTCTGGAGTTTGTTTGCATATTTTTAAGATAATCAGATGCATTAAATTTTTTGCCGACCCAACCTTCAACAGCTTCTGGGTTGGCAAATTTTTCCGAAACGCGTTCGATTAAATTATCTGCAATGTTACCAGCGTTTGGAACCGCCATTGCGTTATACATGTTGAATATAGTTTGCCGTAAACGACCAGTAATCGTTTGCAATCTGTCTGTTGCCGCGGGCACTAATGAATAATTCGGATTATTCATTGACGAAAAGAAAGTATAATCATTCTTAACAATGATTTGCGATATAAAATCGTCGATATAACCGGTAACCAACGGTAAAAATGTTTCCGATGCAGGCACAACACCCGAAATTTGCGAATTATTTTGAGTAATCATGTTTTCAAACGCTTTACACTGTTTGTCCAATATGACCAGACTGTCTTCTAGTCGTTCGTTATCAATTTCTAATATTTCTTCTGTAGTCAATCGTGTGTCATAGTTCATTTTTTGAAGTGCATGTGGCACATTCGTTTTTAGTCGTTGAATAGCAGCCTGTTGTGGATCCACTCCACCGCCGCCGCCGCCTCCATCAGCTGGAGGGTTACTCCCGCCGCCGCCGACCACGGCATCACCCTTGTCACTGTCACCCTTACCCGGAACATCAAGTTTACTCTCGCCGCCGACTCCATCAGCTGGAGTGAAAGCACTGGGTTTACTCCCGCCGCCGATCACGGAACGGCAATGGGGCAATGGATCCTCGCCCTCGCACATCCAACTATCTTCGCCCTCGCAACCAGCCAATAATATCACTAATATGATACCCATTAAAGCACCGCGAATTCGTTTAGGCTTTCTTTGACTAATTCGAGATTTATAATGCATTCCAACCAATGTCGAAACTCGTTGAAACTGATCTTCACTGACATTCATTTCCTTGTTTGTTTTGAAAAAATTCATAAATACTTCGGCACTTTGGTATGCCTTGTGCTCTGATTCACGCGGCATAAACTTTTGTAATTGTTTTTTATATAAATCCCTGATGACCTTGCACTGTTCATTTTTTTGACTCCGTTTTGACTTCCTCATGCGCTCTGTCAAATTGTTTTTGCCCTGATGATTGCGACGATTCCATGCATTGCCATCACGACTTAGGTGACCATTACGACTTGAGTTGCGAGAACCTCTAGGACTTTGGTGACGAGAGTCTCTTGGACTTGCGCAAGAACCTCTAGGACTCACCATGACTGGCCTAAAACCATCAGTACTGTTCGACCGACTTGGCGGTCGATTGCTATTGCGACTGCTACTGCGACCACTTTTTGGAGTTTTTGGCTCCGCTGGTTCGAATTGATGAACATCGTAAATATGGGTTTTGAACGCAGACATGTATACGATTTTAATGCTTCTATATATACTGACAAATATTATTTCTTCTTTTTCTTTTTCATGACGACATAAGAATCAAAGAACGGTAATTAAATGTATAAATATGTGGTATTTTCAATTAACATGACTGCCCCTAGTTATCGTCAACATAACCTTCGCCAGCTGTCGGCCGAACGTCAACAAGCCGCAAATATTTTATCTGAGCTTAAGCTGGCTCGTGTGTATCGTACACCTAAAATAGGTGACATGGTTTTTATTCTGTACAATAATGGAATTTTTTACAAAGGTAAAATTACACAAATAAATCCAGGGCGTACACAGCCATATCGTATCAAATTTACAGATGAATCAGGACACGTAGAATATTTAGCAACGCAGCTAAACAAGAAAGATTTCCCATCGAAATGGTATTTGGAAACAAACTAGTACATTAAGTAAATATATTTTCACCTAAAATATAAGCTTTATTTGTTTTGGAATAGCTAGACTATTGGTGTCTCTTCGTATACGCCCTGCTGCGTCTTTTAGTTCACGCGCTGCCTTCTCAATTTCTTCTGGTGTTTGTGGCGGCTTCACTAATTTTTTGAGTAGGGCAACAATTCTCCAATAGTCTCTATTAACGCCGATTTTTCCACTCCTTTTGAGTAAAGTGAAATTCTCAATCATATCAGACAGAACTTTGACGCCCATTGTTATTTCGTTAATCTCGTATCTTCGTGACGCATCTGGCCGTTGATGCCTGGAAAATATAATAGATCGCCCAAATGGGATCACTTTTGGGTATTCCACTATTGGCCAAGGCGGGGGATAATCTTCATTGTATCTTTGACCATCGAGATATCTTTCTTTAGTGCCAGGGTTAACCCTAATATACCTGAATTCTCTAAGAAATATACGAAAAAGCATGAACCAGTCTTTTTTGTCCTGTGTTTTAGCAGGTGTTTTGTGAAGATGAAACTGGGCCCAGAAGCGTAATATATTTTGCGCTCTGCCAAAATGCACGCCATATTTATCTTGTGCCAATTGCGCTATTTCATCAGTCTTTTCTCCAATTGGCCAATGGTTAATAATGTTCATTTATAAAGTGAGGCTTCGTATTTATACGGATGAATTGCCAATTGCCAATTGAGATTTCCGCAAACGCAATTGCCATTTGAGATTTGAGATTTCTGCAAACGCAATTGCCATTTGAAATATCGATTGCCAATTGCCATTTGAGATTTTCGCAAACGCAATTGCCAATTGAAATTTGAGATTTCCGCAAACGCAATTGCCATTTGAAATTTTCGCAAACGCAATTGCCAATTGAGATTTGAGATTTCTGCAAACGCAATTGCCATTTGAGATTTGAGATTTCTGCAAACGCAATTGCCAATTGAAATATCGATTGCCAATTGCCATTTGAGATTTCCGCAAACGCAATTGCCAATTGAAATATCGATTGCCAATTGCCATTTGAGATTTCCGCAAACGCAATTGCCATTTGAAATTTTCGCAAACGCAATTGCCAATTGAAATTTTCGCAAACGCAATTGCCATTTGAGATTTCTGCAAACGCAATTGCCATTTGTGATTTCTGCAAACGCAATTGCCATTTGAGATTTCCGCAAACGCAATTGCCAATTGAAATTTTCGCAAACGCAATTGCCATTTGAAATATCGATTGCCAATTGATTTAATGTATATTTAATTTTCTTGACAGATGTATTAATTGTGTATCATTGAGACTTATTTGTGTGTACAATGGTAAGATGTCGTCAGCATTGTGTTCTAAATATTTGAATATGTTCATGATTTCTCTAGCTTCTTCGGCATGTTGATGCAGACCGGCGAATTCCCGCCTAGCAATAAACCTGTCAAATGCAATTAGCGAAGGCAATGCGCCATGACCGCGGACAGTTTTCCAAAATTCAATATGCTTTGAATATGTCGGCGGTCCAAATTCAAGGCGTGCCCTTTCGAATAGCTCGGCATCTTTGCTTCTGATCGGAATATTTAGCGCACCAATTGCGGGATGATTCAATGCCAAGTACATAAGATGTACTGTTTGGTAGTCTTGGTATCGGTATGCATACTCCATGACGTCAGTGAAGAATCTATAGCTTCGCAAGACGTGTCTTTTCTTGACTCTTTTGTTATCACGTGTAAGAATGAGACGCGTAGTATGTGTGATAGCCGATTGGAGTTTTTTTGGTAGAGATTCGTGTTCGAATTGAGCGGCCAATGCCTGAGTAGATTGCATGCATCTGAATACTACATCAAGTAGGTGATCGTCGTATTGTGTGTGAAAGATCCCGCATACAAATTTCCTAAGCCAACCCGAAGAGCGTACTGGAGCATTAGCATTCAAATACAATTTGCGACCTTCGTCCGAAAGTGTGCGATGTCTACTCATTACATACAAAAGTTAGTGTATTAAATATAATATTTTTACAATAGGGTATTATCATTAGGGATTTCAATTCATTAAAATTTTAATTTACAAATGTATTCTTTTGAACTATTCATCTTGTCGACGTTTGCAGATTTCGCCCCAGTGTCTCTTAAAATGTTAGCGATATCTGTGTGACCATGGACTTTTGCAGCGTTAATAGCATTTCTCCCGTTCAACGCCTGTATGTTTGGATCTGCACCTTCTTGTATCAAATACGATACCAACTCTTGGTAGCCGTTCAAAGCAGCAATAATTATGGGCGTCATTCCATCTTTGTTTTGTATGTCTATATCAGCACCTAATTTTATAATTTTTTTGACTATTTCAATGTTGTTGAGCTGGCACGCTATTATAATGGCCGAATCTTCGCCAGTTTCTGCTTGCACGCTTTCTGGGCTGCGTTTAAATTCTTTCATTTTTTCTTTTAGTACAAGTTCTCGTTCTTCGTTTTGCCTTTTCTTTTTCCTGATTTCGTTTGTCTCCAACCATTGTGTGTAGAGTGCACTTCGTATGAGTTTGGATTTGGAGTTACCATTGACATTGTATTTTTGTAGTTTATTTCTCCTGGCCGCCTTGACGAGCTTGCGTCTGGTCCATTTTTGTTTGTTTGAAAATTCGCCGAATTCATCAATTTCATCTGCGCTGTTTTTGTTTGCGTCGCCATTAGCGTTTGATTTTGACTCTCCTCCAATCGAGCTCATTGAACAATTATGTTTCGAGGCGCTTATATAGTGGACAAAGATAAGGCTCGCGTAATCATGTCATATATTTTATGTTGTATGGTTGTGTTTTTGTATGTAAAGATGTCCAAGTGTGTCAATCCGTTTACGCCTTCTAATGTGATATGTTCTACTATGAATATATTGAACGCATACGACGAAGATGACCTTGCGTGTCGTGCTAAATTAAATCTGAGTAGACTCCGCCAGCGTTTGGGATACAGTGCGCCTGAAAGAATTTCAGACAACTTTTGGAGAAGTTCTTTGAACTATGAGGGTTATTATGACATCTGTAGAACGTTTGACCAAAATGACGCGCGTTCTCGAGACCTGTTTGTCGTGTACAGCTATGTCATGTCCGAGTTTAATAAAAACGGTTTTGAAACTTGCACAGGGCATAGTGACCGCTAGGTATTCATCAATGACTGATATCAAAATCATTTGCTGGTGGAATTCTATATACAATGTTTACAGCGTATCTTTTAACGTTGGGATCGGAGCACGTAAGGTTACATATGTTATCGCAGAGCTGTGCTAAGCCTTGCTGTCCTGGGTGTTGTCTGTGCCAGTCTAATTTATCCCATTGTGTGTAGTCTTGTTTATTTGTGGGACTTGGGGGCTGTATTAGTGACATATTGAGCAGTGTCCCCTCTATTCGCTCAATTCGCAGCCCTGCTTTGAGTATCCGCATGTGCAATTCGCCATCCGCTCCGACGGAACCGTCAAAATCATTCGGGTAACCGTTTATCTTTACAAAGTCTGAATATCTTACAAATATTATGTTTCCTAGTTTTGAATGTGACGCAGTGTCCCGCAAGTGTCGAACTGTATTTTGGGGTAGTGTGTGTGTGTAGCAGTGTAAACAGTCCGGCGAGGGCAATTTGCTTAAATTATGAAAACATAGAATGTCGTCTTCTTCTGCGTTTGAAACTTTTGCACCTGCATTGAGTAAGAAACCACGATTGAAGGGGCCAGTGCCGCACTGGTCCATGATAAGAATTTCGACACTTGGAAAAAACGATTGCATTGTGTGAATAAACAGTTGGAGTTGATAAATGCGTTCCGGTTGGTCTGTGCATCTAAACGGAACAATAATTTTGAGCATATGTCAAATGCAAAGTGATATATATAGTCATTTTTTTTTATGATTTAGAGTTTGTAATTTTGCAAGAGTTTGTTCATAAAGAAATGACCTTGCTGTGCAATGTTTTGTAAGAAAACTTTGTTTTTGTCGTGTTTCTGGAGCATGCGTTTGGCCACTTTTTGATCGGCTGTTCTGCCAACAAATCCGTGTGGTGGTAGAGCTAACCATCTGACGACTTTAACAGTCTTCTCAAAGTCGTGTGATCCCTTTCTTGTGCATCTTCCTATAGCTTGTTGTTCGTCTGCTAAAGACCATTGTGGTTCCATAAGGTGAATGACATTGACATTTTTGAGCGATATGCCTGTTCCTGAGCGCCCAGTGAGGATAAGAATTTTGCATGTGTCATCAACACGATTAAACCATTTTAGCGCAGAGTCGTGCATGGTAGATATTTGTGTTTTGTGCCCGGATATGGTTGTGTCAATGATTTTTTGAAAAGTTCGACCGTGTGTGTATTTTTTCAAAAAGTGTGCAAATCCTTTCGAACCATGTTTGATGAAAAAGGAGTAAATTACAATTCGTATTGGCGATCTCTTCGACTTGCGTTCCGAAATATCTTGTGTGATTCTTGTGAGCATGCGCTCGAATTTCGAATTGCAATTGCATGACTGTCTGGATTTGACCAGGTATGCATTATTGGAGTGCATGTCTGTAGACATCGAGTTGGCTGCTGCTTTGTGTGTGGCCCATTCAATGTTGGACATGTGTACGTGTTGTGGTTGCTCTGTGATCAACTGTGGTTTTTCGGAAGTGTTGTTGGTCCATAGAACTGATTTTGCGATGTCGTGGCCTCTTGGAGTGCCTAAGAGTTTATATAGCCCAGTTTTTTGTGTCTCTGAATCGTTGATCGGTGTCGCCGATAAAAGCAAGGTATTTTGTGCATTTTGGGCGAGGTTTCGAATGAGCATGGACTTTGCTGAAAGATTGATGTAGTCCTGACATTCGTCTACAATGAGAAAGTAAGGACCTTCCGGCATGGCAGCTTCGAGCATGGAGCGGGATTTCTGTGCAACTTTTTTGAATTTTCTCCATTCTTTGATGAGCTTGCGTCTCGTCTTGTCTGTTTGGGTACATTCTGGTCCACGAAACGATTGTACTGCTGCTTTCAATTGTCTCTGAGTAAGCTGTATCAAGTACTTGAGGGTGTTCGTCGGGTCTCGTAATAGCAATTGAATGAGTCTGTTGTAGTGCGCAACTTGCGTGTTGGCATTTGAGAACCACCAGTCAATATTTTGTATGAATGCGTGTTTGATTTTATTGTGTTTGTCTGGCACATGTTTCAAATATAATTTGCGGCCTTCGTTCCAGGTGGTCTTGACATTCGCGAGCGTAGTGATAACGATGATGTGCCCGTGTGGGTGAATTTCAAGAAAGGTGCGCGCACCATGTAAGGCCGCTAACGTTTTGCCGGACCCCACTGGGTAATACAATAAGAATCGCTTTCGGTCTCGATTGGCAATTGCACATGCTGGTCCGTATTGGAATGCTCTTTTATTGAACAACGGACATTCCAAAACCAAGGCTTTTTTGCGAGTCGTCAGCGTCGCTTTCACGAACTTGCGTTTTATGTGAGCGCGCAGGTATCTCTGCAGACTATTGGTCGCTTTTATGCATGTATTTGGAAGTTTCGTGTCGTCCCGAAGCATTTTTAGAGCCTGGTAAACGTTTTTCGTGATGTTTGACAAAGTGTCACTCTCTGAAACGAGTTGTTCAATGAGCTGAACATGCACAATGTCTGGATTGTGTGTATATCGGCGAAGGACAGCGAGCGTATGTTTTATCTCGCCAATAACCGAGCACCGGAAAGGCTTTGTGACCATCGCAGAGTTCTCTTTCCGTGTTTCCGCGTCGTTTGGTGCGTTCTTTTGGACGTGTCTTCTGACACTCATGGTCTGTGTAGCGTGTTACGACCCGCGGAGCTTATTTGTGAATGAACGGTATAAATATAGAGTTAGTGTATTTAAATGTCGGATGCTGTGAGTGATTTAAATTTTATTCGTGCCGAACCTGATTTGAGTAAAATAAAGACATGGATTAGAAAAGGAGCTTCAAGAATGTTTCATCGGAGTCCCTCTCAACGGAGTCCCTCTCATCGGAGTCCATCGCAGTTTCGTGGACGTTTCCTAAATTTGAAACAGATTGGTAGAGGTGGTTTCGGCACGGTTCAATCTGCATTTGACAATGAGCGATCCAGGAATGTAGCTCTGAAAACTGTGCGAGGTCGTTCAAATATACATTCTGAACTGCACGAAGTGAATATATTGAAAAAATTTCACTGTGATTATATTGCAAAGATCTTTGATTTTTGGCAGCGGCCGGAATCCCTGATAATATCTATGGAGTTATGCACTGGCGGTGATTTATTTTCTAGTTTGGTAAAGTACATGCACTTTCCAGAGAGCGTGGTGTGTCAAATTATGTTTGACGTACTGAGTGGCCTATCATATGCGCATTCTCGTCGCATAGCTCATTTGGATTTGAAGTTGGAGAATATAGTTTTGAGTCGGCCTTGGGATGGAATTCCGCATAATTTTCCGCCTGTAAAGATTATAGACTGGGGTCTGTCTGCATCATTTGACGAATTTCCAGATCACGCAATTGGCAGTGTTCTGTACATGGCCCCCGAAGTTGTCAGGGGGGACTTTAATCATAAAGCAGATTTGTGGTCTGTTGGCGTGGTGATGTACTCCATTGTGGCGGGCGTGTTTCCGTTTGACAGTGATTCTCAACGTGAAATTGTTCGGCAGATCATGAAGTCAGATCCTTCGTATACAGAGGAAGAATGGACGTCTATGTCAGATGAAAGTATTCGTTTTATTTTGAGCATATTGACTCGTATGACAGGAGCACGCCCAGAGGCGGAATCCCTGCTTGTAGATCCTTGGTTTTCCAAGGATAAACGAACCTATGCAAGTAAAATAATTCCAAAACCGTCCTTTCGTAGAATTCCAAATGAAACGATTTTGCCTCGACTCGGTAAATACGCACATTATGGTAAATTCCGCAAGTACGTATTGGATGTCCTTACACCAATCAATGTAGGAAACAATGAGATTCGGCAGCTTTCAGCCACCTTCAGTTTTTTAGCTGGTGACACAAACAAAGTTGGTTGCGAGGTCATAAAAAACGAAATGATGAAATTTGCGAAGGAGCAGGGTAATTTGGAGATGCTCAAGGACTGCGAGCTGATTGATTTCCCTGTGGGTGCCACTGTGAATGTGTATGAATTTATATTTGCATTGTTAGCGCCTGTGTATAACACGCGAATTCGATTGCAAAATTTTTTCGACGTCCAGCACGTCACAGAAGACGGGGATAAGGGATCTTATTTGTTTACACAGGAACGGCTCTCGAAAATGTTTGGACACGAGGATGGGTTACGCATTTTCTCAGAGCTCGACGGAAACAAAAATGGCAAAATCGAATTGGAGGAATTTGTAGATTGGATGTTAAAAGACAATTTTTAATTTGATGTTATTGTATTATGTAGACGCTGGTCTGCCGTGTTTGTACGTTCCCCTTCCTAAACGAATTGGCATATATTTGGGACAGCATGTTCTGACAAAAGTGTGGAGCATATTGTATGTACAGTACAGTCCAAAGAGTAGAAAAATAAAGTTCATGTGTACTGTTGCTATAGATTTGTCTTGTAAACGATTCGTCACATATGTGTTGAATGATCCTACTTAAGTCGGTTCGTGATGATGTGTATGCATCGAGTGCCGACGTGGACCAAGTCTCCGTATTTGGGAATGTTTCAGTATAGGGCTGCAGGTCCTGAGCACATCCACAAGAAGGCAGTGGTTCCGTTTCTGTTACCGTCGTCCCCATATCTTGGTTGGTTTCGGCATGACTTAACCTTTGCGTTTCGTGTTCCCGATGTCGTCCGTCAGTCTAAATCTACTCAGACTGACGTGTGTCTGTCAGCCTTTGTGATTGATGATTATCGTTAAGAATTTGAATACATTCTTTTCTTTTTTGATGTAGTGTGTCCATGTATATTTGCCATTGTTCTTCTGACCACATGTTAATGTCTCTTACTGTATGTTTGTTGAAAGTCATGGCTACAAAGTTTTCGTGCCAGTAAAAATTGTGTGGGCATATTGGTTTGTGTGACTCCAAGAGTCGCGCGAAACCAATTGTGTTGAGTTGTAAATCGAGTTGTGTTTGAAATGATTTTCTCAAATGTATGAGCGAGTCAAATCTGTTTTGTCCAAAATCAATTTGGACAATAACATTGTTTAGGTACATGTAGTTGTCAATGTTGGGGTCCATGTTGTACATGCCTATTTTGGTGTACATTTTGAGTGCGAATTCTTTAATTTTTTGTGCTGATGGCCCAAGTGCAACGCTGAGTGTGTTAAGAATCTTTCGTGTATGTTTTGGCTGAGTTTTGTCCCATATGACGTCATCTTCAAGATGTTTTTCTTGTATGTGTTTTTGGCATTTGACCGAGATCATTGCAAAGTTGTTGAATGCGAGTACTGGCGGTGCGAGACCGCGTTTGGAAGCGTATATTTGCATATGACATTCTAGAAGTGGTAGAAGCTGTTCAGAATTGGTGGGTGTAAATTTTTTTAGAATAACGTCCTGCTGTATCCCATTTATATAGACGTGATACATTTCTGAGTGCAATCCTTTTGTGTTCACTTGGACTGTTTCAATCATTGTTTCGTTCTTTCTACCGGAAAATATAACAAAACTGAGGTGTGTGTGCATTTCTAGGGAAGAGAGGTGCAATTTGCACCACAAGCGTAAAATTTCCTTCCAAACCTTAGCCTTTTGAGCAGAATTCGAAACCCTTCTCCGTTTCGAATGGCCTTGCGCTAACGCTCGCCTGGACAACATCTTGCTCATATATGTTTTGAATGTTTATATAGTTAAAAAGTTAGATCGCATAATCTTTAATTAGTTAGAGTATTAATGTTAAGTTTATTCGAGTTAGGATGCGTACACACTGTGAGTTTCGTGGATGTGGATGCTTGAGGCATGTTGGTAGTGGAGACGGTTTGTGTGGTGTGTGTCTTCATGCAAGCTGTTGGCACAAAAATGATGGATTTCAATTCAAGTCGAATCGTGCAACGGCTCGGCGGCCAGTGTATGAGAAATGTGTCTGGGCGTCAATTAGTGCAACGGAACGGGAGTGTCCACGTGTAGGTCTACCGCAGGTTCCACCGTTGTCAGATGTCAACGCATTAGCATACTGTGTTGATATAATTGTGTTGCCTGTTTAGATTCAGAGAGAGTAATTCTGACTACAAATTTATACTATAAATATAGCATGACCGTTATAAACATTTACGATGACCAAAATATTATTGATTTCACTTTGTATTTTTGGTTTAATGGGCATCGGGTTGTGTCAAACGTACGGCAGTACGTCAGCAAGCAGTGTTGTCTCGAACAGCGTTGAAATAACTGTTCCTGGCGATTTTTCTGCAGTATTTGACGCGCCAGACGCTGAGATTTTATCATCTTCGGATGGGTTCAAATCTTCCGAATTCAACCTAATTGGTGTACTTGCCGGCGAAAACGCGAATCACAGATCACGCATAGTCATTCTTGGGTCTTTGGATGACATGGACTACCGTGATAAAAACGTTCTGGAGAATGAAATGCAGAATTTACGTCTTATGAATGAAACCACTGGCTTGTTGGACGATGAGAAAGAGCTATCCATTGTGGACGTCGAAGACATAGCCAATGACATTGCTGAAGAAATAGTGCTCCCTAGTGGAGTTCGTGTAGGAATTGTTAAGGTCAGTGCTCGTGTCTCGTCAGCAAGATATTGCGATGGTCACGTTGTGGAAAATAACGAAATTGCGTGGGAAGAGGCAGTTTTGTGCCCAGAGAAAATGATGCCAATTGGTCTTGCTGGCCAAACAAAATGTGAGAAATTGTCACATTGTTCAGAGTCAGAATGTTGCATTGCGAAATGCACAAGTGAGTTGTGTCAAGACGCTTCCAGAAACAAAAACTTAGCAAAACCGTTTGCAAAACCGAATACACCGTGCCGTGATACCTTAAACCAGTTATTGGATTCGTCAACAAAGTGCATCGCGGAGTTCTGCTGTACAGAAAAACCAGCTACATGTAGCGAATACTTGGCACATACAGATTGTCCAAGCGACAGGCGAATGATATCTGGAAAGTACACACTGAGTGATACGGATAGCGCGGCCGATGTGTGTTGTCTCCCAAAAGTCACATGCCAATCCTACTTGGATACATATGAGTGTCCAGTATCCATGGAAGCAGCACTTTACCCCGAATCTGTCCTATGCGATACAACACACGCTTCTTCCTGCGACGTGTCTGACTGTTGTACAACTGTGCCAGAACAAGACTATCTAACCTCGTGGACATACTATGAAAATTCGGAACAACCTAGTGATATTGAAGAACCAGAATACCACGCCGAACTCATAGGACACTTTTTGTATGATGCCGAGGATCTAATCATGTACTTGGAAACGCCAGGATTGGGCGAAAACGACCGTGTCGATTCGTGCAGGAAAGCTTGTGCGTATAAAAATCCAAATGGGTTTGAGGGAAACAAATGGAATACGTTTGGCGACGCAACAGGCTTTGTAATGATGGGCGCAAAGTGCATTTGCCAACGTGTAGCCGAACATGAGATTTTTCAAGTGGCGCCACTTGCCCATGGAACGACATTCAAGACAAACCAATTAGATGTCCTTCCGTCCAACATCAAGTTTCATTCTGCCATGTTCAAGACATACACGCTGAGTCCAGTCCGAACATCAGAGTTCATTTTAAATCATGTGTACGTAGGTTCAAATGGTAAATGCGCAAATGCCGTGTACTTGCCAGGGTTCAGCGCACCAGCATCGCGACTCACCGCCTCAGACGACGGTTATGACAGTGACCCGATTACAGAGTGCAAGAATAGGTGCCTCGCGGCGTATCCAGAGTACCGCGGTTTCTTCGTGGGTCTTTCGACGTCTGTTTGCGCGTGCAGCAGTGACAAATGCTTTGTCGTCGATTTCCATTCGGATTTCCGACCATACAAAATACAAGCTCAGAAAGTGAGTCGCGATTGTCAGATGTTCCAAGAACCAACGAACACATTTGATCGCCCAACAGGTGCCGTTATCTGTAAACAATGTACGAATAAAGGACTCGAGTCTCAATGTTTGGAATGGGCCTACATTGAATCAGAGAATATTTGCAACACAAATATAAATAGTGTTTGGGATGGGAATACTTATACTGGGTGTGATGGCGCTCGGTGGTCTGGTGGTAGTTTCGCACAAGAGTACTGTGACGGAACTAGCGTCAACATGCAAGCTTCGTCGCAACACTATAGCGGGTCTTGGATTGACTCTAAAAAAGAATTCTACCAGAAATGTTGTCAATGGACCGGCAGTGTGTGCGTAGAAAAGTTCGACGATAACTTCTACGACGCATCCAGTTGGAACAAAGACCATGTATTTTCTTGTGATCAATTCGATTCGAATCGCGCCCAATGCCTGAAATGCTCCTCAACAGAGTGTCTTGAAATCGGCTGCAATAATGGATTCTCCAATGACAATAGAAACATGACCGACGGTTGCGAAGCGCTCTGCCAAAGCGCATGCACAGTTTGCGATAGTCAAAATTCAACGAAATGTATTATCAAAAAATGTGATTCTGGCGAATACGTCGAAGACATGATGCAGTATCCTTCGTTTTTGCACAAAGGGGCTGGCCTTTGCAATGGACCAACAGGCATTCGCGTTTACAACGGGGCTAGCGACAATCCTGGAACCGACTCTACATCCAACCAAAGGGAATGTGCAAAGGCGTGCAAATCCCAGTCGACGGCGCTGGAATACGGCCCGTGGTCCACGCGAGGAACGGCTCTCGGCTTTTCAGTCGATGCCGTCGGAAGATGCTACTGCAATCATAAGACATGGTCGGGTTGCTCTGGCTCCATAGCTTATGCCAATATCGGTTATTCGTTCTACGATTTTGCCGACAGCCAGCCTTACTTTTGTGACACATGTCCTAAAGGAAAACAAGGCGATGGCAATGTATGTCTTAAGTGTATTCCAGGGTTGTATCAAGATGAAATTGGACAGGGCGAATGCAAGTCATGTGCCATTGGGACTTACTCACCAGTATCTGGTCTCGATCACTGTGTAGACTGCCCGCCAAGGAAGGTCACTGATCAACTCGGTTCTAAAGAATTACCTGATTGCATAGATTGCGCCGCGGGTTACCAAGAGGTTGACCGGGAATGCCATCAATGCGAAGCCGGGAGATTCCAAAACGGCGACTTCTGTGAAGATTGCACAGCTGGAAGCACCTCAAGGCCTGGGTCTACCGCGTGCTCGGGTTGTGCAGGAGGCAAGTCAGTAAGAAAGGGCAGTTGCGTAGATTGTCCCCCTGGTCGCTTTTCAAAAGGTCTGCAAAGTACATGCGCAGCATGTCCAATTGGATGGGCCCAGCCTGATCATGCTTCTGAATTTTGTGACGTGTGTCCATCTGGCACTTTCCCATTCTTTGAAGCAGCAAAAAGGTGTTATTGCCTGGGAAACGACTGTGAAAATGGTATTAAATTGCTCACAAAAGAACAAATTTTGCAAAAAATCCACAAAACCCTGCACGGGAACACCGACCTAATACAATCATTTCTTGACATTTTAGGCGCAAAGTGCGTCGAGGACGTGAAAAGGAAGCACGAAAATTGCAACACTTGCTCGAATCCATTTGGTTCCAATCTAAAATGCTTGGGTACTAGTTCTGGCCCGGTGCAAGATACGGATGGAGACGGGATCATGGATTACGCAGATGCCTTCCCGGACGATCCTCTTGAGACGCAAGATTCTGACGGAGACGGCGTTGGCGACAACTCTGACCCATGGCCAAATGACCCAACAAAATGGATTGACTCTGATGGCGATGGACACGAAGATTACAATATAGACCAGAATCAGAACAGAATTACTGTGGATCAATTTCCATACGACCCAAATGAATGGATCGATAGCGACAGCGATATGGTTGGCGACAATTCAGACGCATTTCCGAACAACCCGGCAGAATCAAAAGATGACGACAACGACGGCGTCGGCAACAACGCTGACAAATTCGATAACGATCCCACAGAATGGTCCGACGACGACAACGACGGTCTCGGCGACAACGAAGACGATCCACATCCCGGGGATACGGACAACGACGGGGTTACCAACCTGATTGACCCGTTCCCGTTAGATCCCACAGAATGGTCAGATACCGACAACGATAACGTCGGCGACCAACAGGATGATCCATTCCCCAACGATACGGACAACGACGGAACACCAAATCCAAATGATTTTGACGCACACGAACCCGCAAACAATGCCGGCAAAACATGGCACGACCAAGCCGGCGTCGATCACTTTCCAAATGATCCCAACGAGCAAACGGATACAGATGGCGACGGCACTGGCGACAACGCTGACACGGACGACGACGGCGACGGACGTGCAGACCCGACCATCACTGTCGTGACTTCGGGCACGTGCGCGAGTCACGGAAAAGTCTCTGTCACGAGTCAACAACTCTGCGAGTACGCATTAAACACAGCTGCGCCAAATAATGTGAACGCCATTTGGTCAGACAGTTTTGCTACGGCGGCGAATAATCCTAACTGCTTCGTTTCGTCTGGTAAAGTCTATTGGAACACGAACGCGAATCCTACGACCAGTTGTTCTTCCGCCGCGTCCTGCGTGTGTGTCAACTCGGGCGCAGATATGTTTCCGATGAACCCTACCGAATGGTCTGACATGGACGGCGACGGCATCGGCGACAACTCGGATTTTGACCGGGACGGCGACGGCTATGCAAATCTTGTTTGGTCGCACAAAGGGAATGGCGTTTGCTACAGTGGTGGGATTGGCATCCGCGTTTACAACGGGGCGTCGGACAATCCAGGAACCGACTCTGCGACCAACCTTAGGGAATGTGCAAGGGCATGCTTTGAGCAGCATCCCCCTAAACAGTATGGCCCGTGGTCCACGCGAGGACCGGCTCTCGGCTTTTCAGTAGACTATGTTGGAAGATGTTACTGCAATCATAAGACATGGTCGAATTGCGCCGACCAAAGGTCCACCTCGTATAAAAACTACGATTATGCGAATGGTGGCGACGAATTCCCGAACGACCCCAACGAGCACGCAGATATGGACGGCGACGGCATCGGCGACAACTCCGATCCAGACCGTGACGGCGACGGTCACGCCAATGCTGTGGACGAATTCCCGAACGACCCCAACGAGCACGCAGATATGGACGGCGACGGCATCGGCGACAACTCCGACAGGGACAAAGACGGCGACGGTGTCGAAGACGTGTCGTCCATTACGGACCATACAACGTACAAGGTATTTTGGTCTTTAACGCAGAGCTGCGAGGATATTGGTGGAAAAAGTATCACGGACGTTGGGGAATGTGACGCCGCCTGGTATCGGGGAATGGGGAAAACCCCCGGAAACGCGAAAACCGGTTATGATTCTATAATCAATACAAGTCCTTGGGGGGCTACCGTAGCCCCTTGTATGGAATGGTCAGGGGGGTGGGGTTATCATAACTCAAACAGCAATCCCGCAACCTATGTTTGCTCTCATCCAAGTTACGTTGCCCGTCAGGACTTAGGTGCGTGTCTCTGCAAATTCGACGCCTTTCCGAACGACCCTAACGAGTACTCTGACATGGACGGCGACGGCACCGGCGACAACTCCGATTCGGACAAGGACGGCGACGGCGTTGCGGATAGTGCGGACGCCTTCCCTTTTATCCACAAAGAATCGGCTGATTTCGACGGCGACGGTATCGGTGACAACACCGATGAAGACGCAGACGGCGACGGTCATAAGGACCACAAATACGTGACGTTTACTGGAGATGGGACAAGCTCTTGCGCGTCGCATGGCGCTCTGCCCATTTCTACATTCGCGGAATGCAAACAAGCTGGAGAATTATTACAAGACCATAACTTCTTGAATGGTGTCACCGGAAGCAGTTGGACTCAGGGGGATTTGGGCAACCCATACTGTTTGACTTGGGGCACCGGTGTGTATTTTAATACCGACGCAACGGCAAAAGATGCGTGCGGCATAACAAACTATGCTAACGATCCGACTCTTGGCAACTGCATATGCAAATTGCCGATGGCCCCTGACGCCTTCCCGAACGACGCCACAAGAACAACGGATACAGATGGCGACGGTACTGCAGATTGGCGCATAGTCAGCGGTGAAAAGGTCATTGAGGATTGGATGCCAAATGACGCCAGTAGTACACAAGATTCGGATATGGACGGTGTCAAAGACAGCGCTGACACATACCCAAACGACCCGAGAAGAAAGATCGACGTGCGCGCCGGCCTCACGCCAAGTGTGTATGCATACCCGATTTCACCGAGTCAAAAGATATCCTTTACAGAGTATAAATCCTTTGTGTCCCCTACGTCGGGACAATCATCGTGCGCGGCGAACGGCTACGAACCAATCACGACCAAGGCGGAGTGCCATGCCGCCGCTGCGGCATTGGGAAAGTCCCCCCAAGAAGGCGGTTTTGGCGCGGGGATGGGCTACTGCATTTTTTGGAATCCCGGCCAGGTTTGGTGGAATCCGACAGCGAATGCGGACAAATGTGGCCACACGTCTTATCTTGGCCACCCGAATTTAGGTCCTTGCGTGTGCAAGAAGCCTAGCCTTTCCTACACGCCGCAACACATGGCCGCGCAAGTCTTCGAAGCCTCACTGACAGCGAATGTCGACGGCTACGTTGCCGAGTTGGTTGGGAATAAAGCCTGCAATTACGCCGAATCTGCCGTCGTCAAGCCTCCATTGGTTTACAATCAGGGCACGCGGGCTCAGCAGGTAACGAACTGCAAAAATTTGTGTGCGGATACGACTCAATGGGGAACGGTCAAAGACTCAGAAGGCATGCCAGAGTACAAAACGGCTCACATAGACGGATATCCGACGAATTATCATGTTCGCGCAGATGGAAGTTCCCATACATTGCTTCCGTATGATAGTCAGTCTGGAACGTGGGAGGAGTGGGTCTCTAACTGTGCAAAGGCATGTTTCCACTATTCGAATCCGCTATCAAAGATAAAAGGCTTTTTCCTTTCAAACAGTAATGGAAGGTGTCATTGTTCCTACAAACATTCATTAGAAACCACGAAGACGACATCTAACTACGTAAGTTACGACTTCAAAACCGATACAGACGCGATGAACTCCGAAGACAAGATACGAGGTTTCTTCCTGCACAATGGCATCGGTAACGCCGCTCTGAAAGGCCAGTGCGTGTGCATTAAACAAGACCCGTATAAAAACGTCGAGAGCGGGCACGAGTGTCTGTCTCAGTACGATACGTACGCAATCCGAGGAGAAGAGTGCGAAAAGACGTCGCGACCCGAGTACGAAAGCGTTTGGGAAGAAGTGAGGGGCTACTGTGATCCGTTTCTCTCGGCAGTCGACAATGTTAATTTCGAAGATTGCGAAAAGCAGTGTTTTGAAGACGAGACTTGTCTGAGTTTTTCGTATTTATATGCATCGTCCACTAATTGTCGTAAATGTACGGGTCCAAAAACAGTAACCGTCAATCCCCACCCTTGGAAAACGTACCATAAGCGTTCGGCGGCCAACCAGCGGTTTTTGTCCGACAATATGCCGCCTATGTGTCTGACAAATATAGACAGTGTTTGGTCCGGCGCCACATACACCGGCTGCGATGGTGCTCGCACGGCGGACGGCACGCCATTTTCATCATATTGCGATGGTTCTAACCCAACGCATTACATCGATGCCCACAGAGAATTCTACGAGAAATGTTGCGAATGGACTGGCAGTGCGTGCGTCAACAAGTGGGACAATCGGTTCTACGACGCCTCTACGCAAAAGTACAACCGCGTCAAATCGAATTCGAAATGCCGGCGCGTGTTCAAATGGACAAAACCACACGGCGACGACGCTATGTGTTATGACCAGGGATCTTCTTTGCGCGTATATTCTGCGGACTCAAATACTTGTCCGGCCGGCGATCGCGAATGCCATGTCGTGAAATGCGCAGAAAAATGTTTCTCTGGGGAATATGGTGCGAGCGGGACTGCGGATTTGTTGCGGTACGGCCATAACGGATTTAACGACATTATGAAAGGGTTTGGGGTAGACCACAAAAATGGTATATGCGAGTGCACGACGTACGGACAAATGCCGTGCGGGTCTGAACTTGAAGACGGTTCGTCCACCGAACTTGCGACGGATTCATTTACCGGATACGAATTCATGTTTGAATGTCCCGAAGACGATACGAAAAAACTGACCAATTCCAAACTCTTGGAGGAACGCGGTCGGTGCACAAACAAAGCTGATGTTTACAACACGAACTCACTTGGCACGTGCAACGAAGTCCAAGCGGGATCCTGCGAATCCAAAGCGTACGAATGTGCCAAAACCTGCGCAGCATACCATTACGTGGAGACCAACAAACTGCAATCGAATACTAACGGCGTAACCTTTTACTCGGATCTGTACGTTGTGCCTTGGGAAACAGCATGTCCTATAGGAGATATTTGCTCGAAAATGAAAGGTAGAATATTGCCGGGATTCGCTTGGTCGTTCACGTCGTCGGTAATGAGCCCTATGCGAGTGTCAGAAGACGAGTATGTGTTTGGTGCAGCTGCGGGCAGTTACTTCAAAATGGTATCCGTCAAGTTTGGCCGACAAACACGCGAGTTTGTGCTTTCTGAGAGCCGGTACGTGACGTCGTCTACGGTTTCGAGCTTGTCGGCGCTAACGAATGCCAAATGGAGAGCCGCGACCAAGCAAGGCGGTGGCGGTACCTGTGGCACCAACCAGTACTGTGCCGGTGAATTTTATCTCACCAACGAAAACCGCTGCACTTGCCGGCAGAGCGTTGCTGGCAGCAGCTTGGCATGCACGAACAACAATGATGTCAATTACTTGACGGTCAAAACCCATATGACGAAAACAGTCGCAGACAGCCAAACAGTCAATGCCGAATACAATGCGTTGACTTTGACCGAATCCGCTTTTGGAACCGGCAAAACGTGCAGAAAAGACGTGACATTTATTAATGATTCCAAAGATCGCAACGATCGGCTAATTCAGCGCCAACGCTACAAATCGCTCACCATGTACTTGAAGCATGCAGACTACGACGCTTCGAATGGAGATTGCAATTCGAAGACTGGCAATTTGAAGACTGAATGCGAAAAGACCCAGTGCGCGAAACAATGTTATTCTGGTGAGTATGGCCCGTACGGTCAAAATCCGACGAATTCGGACCCGCGCATTAGTGCATTGTACACAAAAGTTTATTCCGGTGGCTATCTCACCAATTACCACAAGTACTGGTATACTTCGTTGAGCAGCGCGGATTCTAATCAATTCCGAATATATGCTGGATGTGGCCAAGCCTTATCCGGTGGAGATAGTAACACTTATCCAGACGGTTCGTCAACTTGCGACGCTTCTGATGAGAAACAAGTTGACGAATGTGCCGCCGCTTGTTACAATTATGTTTACAGCAGTGGCTTAAAAATGGCGGGATTTTTCGTTCAAAATAGTATTGGGAGGTGCTACTGTTCGATTCCACGAGGCAGGGCCACGCAGTATACACCGAAGACGGCTTGGACGACAAGCGCCGTCTACGACCACTACGATTTCAATCGTATTTACGGCGAAATGTTTATGGGTTGGCCGACCACGAATTCGGTTTCGGTGTACGGTTCATGGACACATAACAATTGGCGTATCTTCGACGGTCACGGCCAGACAAGAACAACTTTTCCGACTGTATATAATAGTAATGGTTACGGCGGGTTTACTAGCAATCAGATACGTCCCAATACATATCCAGACGGAACGACCATGTCTAGCACCACCACGTACGATCAGCGCATTGAAGAGTGTGCTAGAGGATGTTTCACCTGGAAAGATCCGAATGGCAATCTCGCAAAGGCATTCCTCGTGACTGCTAACAACGGCAGATGCTACTGTTCGTATGTAGGCAATAAGAGAGGCACAAGTACAAATGCAGGCGGTTATATGGGGGGCAATTTCATTCGCGATACGTTGCCGAACTTTGGCCGCGGCAAAATGAAGGCGATCGAGTACAATTCGAATTCCGGCGAATGTTCTTGTAGGTCTGAAAATTCGGCACAGTGCAACGCGGAACAGGTGCGAACTTCGTATGCGTACAGGGGGGGGGGCATTTGTGACCCCCCCTTAGGCGTCCGCATGTACGAAGGCGCTAGCGACAATCCCGGAACAACAACGGACGAAAGGACGAAAGCGTGTGCAACGGCGTGCCACCTTCAGAAAGTGTCACTTGCGAATTCATGGGCCACGCTAGGACCTGCCACTGGCTTTTCGGTGTACGCGTCTTCTGGCAGATGCTACTGCAATCACCAGACATACTCGTCTTGTCCCAGCATTAAACATACTTCATATAAATATTATGATTTCACCTCGGTAGTCGAAAAGTCAATTTCCTACACGACCTGGTACGACATACATTTCCAAAGCAAAAGGTTAGGATCGAAACATTTGATAACAAAGTCAACATAAAATATTAAATTTTAAAAAAAATATAAGTAACGCATTTATTATATTTCAAAAAAAAACACAGTATTTAAGTATTCGAATAAAGATCAATGATGACACAAGTGATATTATTAATTTTTTGTTTGTTTGTCTCGGCAACGGCTTATTGCGACAATGCTGGCCATAGTGTTGGAGACGCGTTTTTTATGGACAATCATGGACAGTGTCGACCATGTTCGCATTCAGAAGATAGCGGAACGACGACGCGAGAAGACATTGCCTATCCCGCGTACAAAAGGATAGGACATTACGCGACTCTTTATGCTAATGGAGAAGGCGGCTCCGAATATCACATGTATAATGGCGTAGGCTCGACCGGACCAACAAATACATATCCTGACGGTACTCAATTGGAGGAAGCTAGCGAAGAGAAAAGAGTTAATGAATGTGCAAAAGCGTGTCGCAACTTTGTCAGTCCCGCAGGAAAAAATGCGAAAGGGTTTCTTGTGAATCCAAACGGCAGATGCTTCTGCTCGGCGTTTCTTGCAGACTATGGCACTCCGATAAATAATGATTATACTGGTTACGATTTTGTCGGCGATGAAACAACTGTTGTGCCCAGACTCCTGCAATCGGCAACATTTTGCACAAACCAAGTGGCTATGGACTACATTCAAAACTCTTCTCCACAAGCGTGTGCTGAATACTGCTACTCAATAGGTCAAACTGGGTTCTTTATCAACCATGCCGGTGAACATGCCTATGCGTGCAAGTGTTCTACCGATAGTTGCAAAGCTAGATACTCTTCTAAATACGATGCAAACTCGTACTCTGTGAGTGTTGTCAACACTGATAAAGGTGACTTGGATTCGGCGTATCACGCTGTCAAACCTCATTTGCAACAAGAGGCTGGCACGTGCAACATGCCGAGATACAAACTGAAAGCTTCTGGGAATGTTTGTGTGGGTAAACCTTCGTATACGCATAAGGGCGGCGGTATTTGTATGGCATTGGGCGTCCGCGTATTCGCCGGGTCCAGTGACAATCCTGGAACAAACGCAGAGTCTTACACATTATGGTGTGCAAGGGCGTGTTCTTATCGCGAACCCCCCGATGGCTACGGTCCATGGTCTAATCAAGGGGACGCCGTTGGCTTTTCGGTGTACGAGCCTTCCGGCAGATGCTACTGCAATCATAAGAAATACGCGTCTTGTACTGCCGATCTTGACCATACTTCATATAAATATTATGATTACAATGTCGAATCCCCGCAGAAACATATCTCCGTGGGCTACGACGCTACGAAAGCCCCCGAACTATGCGCAAAAAGATGTCGTTCTGAAGGGTACACCGGTTTTAGCATTGACAGATTGACGTACGCACCCGCACTCGGATGCAAGTGCGTAAGCGATGGATGCAATGAAATTCATGCAAACTCTGGCTTTGACGCGTACACCATCGAACCGGATTTTTTCGCCATGCATACTGTGGACACGTCGAAAGCAAATTACGTTGAAGAATGCGCCACAAAATGTACACATAGCACCGCCGGCTCTACATACATTGGAGATGGCTATTGTGCGCCGGACGTGTCAAAGAATACGAATACATACTTTCCATACTGTGAGGCCGCATGCCGAAACGACCCGGAATGTGATGCGTTCAGCTACATCAATAAAGATGACCATTCGGGAATATCAAATAGTCAGTGCATCTTATCTGTGGATGCGTCGTGTCAAACAACAGCTGACAATTCAAATAGCTATCCGTGGAAATCATTCAAATTGAATCGATACGGCAAAACCGCCAAAAGTTTCTCCGTGCGCAAATCCGATGGACAATGCTTGTGCAAAGATTATTCGTGGGAAGAATGCCAAAGCAAGGGCAACACTGACGAGGGGATATACTCATTGAGATTTTCCGGCAGTTGTCCTCGATATATTACGACTACCGAAGAATGCGAGGCAGCCGCGCGATACTTGAATTTGCCAGAACAAAAGACCGGATCGCCGGGTTACCCGACTATCAACAACGCAGGCCTAGAGTATGGTTGCATCCTTCAGCATCCAACGACCAGTCGCCTGGAATTGTACCTTAATAAGCCGTCAGGCGTAACGAACAACTGTGCACATTCAGGTTATGGTTGTATTTGCGCAGAGACCGACACGTCATTGCAAATTGATTCGTACGACATTGTGCCGGATATCAAATTGCCTTTGCTGCATCGTCACTGCGAAGATTGCACTAGCGCCTACAAAGACTTGTACTATGTGCGTCGAACACCTTTCTCAAAATCAAACGACGCCGATATGATAATGAACACGTTTGGACTTGCCCGTGACAACGTGCTTCATCTTGATTTCGAAATATATTCGGACAAGACGACGGCTGAAGACGCGGCCGTCAAAGTATTGCGAGCCCTCCCGACAAAGGAAGTGGTTGCAACGTATCGGTCAGGTTTGAAAAAGGAGTGCGAGGGCGACTGCAACACTGACGGAGACTGCGAAGGCGATTTGATTTGCTTTCAAAAAACGAGCGACGCAAGCGCGCCGACGCCGGTTCCAGGTTGCACCGGGGATGCCAGTCACGTGAATCACGCGACTGGTACGTCTATGGACGTCTGCATAAAACCATGGCCATCGAATGCGCCTACGCTCCCATGGGTCAATTTGGGCGGAACACCACCACGCAAGATGGGACGTTGTGAAGGCGATTGTGATTCACACGACGATTGCGAGGGTCATTTAGTGTGCCACCAGCGTTATGGTAGTACCGAAAAGACACCAGGATGCTCGGGTGGTTCCATGGCCAGTGGCTACGACGTGTGTATGGACCCGGTTATTCCAGTCCAGTTAACGCTTGGCCTGACTGAACAAATGCAATGGTCCAAGGTATTTGACGGAGAATGTACATCGGGGTCTGAGTACAACATGTATAAAGGATGTGGCAGCAGCTCAGGGCGAACAAATACGTACCCGGATGGCAGCGACGTGTGCGACGCGACGGCTGAAAAAAGAATCGATGAGTGCGCCAAGGCATGTCTTGACTTATACCCTACTTTACCTGGCTTTATCATAGCTGATCTAGGCAGATGTTTTTGCGAAACTGCCGAATCAGCGCACTGCTCAAATAATAGAGGGACCACTTCGTACGATCGATACGACTTCAACACACTTGGGTTCCCCGGTATGGGCATTTCACCGACAGAAGAATGCCCAGTTGGGAAAATTTGCCCGCTTATCAGTGGTCGAATGACTCCAGAAGGTGGAGCGTTTACTAATCCCGTTGGCAATCGAATGCACCCAATGCGCGTCTCTCATGGGGAGTTTGTCTTTGGTGAGGTCGCCGGTTCGTGGTTCAAAATGGTTTCTGTAACGCTCGATCTTGAGTTACTAAAGAGCAAATACATTTCAAGCAGCACAGTGCCAAGGCTTTCGGCTTTGACAGCAGCACAGTGGATCAGTGCCGGCTTGCAAGGAGGAGGAGGTACGTGTGGTTCGAGTCAATATTGTGCGGGCGATTTCAAGTCGCATAAGTCGTCTTCTGCAATAAGCGGGAGCGGCCAAGACGTCTCGTGGGGCACCATTTCGGCCTCTTCTCTGACGTCCGTATGTCCTGTTGGAACGATATGCGCAAAGGTCACCGGCAAACACAATGCGTATCAAATGCAGCCCATCGGCGAGGGATACGAACTAAACCGGGGCGAAGATGCAACAATGGGTCGCATCCTAGTGTTCGGAGGCAGTGACTATTCAAGTGCGCATGGCAACTGCAACGCAATGTCGGGCACGGCCAAAACAGATTGTTATGTCAAGACATGCGCCGAGTATTGTTTCGAGGGAAAATACGGACCCCAAGGCGCAAACCCTGTGTATTCGGATTCGTATTATACAGGACTCGGATCCGGTCCCGGTCGCGGCGTGTTCAAAAGTTTCTTTATTAAAGACACGGACGGCCGTTGTTATTGCTTGGATTTCCATTCACAAGAGGCAAGTGAACAATTTAATAAGAATCAGAAACTTGTCATAGATCACGGCGGCTCGCCAAGCTCGGCAAATTTACCGCTTGCGGAATGCGAGGGCGACTGCGATTCTGATGCACACTGTCAGGGCGAACTGGTATGCTTTCAAAAGTCGAGTACTTTTCCACCACCCCCCGGATGTGCGCCGAATAATTTTGCAGCGGGTCACGATTTCTGCATACGCCCCGACGCCTTTTGGCATCGAATTACTAAGGGCTCTTACACGACATACGATTTGTCCGGATATGAAGTGAAAAAGACGCATCCCTACGTACTGGACGCGAACACTCTGGTTTTCGGCAAATATGTGCCCTATGGGTTTAAACGAGAAAAAGGCTATTGTTCGAACCAGGGTTCCAGTACCTTAGTACCATTCGATACGTGTCAGCAAGAGTGTGAGGAACGTTCGGACTGCACCGGTTTTGTGTATTTGCACGAAACCAGACAGTTGTGCGCGATTATGACGACTACGTGTAGTCTCGTGACAAACAATCTAAATTGGGTGCATCACAAGAAAAGTGGTGGTCAGCCCGCGCGTTTCATGATGGTGGCGACGGACATGGACGGCAATCAAATAGAAACGCGTTACACTACGTTGATCAGACGCATCGAGGACATGACGTTGGCCATTTGGAATTCTGCCTCGGGTACAAAGGTTACCCAAACTGGCAAGACATGCGACGCGGATCAAGTATGGCCGAATAACAATTGCGTGACAGATGTGAGTATCAATATTGATGTAAACGTTGATCATTGTCCGACGACCGAGATTCAGGAAATGTCGGACTGGCTTACGCCCACAGTCAGCGGCAATACGTTTACGGTTACGCCAGAAAGCGATTACTTTTTATTTTTTTCTGGCAGTTGTGAATCGAGGGGCTATGTACCAATCGCTAACAAGGCTGAATGCGATGCCGCAACGTCGGCTTTAGGCAGAGTCGCTGGATATAACCAAGCCTACACGGCTGGCAACAGACCACGTTGCTTTGCGTACTCGACTACGCCAACAAAAATTCACTACAATTCTCATAGTGTCGTAACAACAGTTGCTGAGATCGCAGGCCAAGCGTCGGATTTCGGCGGGATCGTCTGCAAGGAAAAAACTGCGGCGACCCATATCACGTTGATAGACATGGACGGTGAACACATTGAGCAGTTTACGCACGCCGGCATGACCTATCAAGGCAACGTCGAAGTTGGGAATGATGTCGCGCCAGTGACGGTGGCATCTCCACACCAATATTTTTTGATTTCGTCAGGAACTTGTGCCTCGCATGGTGCTGTACAGGTCACTGACGAGGCCGGCTGTCAGGCCGCTCGAGATGGCCTTGGTGGCGCATCAAAGAGTTGGGCAACTGGGAGTTTTGCTGTTGGCAGCCGACCAAACTGTTTTGTCTATACACATATTCCGAACAGTGTGTATTACAATACCAACACTGGTTCGACCGATACGCCAAAGGTTGTACCGACTTGGACAGCACAAGTCGTGTGCAAGAAGACTGAAAACGTTATTGAAATTACTGCCACAGATTGGTCCGGCTCTGGTTCCACGGCACCGTCCGGCGCTGCAATAGGCGTGTACACTGGCAAGCAATCGTGCTTTCCTAAATTTGTTTACCTCGGCGCAGGCACTTGTGGCGACGATAGTCTGTACACAAATGTACTGACTCTGTCAGACTGTGCTCGACTGTGTCACGAACAGGGAAAATGCGACGGGTTTTCGTTTTCGTCGTCAACAAAACGTTGCTACTTGTCCGACGCGAAATGCATGCCGCCAGACCAAACGCCCGAGACGTCCGGCGCGCAGCGATACGCGCTAGACCCTTACGATTTCCACGGCGATAAATGCCGTTGCAACGAGAACGATTGTGATACAGAAGACATGGAACACAAGTATTGTAATGTGGCCACCGGTCAATGCCTTGCGAAAAAAACCGATATGCCCTTTGGTAGCTCAGTCACCGGTTCGGCATTGAGTTCGCCAGCAATGTGCGCAGAAACTGCTGGCGCTACAAAGAACGCAATTGGCTGCAAATGTGGAAATGAGATTTGCTCGGAGTTCGAGCGCTACTGTCGTAGTGGCACGTGTCGGTCGGATAGATACTTGTCACAATGTCCCGCATCGCCCACGAAAACTTCTGAGCAATGCCTTTGTGGTGCGTCATCCTGTGCTGCGAACAAGTACTGTGCGGACGGCCAATGTTTGGCCGCGCCACCGTGCACACACGCGGACGGCGTTACAAAGAACACGGCGGCGTGCACGTGTGTCAGTGGTACTCCTTGTGCAGCAAATTCGTATTGCGATGCTTATTTTTTGGCATCAACTGGCAAGTGCACAGATCACGGTGGTATAGGAGTTACAACTAAGCAAGGCTGTATAGATGCCGCATATTGGTTGGGCTTAACCGACATATATAACAATCCGGGGTCACCACTCTACAGTGATTATAATTATGGTTCAACGCATCCTCGATGCTTTTCTTATGAGGCACGGACAGGATGGAGTCAAAGTATGAGATACAATAATAACATGTATTACTATACAGGCGGCGTGGCATACGAAGGAAATTCATATTGGGGAAATGTTCTGATGAGAATACCTTGTAGAAAGCAGACACCACAGTGTCTTGCGGCGCCACTGTGCGCCAACCAGGACGGTACCGCGAATAATGTTGGGCAATGCACTTGCCAATCTGGTACGACTACAAACGTGTGCTCTGCGTCTCAAAACGGCTGCAAGAACGGCGTTTGCCAAGCAAAACGCGATTGCAGCTCGACGCCGAGTGAAAACGACGAAGACTGCTTGTGTGGTAATGACGTGTGCGCCGTGGCGGACAGTAGCGGACATAGGCACTGTGATTCAAGTACTACCCCTGTATCGTACCACCTGTTTGCATCTTCCCCGTCTGGGCAAACATCGTGCGCGGCGAACAATGCGCGACCCCTCACTACAGAGGCGGAATGTGGAGCCGCTGCCACGGCACTAAACAATGGTTACGTCAGTACCGTCAATTGGTACGGGTCCCGCGGATATTGCTTTAGATGGGGCAGCTCGTACCTAAGATTTAATACGGGAGCGGTTGCTGACATATGTGGTCATGAAGGTTATGATGGTCACACGGACTACGGCCCTTGTGCTTGCAAAACTGGTGGACCTAAGTGCATAACAGGCACGTCCGAGTTTGGCAAACACCCGAATTGGGGAACGGACACTGCTGCAGCGTCAGCGCGCGAGGCATCGAAATTCGACTCTTTGGCACCGTTGTGCGCCGAACAGTACTGCAACGGCGTGTCTTCAAACCCGACTGATTGCATTTGCGGTACTTCGGAAGAAGATCCCGACCGCATTTACTGCAAGGCCGGAAAGATTTGTAATGTCAACGTTAATGTGGTGTTTGACGTGGCCAACACAGCCGGCGTTGTGTCACAAGTCTCAGTGCGCGACGGTGGATTCGCCGGCAAAGACGGTCTCACCCGCCCGCAGGGCAGATGCCCCCACACAGACGGTATTACAAAGAATACATACGCGTGCTGGTGCATGCCTTCTTCGGCTACGGCGGCGGATCCTACACAGGGTCACGAGGCGTGTCTTGGCAATTGCATGAAGTATTGCCTGAACAGTAAGCTGTACGACGCGCCACTGTGTCCGAATGGACATCGTTCCGCAAAGAATTCCGCGGAGTGCATGTGCGGCACAAACAAATGCTCGGCGGGCACGTACTGCCAAGCCTCTCATAATATGTGTTCTGCCACGAAGAAATGCAAGATTGGACAAAAGATTACGGAGCAATGTTCATGCGGCGAGAATCTTGTGCGTGGATCTCCGTACAGAATGACTTGTCAGGTCGACCAGTACTGTTTCCTGCAAGAGCCTACAAAGTCGAGTGTCAGTTATTATGATTTCAGTTCAGGCACATGCTTGCACAGAGAACCTAGCGTATCCTCGGCGAATGCGATGGATTGTGCGCAAAAGTGCGCGGGGCTACAATATATTTTGATTTCGTCAGGAACTTGTGCATCGCATGGTGGTGTACAGGTCACTGACGAGGCCGGCTGTCAGGCCGCTCGAGATGGCCTTGGTGGCGCATCAAAGAGTTGGGCAACTGGGAGTTATACCCCCGGCACCCGACCAAACTGTTTTGTCTATACACATGTTCCAAACGCTGTGTATTACAATAGAAACACTGGTTCGACTGAGACACCTATGCTCGTGGGAAGCCACACAGCACAAGTCGTGTGCCGCGGACACTATACCGGCTTTACGCGCAATTCGGTAAGCGGCGACTGTCGATGTTCCGGGTCGTGCGATACAGTGAACAACTATGGTCATAGCCAATGGTCGTCATATCACCTTTACACCGACAGAGTGGCTGTTTGCTCGAATACGGATGCCCGCTGTGACGCGACTGGCCTAGTGAAGAACACGGCGGGTTGTTTGTGTGGCGATGACAATACGCTTTGTGGCACGAACAAGTACTGTTTTGATAATATATGTCAAGATTTTCCAGTGTGCGCGCACCAAGATGGCGAGACGATCAATTCTGCAGCGTGTTTTTGTGGCGATTTCACCAATACATTGTGCGCTCCCCACGTCGGTCTCTATTGCCAACAGGGCACGTGCAAGAAACAGCCTTTGTGCGACCATCAGGACGGCCTGACAGCGAATTCTGAGGCGTGTGTGTGTGGCGATACTTTGTCAGGGCATTCGGTTTGTGGCAGCGGTCAATTTTGCCATCAGGACACGTGCAAAAACGAGCCACTGTGCGATCATCAAGACGGTGTGACAGCGAATACTAAGGCGTGCGTTTGTGGCAATGATTTTACGTCTGGACATCCAACATGTACGTTGTCGAATGAGTATTGTGGCAACAACATTTGCAAAACGAATCCGATTTGTCCTCATCAAAATGGTCAGGTTTCTGAAGGCCCTTGTTGGTGCGGTGGTGGTTTTGGCGCGGGCATGGCATGCACTAGTGCAAATCCCTTTTGCACCATGGCTACGTGTTATCCTTATAAAACTTGCGTTTACGACGAAGGTTCAAAGATCGTAGATGAATTCTGCTCCTGCGGTCCGCATGGCTCTATCGATCCGGAATTCGATAAAATTGAATTCATATTCGGCGACAGCAAATTCTCACCGTATTGTGAAATTCAAGAAGCATATATTTCGGCCAACCCTAAGTGCGAGGCGTATGAAGATGGTAAAGAGTTGAGCCTGTTTGACATTGAAAGCTGCACTTGTTTTTTGGACAATGGTTCAGAAGAGACGTGCGAATCGACGAAAGATATTATTCAGATAACGTATTCGAACGATTATACCAATTCCGTGAATCAATTGGACACACCGACGTGCGAGTTGTATTCGTCGAGATCGGATGGTCGCAAGAATTGTGTGCGTTCGCGCAATTACCCCAACGCATTTGACGAAAACGATTCGTGCGCGGTCGAATTCATCAAGTCCGGTACTCTAAGAGTCAAAGACATGAAAATTGAAAGTAAGATGACAATTAAAGAACACAAAGGTCCGTGCCCCCCATCGCATCCGTACTTGGAGAAATATGGCACGTCAAGTTCGTACTGGTGTTATAAGAACCCTGGCAATATCGGCCCGTGTCGCATGTTATATTCTGGCATTGCGCCACCCGCCGACGGGACGTGGGGAACGAGTCAAGCCGATTGTCCGGCGTGGCAACCTGGCCTCAAAACGTCCGGCCTTAAGAATACGCCTCCGTCTAATTTTGCAGACAAGACTGGGCTCGCGGCTCCGACAAATTTGAATTGGCTATGGCTGGCAAAATCGGGAAATATTGACCAAACCTGCAACACGTACGAGTACCTGGAAATTGGCTACTGTTCCGACTATAAGTATTTGCCCGAAGGTGCGTACCCTGCTCGTTTAGACGAAATGCATGCTCTTTACAGCCCAGATCCAATTCAAGAATGCATGAACCGATGTCTGGATGCATACCCGAGTTCACAGGCATTTTTTACAAAGGCGGGCGAAGAGTGCAGTTGTTCGAGCGGATCATGTTCTACGAGAACAGAGAGTTCAACTTTGTACGAGTCTTACAAAATCGTCTCAACCGCGGCGGCTTGCGGCGAACAAGTGATATGGACGCACGACATTACGAAGAAAGAAGACCGGACCATAGAAGTGCAAAAGGGTGGGCGATTGCTATGGCAGGCGGGCATGCACATGTCTCACGTTGTTCCACAGACGGCTACGGGCGAAGTGAGTGGATTTGATATGTGCCTCGAAGACATAGACCTTTTCTCGACCAGCAAGCCTTATTGCGTCGAACAGTCTGGATGTAAGGAGACGCCTCATCCATGCGATTATTCGCGTGAAGTGGCAAAGACGAATGTGTGTATAGTAGTGCCAGGTTCTCCAGAAACAGAGGCTCTCACCAAGGTAAATACGGGCGACGACAGTGACGATACCATATCCTTCCACGAATCCTCGAACACGAACTACGATACATTCAAGGGATCGTCAGACATACCTTACACAGAGGAGAGAGACGGAAAGTGTTCGGACAACGACTACGAATGGTCGAAAACTTCAAAACTTTCGGAATGCGCAGAGAAACGCGCAGATTCAATCATAGCGTTGGTTGCGTGCACACACGAAGACGGACTAACAGAAGTGGCCAAGGAAGTCTGTGCGTGTGGTGAAATCGTCTGTTCAAAGGGCGAATTCTGTGTCCTGGGTTCGCACGGCGCTGTTTGCAACAAATACAAGGCGCTTGACGACAAACAATGCACGAGATCCGAGCTCGCCACAGAGAAATATACCGGGGTAGAATATGTTATGCAACGTGAGACCGGCAGTTACGGCAAGGGACTTTATAATGAGGATGAAAGTGCACAGAGATACCATGAGAATCGGATGTACGCCGGATGTGGTAATTCTATCGAAGACCACGAGTACCAAAAAGTCTCTACCATACATTCGTCGCGTGGTTGTGGCACGTCCCCTTCATTGTATTCGTGGGCGCCATACGTCAGTGCTGGTACCAGAACCACTGAGGCGTATTGTGCCGCGGCTTGTGGTGACCTTTTACGAGATGGATCGCTTGGCACATTTGACATAGAAAAACCGATAAGGCATTTTGCTTCGTGGAGAGGCAGTGGCTATGCCTGTCACTGCCATAAACTCGATCAGTCAGACTTTTGTTTGGAGAGGAACAGCGATTTGAGCTATAAGAATTTGGTCGTGACTGGCACTGGTCAGAGAACCCTGGACATTACTACACAGGTATATTCTTCTGGAAATACCTATCCGGACGGGACCGATGTGTGCTTTGCGTCCAGGGAAAAGAGAGTTCGAGAGTGTGGCTTAGCTTGTGCGAATATGAACACAGAAGACACTAATCACAAGAAAAACTTCAATAAACACCAGAGAGCATTGTCTTTCTTTCTCCATCCCCAAACCGGGCGGTGTTACTGCGCTCCCGGGTCGGCCAAAGCTTCCAAAAAAATGGGGACGCAAGGAGGTAGTTCAGTGTACTCGTCGTACGAGTTAACATCATCATATTGTGGTGACGGTCCGTCTGGAGGGCGCTGGAACAAAATCAAACACGACCCTGTACGTATTACTCGGCGTGGCATCGGTTTTTATGTGACCAAGCACACAACGTATAGCGGCAATGAAAATAACGGTCAGTCTTCATACGATTCGGATGCCAAACAGATCCTGTTGTTTGAGGGTCTAGACTACAACATGTGTGGCGACAATGACGCCACATGTAGATCCTTGGAATGTGCAAGAAGATGCAGAAACGGTCAGTACGGGGCTTCTGGCCCAGAACCAAGATATTCCTCGCCGAGTCTCAAAGGACTTTTGGGTGGGTTTGGATACAAGAGCGGCAAAATGATTTCGATTGATCCGGACACTGGCAGATGCTTTTGCCATTTGTACTCTTACGACGAAGCGTATGACTCTAGTGACATTTTCCTTCCGGTAACGAGGACCGACACTTTGCACGCTTATGATATAATCGACACGCCTGAAAAAAGTCTGGAACCAAAGCTCCAACTCGTGTTGCAAGGCGATGGCACTTGCGAGGGCATTCGATACGTCGCGCCCTGGTCCAGACCACTCGAGTACCCAGATGCGAAATGCAGACCGGCCAGCGAAACCATTTTTCACGACACTGGCAAAATGGGGGTCTATGGCCTTCAGACGGATCTCGGAGAATGCCAGCAACTATGCGAAGGAGATCCAGAATGTTCTCGTTTCAGTCACGAAATCGAGCGCGGTCCCGACGGAAAGCCGACGTTTCAACGTTGCATCGTTTCGAATCACGACTGCTTGCCGAAATTCGATCTTGTCAGTGGTGTACAAAATATTCCGGAATCGGAGCGGTTTACCAAATTACAAGGAGGCATTGAATATATTACAAAGGACTATATTGGCAAGTCAGGTGGAACGCATACGTATCTTAGGTATGGCCACTGTACGTCCTATACTAGGCCACCAGGACCGTGGGGATGTGGAGGCGGGTGTTATGCTTACTTTTTGCCGAAACAGAATGCTATGGCCAGAAATGATCCGAAGACTGAATGTGCGTTGCGTTGCGCGGATTATGGTAAAGAGGCTTTCTACGTTGTAGATTGGACTATCGCCGGCGATGTATTCCGATGCATGTGTGCGACTAACGACTGTCCGAGCAGTACCGGCGGAGGTTTAAGCTACAAGATTGAACTCGAAAACTTTGTAACCCCAGTGTCTTCGATTTACGTCAAACCGAAAGACTTTTCTCCGCCGCTGGGAAAAGCATACAGCTTTCTAGGAGACGGCGTATTGGGCGGTTTAATCCTCCCTCATAAGGCAGACGGGACAGTGCAGACTCCGGATTTTTCATATGCTCGTAAGGGGGCTGGTATTTGCACGCCTGGCAATTCAGATACTAATCTCGGCGTCCGCGCGTACCACGGTGAAGGCGACAACCCAGGAACAAACGACGCGTCGCGTATAGACGCGTGTGCAAGGGCGTGCCGTCTTGAGAACGTACCACTCGCTTACGGCACGTGGGCCTCGCAAGGATCTGCCACTGGCTTTTCGCTATACAAAGCCAGTGGCAGATGCTACTGCAATCACAAGACATGGTCAGATTGCAGCCATAAGAGACATACTGCTTACGATTTCTATGATTTCGACCAACAAGTCGTGCCGGCCACGTTGAAAAAAGGCAATGGCGGAAACCTATACGTCGCAGAAAGATTGCGTTCTAACCATAAACTTTACAACGCAGACCCCAAAGAAGAGTGCGCGAAACGCTGCTACGAAGACCACGCAAGTTCGACGTTCACTCTGCTTTATGACGAGTATTGCATGTGCGCGTCGGACACAAATCTGGTCACAGAGAACAATGCGTACACGGTGTCGATTGATGAGTCTTCATCGAACAAATATTGCAGCGACAAAGTCAGCAAAGGTACTGTGGCAACGTCCTCATCTGCATACGTTGGCGGTAACGCACAAACGTGTGCAAACGAGTGCGCCAAAAAATTATTCGAGGGAAAACTCGGTGACGTCGACATTACTCAAGACACTACGATTTATGTCAGCCACGGCAACTGTTGTTCAAGACCGACCGGGTGTTTTTGCCACGCACAAACATTGAATGGTCAATGTTCTGATAGTGCAAACCGCATTTATTACAGTACCTACACGTTGCGCAAACTCTCGATAACCGCACAATCTCTTTCTTGGATTGTCGAAGCGGCGAAAAGTTACACGATCGACTCGAACGCGTTCAGTGAATTGAAACACCCTGACAAAACAATAGAATGTGCGAACAGATGTATGGTAAAATTCCCAGACACGCAGAAGATTGTTATGGACGAAAATAACGGGTGTGCGTGCGGTATTGGAGCGTGCAAAACTATCAAACCGGCGGAAGGTAAAACGGTGTACGCATTGTCACAAAATCCGCACGATTTGGCCACTATTTTTGAGTGTGAATCCAAAAGCGGTCTAGAAATGACATCCGTGCAGTGCAAGTGTGGTGACGATGCAATGTGCTCGACAGGGTCGTATTGTTCCGCTGCAAAGTACGAATACGTTCAAGCGAGTGGTACTAGCTGTCCTGCTGGCACCGATCACGTCACGTCGTACGAAGAATGCTCGGATGCTATCAAAAATATGAAGGCAGACGTGTGCAGTGGCAAGTTGTGCAAAACTGACAAGGTTCTTTCGTTTTGGAAAGCTAGCCTAACAGAAGGTTGCTATTGGAATGAGAAATCGAGCAATATTTGGTCCCCATTAGCAACTGCTTACATGAACCATGGCGCATCCTCGAGCAACCACCATCCACAATACAGATTGCAAAAAGGAATGATCGGCGGGCACCCGGAAAAATACAAGGGGGAAACGTGCACCTCAAATCCTGGAATATCTACCACTTTATTCACGCATGGTAATGGGAAAGATGCCGATAAGGTATTCAATCAACAATGTGCAATTTGGTGTGTAACCACTCATCCGAAAAACACTTGCGGCGAAGATCTTACAGGCATTTTGGCCGGGACAAATAATCACTGTTATTGTGCTTACACGCAGTCGCACGGGACTTATAAATATGTTTCGGCAGCGTACACTACGTACGACCTTGTGTTCGACACGAATGATAGGGCCATTTGCCGCAAGAAAGTAGAAGACATAAAACCAGTGTGTTTGGAAACACCACGTCGGCCGACATCTGAAGAGTACTATTTTGCAAAAACTTGCGACATCCCCATAGAGACGTTTGAGGAATGTATCGCCGCAATCAAAATGACCGACGGGTCATCAACTCTTGGAGTAACACAAGTAAATTGGTGGACAGAACCGACTGGATGTTTCAGGATGCATAATAATGCATATTTTAATTCACATGCAACCGGTACACCCATACAAAACATTGCTTCCTTTAGAGCAGTGGGGTGCAAAAGAAAAAAGTCAGAGCCAGTTGGTCTGGATTCTAACGCGATCAATCTGACGCCCGATTTCGTATACAATTACAAAGAAGGCCAATGCGGAATTTCAAAAGGCCAACACTTGCCGTCAAGGGGTTATGTACTTGACGAACAGCACGCGTTTTGCGTGAATGGGCGCTTTCCTATGGAAGGCTTCAATACTGACGTGAAATACGAAGCGGGTCATTTCACGGACGGGTTTGATAACCTATTCGAAACTATCTATGAAGGAAAAAGATGCACTGGCCCTGGCCAGGGTAAGCCGATTTTCGGCGAATATTCAGAATCACACACTGCCAATACAATGCCTTCCGGTGCCCACGCCAGCCAGCACCTTTCGTGGTTTGACGATTTGGGCAATTACTGCGGTGCTTGGTCTGGAGATTCTTACGCGGGGTACCCTTGCAAGCAATACAACATACCCAATTGTTGGGGTGATTGCGACAACGATATGGACTGTGCAGCCGGCCTCAAGTGTTTCCAGAGGAATGGCCACGAAATGCCCCCAGCTTGTCATGGTAGTGAAACGGGTTCCTGGGGATACGACTACTGTTATGATCCCAACGGGCCCAGGGTACGAAACGGAAATCCGTTGCGGCACGCAAGTAATTTCGACGTAGAGTGTGCCAGACGCTGTGCAGATAGTTACCCTTCTAAAAACTTAGACGGATTTTACCGTGCTCAAGGTGGCGGGAGTTGCACGTGTCTTTGGACAGAAGGTTGCTCTTCAACGTCCGAAGATTATTATGACAAGTCGCCCGGATTTCTCACGAGGAGATTTCTCCCAGAAACAAAACGATTGCTAAAAACCGCGTACGGCACAAAGCGAATTTCCAAGGATCATCCGCTTTACGATCCTGATCCAAACACCGAATGCATGAACAGATGTCTGGCAGCGTATCCAGATACAAAGTATTTTTACGTGACGTCGGGAGGCCTTGTTCCTGAAAACGAATGCGTGTGCGCGACATCTAGCTGTACCGACCGTGAAAAGACGGATTCCCCAGTCAAAATTTACAAGATTGATGCGGGTCCCATAGATATGGCGTTGGAAAACGCACTCGCACAAGAACAGGGGCGTAATGACAAATCTGTCACTGGGTGGACCAAATCCGTAAACTTTGACAGCCAAACGGAGAGAATCGCCAAGGTCAAAACGTGGAAAAAAATGTGGGACGGCGAATGCGTTGCTGATGCCGCATTGACTGCTGATGGATTAGGAAATGTAAGAATGTACGCTGGTTTGCCGAGCGGCGCCGATGGGCCAACAAGCACGTATCCCGACGGTACAACTGCTGCTCAAGCCACGCATCAGAAGCGTGTCGACGAATGCGCCAAAGCATGTCAGAGACATTGGCCAGAGTATCGAGGCTTTTTCATTAGTCGCGCGACCCGGGGGTCCTATAAGGGACGGTGTTACTGCGAGCATGAGCCAAGTGCATCGTGTACAAGAACATCAACGTCTACATATGAACGCTACGACTTTGTGGAAGCTGTGAACCCTCTGGACCAGGGATGTGCCGCCGCAAAGTGGTCGGAACTCATGTGCAATGGTGATGACCCGATACAGCTTTTGGAGACAAGGGAGTACTTCAAAACGAATTGTCGCTGGCTTGGTCGTAGAACAGACAATGACGTTGACAGTTGTGTACCGAAGGATCAGGGCGCTGAGTCTAACGGCGTACACCTGGCTGATTTGTACACAGGGTGCATGGAAGCTACCGGTGTCAGTAACGATTTCAAACGGACTAGTATAATTGAAGATGTTCCGATGACGGGCGCCGGTGCTAAAACGTGTATGGAAAAGTGCAAGGTTGCGGGGTTCTCTAATATGATTCTGTATTGTCCAAATGTAGCGCCCGATGGCAGCCATAGGGTACATTGTGCATGTTCAATCCTCGTCGGGGCCCAATCATCTAAAGCAATGTTCCCGCGCACATCGGATGGTAGGTGCGAAGGACGGGGCAATATCGGCACCGCTATTGGTCCAGTGGTCAACCCGAGTTGGTACGGACATTGTTGGAATTCAAACAACGACAACGTTGGATTTGGGCGCGGTCTTGTCGATGGCTTTCGTTTTGGTCACGGGGATGTTAGAGCATTTTACAATATTGAGGCATTTCAAGCCGAGGGCAATACAGTGAAGGTCGCAGTTCAAGTTACGAGCAGTACACAGAGTTCCGACTACGGTTCTTATCCGTCTTCGCGTGCTTTTGACAATGATTTTGGTACTTACTCTCATACAGCTTTAAAGACTAACGGACATTGGATACAGGCAAACCTCGTAAGCGGTACCAAAAAAATCAGCCGAGTCGACATTTACAATCAAGGAACCGGCGATACAGCGGCCCGTTTGAAGAATTTCAAGATTGAATACCAGTTAACTTCGGATACTAGCTGGTACGAATGCTCTTCAGAATCTGGAACTTTCACTGATATGAGAGGATATCCTTGTATTGTTGAGGCTCCCGGAGGAATAAAAGCAGTGCGCGTCAGAATGGAGCCTAGTGGGTTTAAATATATTCGGACTGGCGAATGCAATACGGGTTCTGAGTGGTGGAAATCTAATTCCCTAACAGGAAACGACGCGGAAAGAGCAGAACAATGCGCAGCTTTATGCAGGCATACGAATTACAGAGGTTTTATCATCAGCCCGACAGGAGGCTGCTATTGCGAATCTGCAAACTCTGCAACGTGTGGCGTCGATAATGATAGTTGGAGGCGCTACGACTTTACAAATCATTACCTTCATCTGAGAGAAATGAAGATTTATCAAGACGCCCGAGTTTCGTCAGACGAAGCCTACGACGTCAAGTTCGGATATTGTGATTCAACAAAAATACAAACCTATATGGGAACTCCCTATCACGACGACCAGCATCTAACGTGGTTTGACGATCTGGGCACCAAGTGTAGTGGCTCGGGCACTTCTGTGAGGGGGTTCCCTTGCACGCAAAACAACATACCTAATTGTTGGGGTGATTGCGACAACGACGGTCAATGCGCGTCCGGCCTCAAGTGTTTCCAGAGGAATGGCAACGAAATGCCCCCGTCTTGCGCCGGCGACGACGGCGCCTCCGGCGGGGACTACTGCTATGATCCCGGCAAGCCCAGAAATGTTGACTGGCAGACGTGTGCCGATCGTTGCAAAAATACTGATGGGTGCATAGCGTTTCGGTGGTATTCATATTCAGGGATCAATTATTGTGATTTGGCCGGTGATAATTGTGACAATCCTATCACAACCTCGACTAACAACTGGCATTCGTATATTCTGCGTGAGAGTCCGACGAACGGCTTCAGAGGATATTGCACGGACGTGCTGGCAGAAAAGTACACCTCTGGAACTCTCGCAAAGTGCAAAGCCGATTGCGACGCCGCCGGGGCTTCGTGCCTGGGCTATTCGTACCAACACGATGACACACATCAGTGCATCCTTTCTTCGACAAGTTGCATGGAAGAAAACCAATACGAAGAGAATACATACTCGTGGAGAAGATATCCTAAGGAGGTCCCTGAGAAGTTAGAGGTCGCCGCGTACCTCGCGCCACTGACGCAAGTATTCGGGTCAGGCGTCACAAAGTACCCAGTGTTGCCGGAAGACGTTGTGTTTGAAGGATGCGGTCACTGCCAGTCCAGTCAAAATTATTTCATTCCGTTTCGTCAAGAATTTGGAGACCTAGGGGCCGATCCTCTGCCGGTGTTTAGCCCGCCTCTGGACGCGCCTTTTGTGGTTGACAATAGTTATCATACAGCTTTGACCTCCAAAAACATTGGCCATGAACTGATGTACAAACAATGTGCGCAAGTGTGCGCCTTGTCAGATCCGACCAGACCGTTTGGGTTTGTACGTACGCTGGATCGCATATGCTACTGTTCAACTGGTTGTAACGGCCGTAGTGCTTCAAACGTGGCCCAAGGAGAGAAGTGCGCCCCGTCCTCCTCTACGCACTATTACGCATCGTTCAAGGCCGCAGGTCGACTTCAGCAATTTTCAAGGCCTGTGCCTCCTTACAAACCGATTAATTGGATTATTTCCAAGGGATCAATGATGAAGGTGACTGGTGTACACATGGAGGTGAAATCTCCCGCAACGTGCGCTCAATTTTGTGCTGCTGATGGCTGCAAGTGGTTCAGACACGGCGGTGTCGGCAAGTTCGCAGATATGTGCACCACTATGGCTCCTGGCACAATGAAAACACCGCAATTTCGCCTGACATACAACAAAGCATATTGCAAAAACGATGTCGGTTACAATACCTTCTTATCTGAAAGCGAGCTTACGTCTTTGAGCGGAGTGTCCAGAGATCATATGAGAGACACGACAACGTATGAGTGGGCAAGGAAACGCACTCGTGAAGGCTGCGCAAGACACTGTTATGCGAGGGGCCATACTGCATTCTTTGTCCACTTTGACCACAAACCAATATCATGTGCTTGCGCAAAAGATCGTTGTGACATATACGATACTGGAAGTGCCGACACTGTAGCGGATTCTTCCAGCTGCAGAGTGTTTCATATTACCGAGCCGAAAACGACGCCTACAGCTGATTTTTACAACGACAAGGCTTACGAGTGGTACGGACTTCGAGGATATTATATGCGCGAGTATGGCAAACACTGGATGCAATACGTCAATCCGAGCTACACGGATCCTGTAACTGGCGTGGCTGACTTGAGTCGGGATTTGGGGCGCGGCCCTCCCAGATTGCCGACATCACACGTGTTGTATGACCTGGATCCGTTACAGGAATGTGCAAATCGATGCGCAGCCGCCGGATGGCAATTATTTTTTAATGATTATGAATTATGCAGCGCTTGCGGGACGAATGACCTCGCCAAATATTGGGATGCAACTGGCCTGGGCTCATGGGCGAACAGCAATGCTTATGTGATCAAGCAAGTAGCGGGCGTTACCGGTACATACGAGGTCGGGCCAACTGTGACGTGGCGCGAAAAAACGAAATCTAAAGAGTACAAGGATTGTTCGTCTACGTCTAACTGGGAATCACAATTTTCTCCGTACAAGTCGTTCTCGCAATCTCTTAGTAAATCAAAGGAGCCCGAAGAGTGCAAATGTGGTGAAAACGCGTTCTGTACTGCCGAAGAAGATTGTCTTGAAACAAAGGATGGGTTTGGTGGTTCTTCGTCGTACGAATGCAAGCGCCGTATCATGCCTGAGCATTTGCAGACGCCGCAAACTGGACATACTCAGGTTTTGGCAACAATTCCCGAGCGCAATGTTGAATTTTGGAATGCTGGATTTGACGCAGAAGAAGATGTGTGTCGATGTGGTACCGGTTACGGTACATTTTGCAGACCCAGTCAGACGTGTTTCACTCACGGCAACGAGGCTCTTTGTGGCGACTTTTTGGGACCCGACAACGCGGTTGGGTTTTCCACGACGTGTCCTCAGGGTAAGTATTCGCCAACTTTGGACCAAGATATCGATTGCTTGGACTGTCCAGCAGGTTACTTTTCTGGTACTGGTGCTTCAAAGTGTACCGCGTGCGCTGCTGGCACGTATTCGGATACAACAGGAGCGTCCAGCACATCTTCGTGTAAAACGTGTCCTCAAGGATATTTTTCGAACAATTGCGAAACAGTCGAAGAGGGGTTATTCATGGCGATTAAAGAGTCAGAGTTTGTGAACGGTTACAGGTCGCTCGGCGACGGGTCGTGCACTAACGTAAGGTTCTTACCTGAGGGAGAGTTCCCCCCGTTGCTTCCTGCGGACCATATACTTTACGACGCAAACAGAATTAAAGAGTGTCGTAATAGGTGCAGGAACGCATACCCTGACAGTTTTACATTTTTTGTAAAAACTTCCCACGAGTATAGATGCGCATGCAATATCGACAATTGTGAGACTGTGCCAAGTCCTGCACTTCGCAGTAAAAAGGGTAGAATAACGTGGAAAGGCTGGTCTCCTGCCAAACGTCCACTGGGACAGTGTGAGGGTGATTGCGATTCTGATCGCGATTGTGCCGGCGATATGAAGTGTAAGCAAATCAACTGGTGGCCATCGAGTCTGTGGACCAACGTAGTTGACGATTGCTCTGGCCTTAGGAAAAGATATGCCGATTATTGCTATTTGCCAGAACATTTGAAGAGTGACGATATGTTCACAGCTTATGAGATGATGGGAGATGGCGGTTGCAGTCGTGAAGGAGGCCAGTCAATGTGCAAACCGTGTGCTCCTGGTACCTTTTCTCCTGCCAATGACGAGTACGGTAGATCTGTTTGCTACGCTTGTTCGGTCGGGTCATTGGATGTCTGCCCATTGTGTGGATTTACGGACGGTACGACTTTGAACACTGAGAGATGTGGCTGTGCCGGAAAATCTTGCAAGGCAAATTCGTATTGTTTTGTGAACGATTTGGGTGGTTTTTGTAATACAAGGCCTGTTCCAAAGCAGGGAATATCTAGTGTTGGCGAATCTGGCGATATTACGGACTTGCAATGCTCGAGTTCAAAAACTGGGTATGGCATCGCGACAACGACGCCTACTATGTATGTTCCTTACGATGTTCATGAAGGCTTTGCCAAACTAGACATCAGCGGGACGGATAACGAAATATGGTCTGCTTACCGAGCTGACATCGACTGGGGCGATATACTGCAGATTCGAGTGAAGTCTAGTCTCGTCAACATGGATTCACCACGTAATTATCCTGCTTCCTGGGCACCCGAGACGTTTTATAAGTCGGGTGCCGATTTTATATCTTCGACCAAATCCCTGTCCCTGCGCGCGGATTTTCTATATCAGTATTTGCGCATATTTACGCACCCTGTGGATCCTAGGGGCGATACATGGCATGGTAGTTTAGACATGGACAACGTGCATGTCGAGTATCTGTATGATCCAGCCTCAGATAAAGTGAAGTTATATGAAGCTTACATGAACAACAAATACACGGAATGTTATCCGGCGTCAGGTCAGATAAAAACGAAGACTAACCCCAGTCCAAAGAAATGGTCGATATCTTATCCGGATAGTTTGTATGATGGGACCACATACAACGGTTGCCCACAAGTTTCTTTCGAGGGTGAGTACGACGCGACAGGCACGTACGAATATGCCAAACCAAAGTTCGTGAATGTATGCGGCGACATAATGTGCGAGAACTCCTACTGTCAATATTTGAACGAAGAGAAAACAAAAGGAACGTGCACGCAATACCTCCACTCAACGGATCATTATGACAAGGTTTCGTATAACAATTATGATCATGACCCCACCTCGCAATCCAGGGTGTACCATGGGGAATATGCAGTTGGTCCGTGTGGCAAGTCGTTCGGCGCCTTTGACAATTATGATGAGTATTGTATTAGGACTGGCAAGACCACTTATAATACTGGAGATTTTCAACGTTATGTCGAAGATTTGGTGACGGAAGGCTTTCATTATAGGTGCGAATTGAGGGGTCGATGTGGTGACGGTGGGGAGAAATCCTACGTCAACCCAATTTTTGGTGGACATTTGCCGCTGGCGGTATATTCGTGCGACGATGCGTTGGCGGATGATACATGTGGCAGTATTATGGGTGATGGAAAATCGAGCTACAACTCTGGCCGTTGGTCTACGCCCGGCCAAGTATTTTGTAATACATGCAAAGAAGGATACGAGCCAACAGACTTGGATCGTTTCAAGCTGATGTCGCCTGACTATGCCGCAACGGAACATATTGAATGTTCTCCGTGTTTGTACAACGAAGGAACGTATTCGGATACTGCGGGTATTCGTGAATGCAAGAAAATGAACGGCTGTTCGCGCGGTCACAAGTTTGTACATCAGACTGTGATGTCGTACACGGTTTTGCGTCAATACAATAAGCAGAAAGATGTGAGATTCGACTTTGATGGTAACGCGCAAAGGAATGCGTATAGTTTAAAGTTTGAGTTCCCGGAGTATTTGCGCGAGTCAAGTCCTGGTACAATAGTCTTGGGCGGTGGCTGTGCAGCGTGCCCGAATGGTTATTATTCTGAAGTTACTGATCTCTCTGAAGACTGCAAGCCAAAGACCAAACAATGCATTGGATCTTATTATCCGTCGTGTGCCCGTTCGGAAGACTTGAATGGAAATTGCCGTGGCTCTGGTATTTTTTCCATGTATGGTGAATCCGACAAGCTGTATAGGGAGTGTAAAAACGACATGTGTCACGAGCGCATGACGTTTGCAGTAACAGATTGGGACGCGAGTGGCATATTGTCCGATAATGACCACAGAAACTTTGAGTGTATTGACACAATGTCTGAATTGTACAATCGTGCCCAGACGCCAACGTGTTCTCTTATTGAAGGCGGTGTGCGCGATCGCGAATGTTACCCGTGTCCACCTGGATCGTATTCTGACGTGCTTGACGCCGAAGGATGCACGGTGTGTCCTGTGGGTAAATTCCAGCCTGGCACTGGCATGGATTTGACAAACTGTGTTGAATGTGGTGCTGGCACGTATCAGGACCAAACTGGCCAGACTGAATGTAAGTATTGTGCGGATAGCCAGACATCGGAGCCGGGTTCAAGTGTGTGCACTGCTTGTGCCGCTGGTCGATTCATGACCACCACGGACATTGCGTATGTCAGAAGACTGGCGGGATGGTGTAAGAATCCATTCCACACGTATTGTTTCGACCCGTTGATTCCTAAATATAGCGGTCAGACGTGGCGAAACGTACCGAATGACGAGAAGGACTTTTCTGACATTGCCGAGACCTGTCCTCTTATTAAAGATTTGCCAGTAATTGATCTTGTCAATAGAGCAAAGACTCGTGATATATTGCAAGCGGATGCATGTGCAAACGCGTGCAGGGCTTATCCTGGTTTCATTGTGCATCACGCGCAGGGCCACCAGACTGACGGCAGGTGTTATTGCACAATGAAAGTGCATCCAAATTGCGACGTTGAGGGAGTCGATACGAATGTTGCTGGTGAGTGGGTGACGTATGCTATGGGCACCGCGGATGGTGCACAGCCGGGTTGTGTGGAGTGCCCTGCTGGAAGGTTCTCTGGCGTTCAAGACCCGCTTTGCAACGTTTGTCCTGCTCGTCATTTTGCGTTGTCAGGAGCAGAGTCGTGCACCCCATGGGCAGAAAATTGTCCTTTGGGCCAGGAAGGTCTTCTTTATCCAACAAAAACGCGTGATCTTGTGTGTCACGAGTGTGCACCCGGATTCTTCCGCAATACCTTGGCCACTGTGGATATTCGTGATAATTTTGAAAAGACGTCAACGAAAACAGTGACTCAGACAGATCCAATGTCAACATTGCCCGCTGGCAAAATTGCGGAGCCATTCGCACCTTATAATGCCGGTATCGATATTGGCGCCGACGTACTTATGATTAAACTGACGCAGGGACTTTACGGATGTCCTATACAGATTTTTGTTCGGTCTGGTTCAAAATGGGTAGGTCCTAACCGGGACTTGACATTCAGCGCCGATAAGTTCTGGTGCCGTCCTTCTGGCTCGAGCTCGTATTACTCCACCTTTACAACTGTGTACCCTGGCGTCGAGTACAAATATGCTGGTTCGGAGGCTGAATTTCGGTTCAAGTTTATCAACGAAAAGGATAGCATCAATACGTGCGTCTTTGATACAGGAGTATTGGCGCAAGATATAGAAAAATCGGTATGTCCTGCGCTGACGTCGTACGATATACCAGTACCCAATGACATTCAATTTTGTCCGGAGGGCACACACGTATACTATAATGGCGCGCGTTGCTGTAGGAACGAAGTGGACATGTCTGGAAGGCCTGTGAAATATACCAGTCAAACGTGCAAGGACAACAATTACGAACCGTGTCCGTCTGACACACTTGTAGGTGCTTGCTCTGATAAAACAGACGATTTCATAAATTCCGACGGTGTGTGTGCGCACGTCGCATACATTCGCCATGGAATGCAATGTGGCGGTGCTGCTTGGCCAGTGATACCGAATAGAGCAGCTGTGGACGCGCAAGATTGTGCATACTTGTGCGGACAGGAGTTGAAGAATAACAATCTTGGAATATTTGCTTCTTCTCAAAAAATAAAGCACTTTGCTTCGTACGCGTGGACGCCGGATTCAGGAAACGCGTGTTATTGTCACCCGCTTTCGACAGGTATCGGCGATTGTAATTTGGAATCATATGTCTACCAAATCGTCGAGATCCATACAAAGATGGCAGAGTCAACCGGACACAAAAAGTACGGACCGACAGCTGGAGAATCAGACAATTATTTGCCGTATCTAAATGCATACAAACCATTTTCTAGAGTGTTTGGTTCGCACATCACATACTTTGACATTAGTGCTCGTAATCGCGTATTGTCTTCAGAAAAATGTAACGAGGCATGTAATGCGTTGGACTCAACAAAATCAATCCATATGTTGCACTCAAAAGCATATGGCTATGTCGGCAGCTTTCAAAACACAAATGTTGCTTACGAGCCAACTATGGTAAACAAAGGCCCTTCAGCACATTTGTTTGGAAAACTGCCGACATGTGCAGGTGACTGTGATTCCGATTCGCATTGTGCTACTGGCAACGTGTGCTTCCAAAGAAACTCGGACGAGCCAGTACCTGGCTGTTCTGGTACATTTCCTTATGCTTGGGATGTGTGTATCAGTTCTGGGGGCACATCTTCTTTCCAGGCTATCGGAGAAGATGTACAGACTCTGCACCGTACTCAATGTTTCTGTTCGACTTTAGAAGCGTCACAATGCGATTCCGAGAGTGTTGACGTGTCCGTCGAAGAAATGGGACTATTCAGTTTCGAGTCGTATTCGTCTGAACGCAATGAAGTGTCTTCTTGTGTAGAACACGGGCTTGACGGTTGTAGCGACGAAACGAAATACAGAACGTTTGGAGGAACTCACTTGGAAGATGTTCGATGCGACAACTGCCCACCAGGGCGATACAATTTAGACGGGAACGCATTCGATTGCGAGATTCTGCCCTGTGAATGCCATGAGGATGGTACTTTAGAAATATCGAGAAATTGTACGACTGCCGAACCCTCGTTCTGTACAAGCTGTTACGATGGCTATCAAGTCGAGGAAACGTCGTTAGCCGAGAACGACTTTGTCAGAGGTTCAACATATTATAAAAAGACAGGCCAGTGTTGTTCAAAGTTCTCTATGAATGGTTATAACGGCCATTGCAATTTATGTACTGAAACAGAGTGCTTAGAAATGGAATGTTTGTCAAGTTACGAGGACGTCAACCAAGACTTGGCAGATGGGTGCGAATTTAAGCATTGTGCTTCTTGGGAGATTTCTGAAATACCAACACAGGTGTGTACTCCACGTCCAGATGATCACCATTTTGATGTCAACACACTGGCCTACTTTGTCGACGACAAAATGATGTCCCAAAAGCCAGACTTTGATGTTACAGACGACGCAATATTGCGCCTCGCGAAATTCATAAAATTGTACTATGACGAGAATTGGCTTGGGACACAGATTAAAGGTTACTCGAGCAAGGTTGTTTCGAATCAAGCGACTCGGCCCTTAAACGATGTTTCAATCAGAGACGCCGTTCAAAAGTGTCTGAAAGAAGCTCCAAAAAATGGTGATTGCAAGAACTATGCTCTCGCATCGAACTTTGGAGTGGTTACACAGTGGGACGTATCGGAGGTCACTGATATGTCTGCCTTATTCGAGGGCCATGATGCATTTAACGGTGACGTAACAGCGTGGGATGTGTCGTCAGTGGAAGACATGTCGTTCATGTTTTCGGATTGCCAGGCATTTGACCAAGACATTTCCAATTGGGTTGTTAGCAAGGTTCGCGACATGTCTTTTATGTTTTCAAACTCGCGTAAAACAAGAACCATTTTAGAGTCGGAAATAGACCCGGTTCTGCAGATTAACGTGTATACATCCGTAGACTCATTCGTCAGGACGTCATTTAACAGGCCCCTGGCATCTTGGGACACGTCGGGAGTCATTGACATGTCAGGAATGTTTAAAAATGCCGACGAGTTCAACCAAGACTTGAATATTTGGGATACCGGGAAAGTGCGATCCTTTTCTAAAATGTTCGAGAACGCCAGATACTTTAACGGAAATATTACGAATTGGAACACACAGTCCGCTGTGGATGTTTCGGGCATGTTTTCTAATTCAGTCTTCAACTATGACATTTCGTATTGGAACTTTAACAGAGTGACAACAGCAAAGGAAATGTTCTACAATAATCAAGTCTTTAATAAAGGGGTCCCGAATATGCCACTATGCATGGATATGGAGTCCATGTTTGAAGGTGCCAGTTCATTTGCTCATGAGTTCAATCAGTATACTGATAAATATGCAACAACCACCAATGTGTTTAAGGACGCGGTGGCATTCCAACTCGCTAACTTGTGTGATGATCCAGTACATGGACCACCCTCTTCGTGTGGTAAAGCGATGATAGACGATACTTTCGCTACCGAAGTAGCAGCGTGCTTGGAAATTTCATTATCGGGAAATTGCCCAAATTCAGAATACGGAATCATGTCGAATTGGAAAACTGCAAAGGTTACCGATATGAGCAACCTATTTGCAAAACGCCAAACAAATGGCGAGACATTAGAATGTTATGCTTTTACTGGTGATATTTCAGACTGGGATACATCTTCAGTGATTGATTTCAGCGCTGCATTCCAATTGTGCGAATTCACAATTGACATAAGTCAATGGAATACGAGTAGCGCGCGAAAAATGGAAAATATGTTCAAGAACTCGAAGTTTGATGGCGATATCTCGAATTGGGATGTTTCTTCCCTTAATAATGCACGCGGCATGTTTGCGTATTCAGACTTTGATGGCTCCATTAACGACTGGACCGTCACATCCATCTTAGATGCAAGACAAATGTTCAAAAGTGCAGCGTTTCAGCAACCATTGTTCAAATGGAACATTCACCCGACTACTAATATATTCGAGTTTATTGACAGTAGCTATGTCGATCTTATGCAATGCATTATAAAGAGCAACGGTGACGTGGATATATCTACGTGCGACGGTTGTTTGACTGGAATTCACGTGCCCGGATACCCAACATTTGCCCCAGACTCCGTGACCACGAAGAATGGTTACGGGTTCCAAGTTGTCAAGAAGATACAAACAAGCGACAACTCTCTGGACAAATGTCTTGCCAAGTGTTTGCAGAATCCAAGTGTCTTTAATGGAGCGATTTACAATAGCAAGACAACATGCAGGTACTACGCCTACGATGCCGTCGCGAACGGTTGTACCCTAGGATTCTGCGTCGATGCCTATGACATCGATTGCGATACATGGACAGACAAAGTCGAGTGCCAAAGACAAAAGTCGTTACCTCTGCACAAACAACCGTGCTTTACGCTGGATACAATTAATGTTCCAGGCCAATCGACGGTGTCGATGCAGAACAAAGATAGAGACTCTACGCCGGCGCTCGATATTCATTTGATTCATGAGATTAACGCATGTCCCATTCGAGACATTGAGACAGTCGTGGATTTGTACTTTGAGGGCGTTTCTCCTTATGGAGACATATCCACATGGGACGTCAGTCAAGTGACCGATTTGTCCGACTTGCAACTAGCTGGGCGCGTCTTTAGTGGGTTACCTGCGATTGTCGATATGTCGACATGGGACGTGTCTTCTGTCACGTCAATGAAGAATTTGTTCAGCAGTTCTGGTCCTGGGTTTGTAACGACTTGCGCCACTCCCGCTGAAAACAGTGCCGAATGTTCAGCCATCGCTATTAAAGCAGGGGTTTCTTACCAAGGTACTAGAGATTGGAGCGGGGAACCTGTGGGATGTTTCACGAATGGCCAGTACGCTTATTTCAATACACATGCAACGGGGTCAACATACTCGAATAGATTAATTGGGTGCAAGTCGACCATGAGTTTAGGATTCGGAGATTTGGGAGACTGGGACGTGTCTTCGGTGCAGACAATGGAAGGAATGTTTGAGAAATCTGTAAACATCAAGGGCATCGACAAATGGGACATGACTTCAGTGTCTGATGCGACGAATATGTTCAAGGATAATGTCTTATTTGACGGTAATCTTGTCAACTGGGATTTGCAGAATACAGACGTAACCTCAATGTTTTCTGGGGCTACCAAATGGCTGGCGGTCAATAGCCTTGTGAATAAAGTCATTAGCACAAAAGTCGTCGATTCGAATATTCACTCTTTGGTCCAAGCCTGTCTCAAAGAAGATATGCAAGGCCATTGCAGTAACATAATGTCGGTTCCCATGGAAGATTGGGACACCTCTGCCATCACGGATATGTCGGGTCTTTTCAAAAACGAAAGAACTTTCAACGTTAACTTGGCCAAGTGGGATGTGTCCGCTGTAGAGAACTTTAGCGAAATGTTCTACGGTTGCGAGTTCTTCAATCATAATTTGCCATGGACAACTTCCTCCGCGACGAATATGGATAAGATGTTCTTTGGCGCTTCAGAGTTTAACGGATTGATTAACTCTTGGGATGTGTCCAAGGTCTTGACCATGAAACAAATGTTTTACAACGCAAGGAGATTCACGGACGATATCAGCGACTGGTCTTACAAATCCGGCCTGGATTATGTCCACTTCTTTACTGGCGCAGATGCATTTAATGCAAGATTTGAGTGCGTTCGCTATTACATGCGCACTTCTGGGAGATGCACAGATGATCCCGGGGGTGAATATTTGCGTCAAAGTGAATGTAGAGAAGCACAAGCAGCTATTCAACCATGGGGCTATACCACGCCTAAATTCGCTTGGATGCCGTGGAGCCACCGCAGTAGTTGGTCGCCACCAGGTTGTTGGTGGTACCCATGGCGTAACTACTTGTATTTCAACAGATACACATGGTCTAAAAGGGGATGTTCTTGGTACAGAAGGTGCTTTTGCAAGGATCCGTTTGGCGTGGAACCGTCGATGTGTAAAAAACGATTTGTGACAGTTCCTGCCATTGAACCATTCGAACTTCGCAAGTCAGTTGCGGATTGCCTGGCAGAGGACCCAATTAACGGCCAATGCACAGTATGGAGTGCTAAGTCTGGACTTGGAACAATGCCTAACTGGGACACGTCCAAGATTACAGATATGTCTCGGCTATTCAAAGATAGAAGAGAATTCAACGTAGACATAAAAAACTGGGATGTTTCGTCTGTCGACAACATGCAAGAAATGTTTATGAACGCAATCGAATTTGCGAAAGACATTTCAAATTGGAATTTTAAAGCCAATGTCGAAAAGAAAGATATGTTTGAAAATGCAAAACGATTCTTCCTCGACTGTGAAGAAACGAAATGCTTTCGATTTACAACGGTATAGAGAAATCAAACAATTACGCGAAGCATCAAACAACAATTCAACAACAATTAAACAACAATTAAACAACAATTAAACAACAATTCAACAACAATTCAACAACAATTCAAAAATTTAAACAATTAATTAGTAAATTAAATCTTATTTGATCTCTTTTGTATTATGTCTGATTAACGAACGCACAGGTAAATGCCGTCTTCTATAGATTCGCATTCGAACGGACTTTGTGTAAAATCAATATCACTCTCTTTGGATAAGAACACTTGCTCTATATCACTATCCACAGAATCCAGGCTGAACGGCGTGACAAAGTTGAACTTATTTACCGTCCGAGCGTCAAGATGAGCGAATACTCGCGTTCTGAGCCTGAGTTCGACATCCAGATAGCCGTTGACAAACCCACTCTTGAGATCTGCACTTATATACCTGGCGACTGTTTTAAACGTGGAGTATGTAGCCCTTTTGGAAGAAAGAGTATTTGTCTCTAGAAGCTCAAGGGCATCTAGGATTTCGTCTTCGAATAATTCGCCATGCTCTCTCGGTATGACCACTTTGTACTCGTACTCGAGATAATTGGCGTCTAGCGAGTACGATCCGAAATTTCCTCCGCCTATAATATGACAGTAGAGTCTATCACCTTGCAATATTAGTTCTCTGTCTGAACCTCTCCACAGGGAACCGGTCCAGACAAATGTTTGAGCAGGACATCCGTATTGAGAGGTCTTGAGTCGAATGGCATTTGCATTTGTAACTGTATTTTCAGAGTCGAATGGCATGAAGTCAGTGTCCGAGATATTTTTAGTGAAGGCATGGGCCCTGATAATGTCGCGATTGTTTACTACACGAAGTTGCGTACAGTTGTCGTCGTTGTATTCGTCGCCTTGTATTCTGATTCCACAATGTCCTTTGTAACGCGTGGCACAACGGCCTGGAAACGATGCATTCGGACTCTGTGCATAAAAATGAGTCAGGAAATTGCACACCTTGTGTGGCCTGCACACATCTTCTATTTCACCAGACCTGGCTAGGTCTTGACCTCTTTTCACCGTATATGTGCCTTGTGGACAGTCAACGCACTGGTCTTCGTCGAAATATGTCCCGTAGTCGCAAAAGTCAATGCATGACCCATCCGGCATTTCGTGCTGTGTTCGCTCGCATATATCCGTGCACGTACCCCCTCTATCTCTTTGTCCGTCAGGGCACACTTTGGCGCATATCGTGTTGTTTACAATGTTACATTTCGAAATAACCTCGCCTGTGCATATTTTGCACGGTTCACAAGAGTAAGCGTTTTGGAAGGGTGAGTAAGTGACGTCATGCTCGCATTGTGCACATTCTCTATCTGAATATCTTGTCTGTATTTTGCTCACGTACTCTCCGAGTTCGCAATCTGATATTTCGTGACAGGTCGAAAGGCGGAAATCGACATGCTCGTATTCATATTCGCCGCAAACGCATTCTCTACACCCCTTGGAGGTACAGTACTGGCCTTCTTTGCAGAATTTGTCTCCGCACGTGCAATCTGTAGGCGCTGCGAAATTGCCAAGTTCAACCTGAAAAATTACTTCTGGTACGACTGCGCAAGCGTCCAACACGGATGCTTCCAAGACTTTGGTTTCCAGCTCGTTCTTCGTATTTCCGCAAAACCCTGTACCGTCCTCGGTGACGCGGCAATACTGATTGTAGTGGCAAGTTTTCGCACCGCAAGCACAAAGCTGGGGCTTACCATTGGGGGCCAAGTCAAAGTCGCCGTCTCTAAAGAATATACCACCATCAAGCGTACTATCCATCCTGAAATCGTTCCTTCGCATTCCGTTTTGGAATGGGCATTTAAACATGCCAGTGTTGACATCACCGTCTTCGTCGTAGACGCCATATAGTGGCTGAAATGGCATTTTATCATTAAATCGTCCAAACGAATATATGCCACACACTTCTGAGACTGCACCTGAGCAATCTTTCGCATACTCTTCCGTCACTGACCATCTGTCACTGTCGATTATGTCATAAAGACAGCCATCTGATGCGCATGTCATTGTCAACAATTTGTCCTGGTCAATGTCCTCGCTCAACCCTACGAGCAAATCGTGCGCTGCATAGCCATTGCACATGGACCCATCACACATACAGGCTCTATCGTACGCGTCTTCCCACCAATCGATATCTGTTATATTTGACTGTGCGCTCGCTTTCATAATGGATCCAATTGGACATTCGGAAGCGTACTTTTCGTATGATTCTTGTTTGAAATATTCATCAAGATCAGTCACCCAGATTTCTTCTGTGGCGTAAATATCGCTCTCTAAAGACGTTGTCATCAGTTTGATTTTCGAGCTTCCAACAACCCCTACCATAGATCCGTCATGAGACAACGAGCATGACTCAGCATTGAAGACTCCAGAGTGCATTAAAGTCCATGCCTTCCTTTTATACATGTACAAGTTTACATGTTCGGCACACGTGACCATGACAGAGTTGTCGGACGAGACATGGAGGCCTTTCGTTGCATCTGCTTGAACCGAAGCTCCGCGGCGTTTCCAATATGTTGACTTCCAAGCATACACCTCGACTGTTTTGTCAACAGACTTGTAAATGGCAATCGAACGGCTATCGCCAGAAAGAGCGATTTTGCCGAGCTGTGAGTTGGAATCGACTATAGAATCGCCGCGCTGTACCCACGCACTGTTTTCCCATTCATAAATGAATGCCGCGCCCGCTGTAGAGAAAGCAATTACACTGCCATCGTCGGATACATCCACATACAATGGGGCTTCCGACGTACTGATGGAGGCGCGCTCCTGCCATACAGAATTGGACATGTGATAGACTTGTATACTTGATCCAGCCTGAGTTACAGCGATTGTTTTCCCGTCTTTAGACATGGCTAGCTCTGGAAGTTTTTTGCAGACAGCAGGCTTTGCATTTGCCGTCAGCGTTGCCTGATTATTCCACCGCAGCGTCTGACCAGCGTCTGTTCTCCAGCAATTGGGGATGGTGGACCCATAATTCCCACCCCCCGCAAAGGTAATACTAGGAAACGCCGCTGCCGAAGCTGAACAATCGTAGTAGTCGGCGATTGGTGTCATGCCGTTGGACGCACACGTGCCAGTCTGTATTATTTCGTAGTTCCAGTTTGTTGCTTGTGCTGATACCGAAAATTCTTTTTGCAGTGACCATTGTGAACTATACCCAAATATTTGAAGTTTATTGTCAAAGAGAGTCATTTTTGCAAATGTTGTACCGTCGCCAGACATAACAATAGCCACATTGTCGCTTGATGCCAGTGCCGACCCCTTTTGTGTGACAGAGCCACCAATGACAGGGTCGCCAATTGAGTATGCTTGTATGTTATCGTTCAGCGTCGTAACAAATGTTGAGCCGTCTTGAGACATGGCGATCTCTGTTCCCGGCACCTGACTGTAGTGTGTGTCAAACGCAACTTGAAAGGGGTCGCCCTTCTTAGGAAGCACGTACGACATGTCTGGAATACAATAGCCTCCGTACTGTTTTACGCCATCGCACAGACATGGGTCTGTTTCAACGAATCCGTAGGCGTTGATTGGTCTTGGCCAGAATTCCCAATACGGACATTCCTGAACCGACGAACATGTCCAATCGCCTGTATCAGCCAGCCTTGCGATCGGAAAGAAAGAACTGCAGTAAATGGCGTCTAACGATGTGACTTGAATGGTCTGATTTTCTTTGACCAAATATGTTTCGTTGGCGGTGGCGTTAAACATGTTGACGGACATTTCTCTAATTTCGTCACTGATGACTTCGAATTCGTGCCTGCAGTACCTGAATTCGTCTGTTCCACGTGTGGCCTCCCAGTCAATACCACCTTTCATGTCAATGAGAACTTCTTCAGTATCGTATGCTTTGACGTTGTAGAGATAATTTTCGTCGTAGAACCCATTCCACGAGTCGATGGACCTAGCAATACCAAGGGGCAAATCGTCTTTGGTGATATTTTCCCATTGATCCTTGTTGACAACGAGTGCACCAGTGGTGACCGACACTCCCTGTACAAGATTGAAGTCTCTTGGTAGTATAGTTTTTGTGAGTTCGTATATAGTGTAGTTGTCGTGTGTTGTCAAAAATGTGGATGTTCCTGGCGAAGGGATTTCTACGTGATCTTGGCACTCGCAATCAGTGACGTTTAGTTCAGGGGAATACACACATTCAGTGGTGTTTAATGCGCACATGCACGGGTTTTCTGGAGAGCATATCGTGTCCAGTTTGCTACAACTCGTCTCTCTCGCACATAGACAAGGATTCTGTTCAGTGCATGATTGAGTGTGAAAGGCATAGTTGGTCTTGTATCCGAATAATTCTTCCATCTGGTTTGCGGTATACTTTTGGTTGGACGTGAAGCATTCTCTTGTTAATATTGCTGCATTTGATACATTTGATACATATTCGCACTCTGTTACTTCGATGAGTGGTGCCAAAACACATGTACTTGGTATTGTATTTGCGTCTGGGAGGCCTGTCCATTCGAGTTCATCGTATTTTGTGTCGTCAAAGTAATCTTTCCATATTTCGGAGCCATAGCAATCTGTCATTCCTACGTCATCAAACCCTATATCACTGCATGTGCCAGCGTATACGGCTCTGTATTCTAATTCTCCAAAATTTTCTACCCAACCTTCGTCACATTCTCCGTTTAGGGTGAGTGCAGTCGTAAATATTGTTCTTTGTTTAATAAATGTACTTTCCCACTCGTCAGGGCAATCTTGTTCTGCGAACACTTCGAGTTTCTCTGGTACAGATGTGTACCCAGAATCTTGACAAAGTCCTTCTTGTACAAACGCTGGCACAGGTGTCTTTACAGTCTTTGATTCGTTATAGAAAGAGTATTTTATGAAGCACTCGCCATTCGCCGCGGTGTAGCAGGATGCTGCCCCGACTTCTGTGGCAAAGTCCCACTCATTCCACGTAGCATTCCTGACCTCGTCCATGGCTGCCGGGCAACACTCTGCAATCTCTGGGATAAGTGGGTGGAAATTCGTGTAGTTTTCTTTACGAATGAAGCAACCAAGATAGCCTCCTAAATCGTCTACTTCTATGTCTTCGTCGTCACCGGTTTGTTCTGTGTCTTCGTTGTTTATAGGAATCATGTCATTCATTGTCATGGTAAGTGGGTCGTAAGCTTTAGGGTCTACGTTTTCAGATTCGTAGACATCAAAGCAGTAGAGGTTTTCGCCCGGGGCTACGCTCAACGTCCCATCTTCTTTGAATAATTGCGGATTTGTGTCTGCAAAGTCTCCACAGCACGCTTTCAGCTGTGGATAAATAGTTTTTGGCTCTACTGTGGCAAAACAGCCTGCTGTATCCGCTGAGAATGCTTCTTCAAACGTTAGGTTGAAAAATGAGTCGTTGATGAAAGCTTGTGTTTCATACATGACACCTCGTGGCAATTCGGTTTGTGATCGGAGTATGCCTGTAACATTCGATGCAATTTGTGAAAATTTATTGTTGTCTACCAAAACGTCGTGATTCGCGATTTCGCATTCGATGTATTTACTGGTGATGTTTTGAATCAATTCAAGTGTATAGTTTGCCTCAAGGTCTGCACGCGCCTGCACTAAATCGTCGCCCTCTTCTTCTGCCAAGACCAAAGAATCTAAGGAAACTAACAATGTATCTAGGTCTGAAGAATCGGCATTATCGATATCGTCCAGATCAATTCTGGATAATGAGTCGAGCAAATCGTCTTCGACTTTTCGATTCATCGCGTCCTGAATCATTTTTGAAAAATCACCGCAATCAGTTACAGCACGCTGCACTTTAAGTTTGCGCCTATTGACACAATATATATTTGGCGCGAATCTCCAATCGACAGGCATATTCAATGTTCTAACATAATCTGCGGAGTACTTTTCAGTAGAACAGCAGTATTCATGAACATGGTCTGTGTGTTTTTCCCATTCATCTGAACCAGGAGTACATGTCGCGTGTGGTAATATCTGTGATTCTATATCGCAATGATCCGGTGACACGCACTTTTTGCAATGAGTGGCGGATTTTTCCATGGAAAAGTACCCAACTGGACACTTTTCGCATACGTAGTCTAGCATGAGGGAGGCGTGTTCTCCCGGTCCAAGGCCCGGAGAGCCGGTCTCGCCGGAGAAGAATCCAGGCATGCAATCTTCGCACGAGGTTTCCGCTTCAAGGTATTGAAATCGTCCCCTTGCACATTCTATACATGACGTGGAAGTTTCGCCAGGTTGAAATTGACCCGGGGCACAGTTCTTGCACGATTGTTTGCCTCTCTCGTCTTGATACTTTCCGGGCTGGCAGGGCTTTGGTTCAAGATCGCAAAAGTGAGACAGTGACCACGAGTAACCTGGGTCAACGAGCGCATTGATTTCTTGTTGTCGTTTTTTGTTTTGACACAACGCGTATGGCAAGTCTTCTCTTATGCGCGTGTACATGAAGACGTCTATGTCTGTCATGACGATAAGTTTTTCGTCGGCGGTCCAGTAGAGGTCTCTTATTGGCAATACGATTGCCGACTCTGATTTGGTCCCATATCTAGAATTATCCGCATCTGACACAATACCTTTACCTGGTATGACCTGAAAAGATTCGTCCTCGTCGATATCACCGTCCCACACGTAGACAGTGTTTGTTTCGTCGTCAATCACTGCCATAAGCAAATAATCCCTTTCCATTTGTACTTTGTGGACAGCGTACCTGGACCATTTAATACTGAACGAATTGTAGACATCACCAGGATTTGAAGGGCTGGTATCCATGGGAACGCCATTATAACTACTGACCCATGTTCGGATTTGCCCAGTTGGGTCTGTGATGGATGCTACTATCATGCCATTATCATATTTGCGGTTCTTCTCGTCAAGGCCGCCGGTAAATCCCGCGCCTCCCTCGACTTTGTGAAGAGTTGTTTTTTTCACTGATATGTCGAGATACATGTCTTCTTGCGTGAAAGGGAGCACAGCAATCCCGTGGATTTTGCGTATTGACTTGGACATATAGCCAGCCAGGCATAGAGATTTTTCTTTTCCGAGTCCGGAGGTCTCGACGACATGGAGTGATGCCCAAGGCTTTCCGTCTTGGGCAATGTTATTGGCTCCAATAGCAATGATTTCGCGGCGGTTCTTGTTTGGCGTGTCGACCATAGCGTCTTCGCTGTCGAGGTATTCAATGGAATAATGCCACGATTTGATGGTTCCAAGATCTTCGTGGAGGTTGAAACGATAAAATGTGTAGAAGTTTATGTTGTCTGTGTCTGTGTAGCCTCTGACGTACCCGCTTCCGTTGATGACAAATCCGGAGTATTCGTTATCTCGGTCTGGCACTTGCAAGCCATAACCAACGCTGACGGTGGAGGGTGAAGAGATGTGATTGATTTGCCATTCGTTCGGCAGGTGGAACCCAATTGCTGGTGGGATGACTACTGTTGGAAAGTATGCAGAAACATATCGATTGTTCGAATTGTGTGCTGTCGAGTTGACAGATGCATAGCAGTGTTTGCTATGAACATCAAATGAGGCCCCGTTGGCTTCTGGGTACACTTCTTTTACTGCTTCTGCACACGCGGTGATATTTGATGCATCTTCAATAAAGAACTCGAATCCGTTAATTCGTTCTCCGAGGTCCCAACCTTGCCTTTGCGCAAGTTCTGATATTCCTTCTGGTGTTTCAGTGGCAACGTCTACTAATAACACTCTACTTTGAATAGTCGATAGAGGCCTGACAAGTTTTGCACGCGCGGGTTTTAGTTTCTTAAGCGGATTCTTCTCTACTTTGGTGTTCGAAACAAGGAGACGACTCGCCAATTTGGTCGATGTGCTCGCACCATCACCTGTTGTACTTGTTGCAGCTGCTGGTGTCACTGTTTGTGATTGAATTTCGTATAGCATTCGATGCGAATGATCCTCTTGTTTGGCTACGAATTTGCCTTTCATGATTGTGGGGTGGGATGAGCAATACCATTCGTATAGCTTTCCTGTAGCCCCTGTTCTCAGGATACGTAAAGTGTCGTTCGATATTCCAATATAGTTGGGGTCATCTCCTAGAGGGTGCACGTTGAAGGGATGGGTGGAAGCGTTGCCACATCTAGCAAAGATATACTCAACATTCGACTCCAGAATGTAAGTGTCGTTCCCGGTGTTCGTGAGCTCGTCCGAAGAGCAATCCTCGGTCAAAAAGAATTCGTAGTACGGAGGTTCTAAGTTGCCCTCGTCTACGAATATGTTTTTCGTGGGCAATACTGCAATAGGAGTCGGTGCTTTTTTTACTTCTGCTGCCGGCAAGCATGTTTGATCAATGTTCATATGAAAACAATACTCTAACTGCATTTGTTCTCTGGTCTTCCCCATGTACTTGGACAAATCTGGCCCTTCAAAGCGCAGTTCGTCTGGCAGAAAGTATAGGGCCATATTCTCATTGTATTCTGGTATGGAATACGAATAGTCTTTCCGGTTAATGGTATGGAGTCCCCAAGGCACGGATCCAGCTCGCTCTGATTGGCAAGTTTCTTTGTCTACCGCCCCGCTTGCAAAAGGCTTTGACTCACAAAAAGGGCTTAGAAGACTACATCGTCCACATACACCACGTCTATCTTCGGCTTCGGCAACCTGAGCTTTGCACTCAATCGGGGGGAACGGGTTATAATTTCCCATATGCAAGTTTTTAAACCCCCAAGATTCCACGGGCTTTATTTTTTGGAATTCGATATCAATGTCTTTGGCACAGCTTTGGTGGAGACATTGAATTATCGTAGGGTCTATGGCACTCGATGGGTCAAGGCCACCATGTAGATCTGCAAATCCAATCTTCTCTATCAATTTTCTGCAGAAATATGGCCCACCTTTGTTGCCAAGAAACCTTTGCGACGTGTTCTCAAATTTCGCAGCCATTCCCCCACACGATTCGTCGTAAAACTGAGCATCGTCGTATTTGCGGATGTATATACTCGAGAACCAATCTGGCATTTGTCCAGATGTACACCTCGTACACTCGCGTCTGGCCACGTCAAAGTATTCTGACGCACTGCACAATGGACCCATGTGGTATCCTGCCAATCTCATTGGTCTCCCCCCAAATGAAACATTCGCATTGTCTCCACTCCCTGTGTGTAGGTGAAATCCATGAGTCGGCCAACATGTTTGTTGCGAGTCATACTCTCTGCTTCTGCCTTCCAAATTAGGATATTTGTCTTGCGCAGCCCACAATTTCGAATTTTCTCCGATAGTCGTCGTAAATACCATGTCAGATTGATACGTATTCGACCAAATTTTATTCACATCATCGGCAGAATCGGCCTGGATGTCCTTTAATTCGCGCAACTGTAGCATAATATTTCCGTACATACAATTCATCGTATACGCACCAGTTCCGTCTGGATCAGGCACGTGATTTTTCATCACACCTGCTTCGTCATACGGACTTTCAGTACCATCGTCCGTTAATTGGTCGAACGTGTTCGGGAGCTCGATTCGTGTTAATGTCTGTGTTGCATTCTCGTTTATAGGCAACTTCAATTCGTCAGCGTTTGCTACCAGTGCTGCTAAATAATTGACTTTTATTTTAGAGCCAATTAATTGGCGAGCGTCGCGCCTATATGGTGATAAATTAACCAGGTCAACGTCAGAGTCTCTGACCGTTTCTGGAAAAAAACCGGACACGCATAGAGCCATGAATGCGAGTATGGTGAAAAACAAATACATGTGATTCAATATAACCCACACTTACTTTCTTTTATAGTATAATTTTTTACTATTCATTCTCTTAAGATGGACTTGTTCCAAAAAGAGATTCAAAATCGGAATTAATAAATTTCTAGTATAAATATTGTACGTCTGCAACGTAAATGAGATTCTTCCGCGTTATTTTTATTTTGATGGGATTTGCAGCAGCAGCTGCAAATAACAGAATTTATGCTCTTGAAAATGCCAAATTCTGTCTCGAAACGAGCGAAAGCAGATGCGGAGGAACAGATGTCGTTGAATTTCAGGGCGACGGTACTTTGATGTATAAATTACCACATCTTGGTGACGAAAGTACCGAAATGACGGATCCAAGTTCTTTGCTTGCGAATCCCGAAAAAATGAAATCAGCAAAACAAAGTATGATCAAAAAAGCTGAAGACAACACGAAAAAAATTGTGTATACTGATCTAGAATATTGCGAGGGTACAATGTCAATGCTGAGGTATCCAAAATCCGAACTGGCCGCGTACTCAAGAACGTTGGACAAACTACGCGTTCGAAGAGTGTGGTATTGTTACCCAGATAACTATGCCGCAGGCAGAAAAGGTGCGGAGGAGCTCCTAGAAGAATATGCAAAACTACTAGATATTGAAGATGAAAATTTTGATAATGGAGACATCGTTTACAACACGGACATCGAGAATCCTGTCAATACCATTATCAACGAACCCACAACCTTGCACAGACTATACCTTTCGGATAAATCGCATAGTTTTTACAGTTATAACAAACCTTTCGGTGTTTTCACAGGCGATGGATGGAGGGAATTTTATGGCTGGCATAAACACAAAATGTCCCTCAAAGCTCCAGATGATGAGGAATTGGAGGGAAAATGGGAAGCAAATGTACAAGCTAACATAGGCAATGCCTTGTCCAAGGCATGGTTCTTCACTCCGTGTCGTAAGTTCAACGAAAGAAATGATATCGACAATAACTGTCCTCGTCAGTTCCAAATGTTTCTGAACGAAACAGGCATTGAGGGTAGCGCGTACATGATCGTCCCGGCAATGTTGTTTTCCAACGCGGAACTCGAAGGTTTTATAGAAGCCATGCCGAACTTAAAAATATTTGTCACCGGCCAATTCGAAACCATCTCAGCAGCGCCACATCTGAAAGGCATTGACCCTATAACATACTCTGTGGAGAAAGCGATTCTTAAGAAACGAACATCGAACATGAAAAAAGTATGGTTCAATGAGTTCAACTCGTACACTGAGAAACAAAATAGCTGCAGCGAACAGTGGAGCCACGAAGACAACAACTACGTGTCTGGTGTCCTCGATAAGGGAAATTATGAAAGTTGCGAGAACTGCGCACCGTGGTTACGTGGGCAACAGTCTGCAGTCACCACGCCCGCCGACTTTTGCGCGTTTAACCAAAAAGGATGGTTCTACGTAAATAAAGACTCGCAGGGGATGATAGGAAATACAAAGGACCATTCAACTGCTCGCTGGGCGAACTCGTATTGGGGATATTATAAGGATGATGACGACTTAGTTGTGGAATCCGATCCCCTAGTTAGGTCCGCCCCTTATAATCGTCAGTTGGAACAAACGTGGCGATCAAAACTGACAGACTCCTGCAGAAGTTGTGTTCCATACATGGAATGTCGCTGTTGGTATTGGTCTGGCGCAATGTACGAACATAATCGACACAACAGGGCCAGATCTTCTGCTTGGTACCCGAGCAGACACTTTACAGGCAATGTCTATGGAATAGCGCATGCCGCCTTTAGTCATTGGGACGAGGGCGAGGATTACGACAAAAAAGCACACTGGACAGAACCATCAGACATATACAATACCGATAGAAGTCGTTACGAAGAGTATCATTTAAATAAAACTTTCACCGGCAATGGCGATCAAAAATTTGCACGAAAAACGATTGCGACTGAACTGGAAGAATGGCGCACGGCTATGACACATATTGGCCGGGAGAACAGTTTTAGGTCACACAGGGGACTTTTGGACATCCTGATCACATCCAACTCTGTCCGTTATGGTCAAGGATATGCCGTGGCCGCCAAGGCATTGTCCGGGTATGACAAATTTTGGAGGGCTGCGGAGGAACTTTGTGCCAAGGGGAACGTACAAACAGCGCCAGGATGGTGCAACTTTGTTGAGTATGATTGGTCTATGTCGTCTTTAACGCCTTGGGTTTTTGACCCAACCAAGGTTATGGTAGACTACAGTATAGTGAACATGTTATTGGAGCTGGACCAGCGCATTGAAATGACTATTGACGCTTTACTTAAAGATGAAGTATGGACTGAACTGGATGCATCAATAGGGTCGTTTGTGAATCGAACCAGATATGAAAAGATGGGGTCGTTTACTGACATGCTGACCCAGAATAAACTTCTTGAAAGATCTATTATGACCCAGGTCAAATCTAAAAAATGGGTAGATGATCACAAGGATTTCAATCGCTTTGAGAATAGATTTTTCTGGTCCTTCACAGAGGAGCAAGCGAACAATAAAGAACGTTCGCACGTGGCCGAAGCAATATATGCCAACAGTGCTATTTCACAAGGCGTGGAAAAGGGTGAAAGAATAACACAGTACATCGATTGTGGTATATGCGGCATTAAGCGTCCAGCGACATATACAGAGACAAATACTGCCACTGGAAACGAGGACACGAAATTTTGTGAATGTATTTTGAGAGTGGGCAAAGCGACGTCTAAAATTTTTCCGCCAAAAAATTGGGATACTCCACACCCCACACGCGATGGCGAGTGGTATAATGGTTACTTTGGTGCCGCTGTCGATGACGGTGCATTTTCAAATGTTGTCAAAAATAAAGGCTTTTGGAACATTCAAAAGACATTAGGTACGGCCACGGAATATAAAGTAGAGCATTCTCTAAAGAAGTATGAAACATACGAATACAGGACACTCTACGAAGCGCTGTTTGATAATACATACTTAAAGGAGATTTGCAAACCTCGTCAAGACGACCAGTCCAGTGAAGACGACCAGTCCATGCGGCCAGTATGTACCTATGGTGCCGACGCCGTGGCAGGTGTCGAGTCTGTTGGCGTTGAAGTGGCGCATATTGAAATGACCAGAGATGATCCTAGTGCCGACCTTGAGAATGGTGGAGATGCGTTCAATAATCTTTTCAGGTACAAATATTTTAATCATTACGATTCGGGCTCCGCGGAAAATATTGAGATAGAAAAGTCTCTATTGGAAACATTTGTCCACGCCTCATACATGAATTCTATCTCGAAGACACCTTTCAACATCGTTAATGCGCGCAAAGCGTTGGAAATGTTCGAATTGTCTACAAACATCAAAAATCAAGAACTCGGTACTTCTGACTACGAAAGTGCGTTGAGACGCGCGAGTATTGACGAGACGGACGTCGAGTACATGGAAAAGAACTTTGCGATAGAGCCAGCAACACTACAAATGTCAGACGGTGATTCGCCAGCAGAATTATTTCATCCCGGTGAGCAATGGGCAAGTGAGTTTACTGTGCAGCAGAGGGGTCTTTTGCTAGGTACCTATGAACTGTTTAATGATGTAACTGGGAGGCGTTTAGCCATGAACCATAATAATCTAGCGTTTCCAGTTTTTTCGGAGGGAACGGTCGAGTCTGTGAAAAAATCAGCTGAACTGATTAAACACGAAAACGAGTGCGAGCTTAAATGTAGAAGTGAAGACGCAACCGAAGAATGTTTTGGAAATTGTGTTTCTTCAAGAGTCACAGCCAAAGGTCACACTGACATCCTTCGAAAAGCCCTCGAGTTGTTTAATTACTTTGCGCTAGGCGAAACTGGCGAAACTTACAACGAAGTCACTGGAAGTTGGATGAGTCAAATATGTGATTGGTGGACTAAAACCGGAGCCCCTGGCATGGCTGTCGACGATGATGATATTGATGGCCTGTTGCCCGCACTTCGATTTAGATTTATGAAAAAGGATGAGACCGGTATTAGTATTACAATTCCGCTTCCGAAGCCAGGCTTTGCTGTGAACTACAAGAGGGGTACATGGTTTGATACAGGTATATACTTTGGTACGAACCGACGTAAAGGGGATAAGGCACAACACGTTTGTGGCTACAATACTGGACAAGGTAGTTGGTGGTCACTTGGTATCAGCAAAACGAAAGAGGTGGCGTCGTTTGGTTTCCTGACAGCGAAACTATTTGGTTTTCAATTGGGCATTGCCATGAAGAAAATGGAAAACCCTTTCGAACCCTGGAACTGGGTTTTTGACGACAACGTGAAGAACTTTGCTCATAATGTGAATGTCAATACAGTATCTGTTCAATTATCAATTGATAAAGCACCTGGGAGCGGTGGACCATTATTTCCTCTCCTCCAAATGCTTGGTCTCGTTGCGGGCGAGGGTATACAAATAAATGTCGGAGTCGGGTTCTCGTATCCAAGACCCAGAGTCGTCGACTTCCCGGATTGGCAAGAAAATTGCCGCCAATGGATTGACAATCAGGACAAAGGCGAAAGCGCTGGAAGGGATGCCGCAGCCGCCGTGTTGGACGCCGATCAGCGCGAAAGAGAAAGGGACCGATTGTGTGGTAGACATCGTCCAATTATGGCGACATCAGGCTGTAACTCTCACAAAACTGCGGCAGATAGAACTTCTTGCTTCAATAGGAAGCTGATAAAATACGAAGACTGTAGGAACACGTTTAGAAATGAAACTCAAAAGCAAAATATGTCACTCGCCTTAGCATTCGGGATTGCCGCCTCTTCGCCGATTGGGTTGATCTCAGTACTTGCAACTGATGAAAATGCAAGACATGCACTTGGTGAAGTCGTGACGGAAGGCCTTAAAATGGGCGGGGAAACAGCTGTCAACTCGTTAATGGGCAATATCCCAGAAACGGACGGTGTCATTCCGAGTTTCTTTCAGCCTCCGGGCAAAGAATATCAGGATGAATTTTACAAATGCGACGAAAAATGCGAAGAAAAGTGTCGTCACATGGACTATTGGTTGACGAGGCCCAAGTTCCAGGATTATTGCGGCGTTGCTTATACATTCCTGAAGGAAAAGAACGCAGAATATGTCAAATATATTGACGAAAATGGCGAGGTTGCGGTTGATGGGCCTTTAACCCAAGAAGAGGTCTGTAAGAAATGCGATTACTTCCTACCAGGCGCTGCTCAAGACTTTTGCAAAGCCCCTGTGAAAGACTACGCAGGTAATAGATGGGGCAGTCTTCACTACGATGACACTACTTCAGTTGAATTCCAGAAGAATGTTATTACAAGGTTTCAGTACACAAATAACTATTGCAACAGATGCGGGCGCTACAAAGAATGCAGATGCAGGGTTTGTGGCAGAGACGCTGGTTCAGTCGCGGGCTTCAGAGGTTGGTCAGATTGGAACAAAAATGGTAATGAAGGCGATTACGAGTATGTCAGTTGGGCCAACGATCGGGCGTCCATGAGTATTTGGGATACGTTTGGCCATATTCCTGAATGGGTCTATGCCGCCACAATGGCAGCAAGTTGCCCTCACAACGTCCCGGTATGTGCATTTGCTACCTCTACAAGAGTTGCTGTTATGGGAGCACGCGAAGACATTAAAGACATGTACGCTAGGAATTGGGTGGACGATTCTATGAGGTCATCTAATATGCCATTCATGACAGCCGATCCCATGAATACACGCCAATTCGACCATTGTTATCCGGGTGAATCGATCAATAGCCAAGACGCGGTTTTCATGATGATTGAGGTAACCATTGGAACGCAAAGTGTCGACTCTATTGCCTCACAAGTCTCGAGTTCCGTCCAGGCAGTGGCTACAACTGCAAAATATAAAATGATGTCAAAAGCTGCCAAGATGGCCCTTGACCAAATCGATGGCGAGGCCGAAGATCTCGCGAGAGACGAGAAAAAATTTAGGGACATAACAGCAAAGAAAGAACTTCAAGATTTTGAGAATCTTGCATACTCAAATTTTGGACAAATCAACTTGGTTCCCGGCGGGTTAACCGAACCTGGCAATCCATATTGGCAAATATCAGAAGAAACTATAGTTGCGCCAGTGTTCACCAACATGACTCTTGTCAATGAAATTGGATTGGGAGAAGCTTTCGAGGTCAAATCATTTAGTGAATGGTACTATTCAGAAAACTGGTTTGAGATTTACAGAAGTAACTCAGAACAGAAAACATTGACTAAGGCTGGAATAGGTCAACAATTTAAAATTTCTATAGATCAAAGACCAGGGTTGGATGTCTCAGAGCAAGATTTCATGATCGTCAGTAGAAATATGGCTAAGTTTTACGAAGCCAGAATGAATACAATCGAAGAAGACGCGTCCGTCGTCAGCGGATATGTGCCTGCATCAAGACTCGCCAAAAAAGACAACGCTTACAGAACGGGACAACTCGTCAACGTACCCATTGTTTACAGTGGCACGATTGTCATTGGTCACACCGCTACCGCAACTCACTACAAAAATCATAATACTAGCGTCGCAATTGCATTCCCATCTAGTATTAAAATTACATCCGACACAAAGGTATTGCCAATCTTATCTCCGAGCAACCCTGACAATGAAATCGCATTCGCGATTGGAGATACGATATATTTTGGCAAATTGAGTCATAGTTCTGAGGATTTTGACACCACGGTAGACTCGAAGTTTGAGTTGAAAGAACCATCCATACAGAACGGTGACGGCGGGAAAATTAATTTACCGTTCACTTCGTTCACGGTCCCTATGGATAAAGATGTCGACGAAAGACCCGTGGCTCCTATTTTTGCGGACGAATCCGGTGATAACATTCCAGACCTGGTTTACTTGAATGCCGAAAGTGATATACGCTTTTGCAAGTTTAGTACGACAATAAATACATGGGATTGCGCATGGGAAAACAAAAAACTCATCTATGACAATGTCCCTGGCATTGACAAGCGGTATGCGTACATCGCAAAGGACACAACGTCAAGTCTATGCCGATACGCGCTGGCTTCATACGAAGGAACTATATCGTGTCTTTCAAGGACGATCGATCGTATTGTTCAGAGTGGGGAACTTACACTTTCGGATGCAGAGCAAGTTTTACAAAACGCATCGTCAAGAGCAACCTTTGACCTCCCTGTCTTATCATGGGAAATGTATGACGACAATTTTGAGGGGAGTTACGCGCCGAAATTCGAGTTTGACAACAGCGGCAAAACGGGAGGCTGTGCCACCAAGGGGAAGAAATGCGGCGGAAAGTTGAGGACCCTGTTCAAAATGAAACACAGGCTATGGCATCACGCAGAAATTAAGAAAAGAGCGTTAGAAAATGCCCTAGAAACATATAGAGCAAATCAAGAGTCGGGCATGAAAGGCGAAGCTGAAGACCTTGCACGTTACAGGCGCGAATACAAAGTGGAACAAGAAGTCGCGCGTTTTAACAAAGTCACAGAAGCCAGAGATGTTCAAAAGAAGATAGAGAACATCGAACTTGAAATCAAACGGACGGCCGATCCACGCAAGAAACAAGAGCTTCGTAAACAGCTCGATGAAGAAAAATCCCAAAAACAAACGGCAGCCTCTGAACAGTTTGAGTACCAGCCAGTCATCACTGAAAGGGCATTCGAAGAATACCAGCGGTTACTCACCGAGAAACCTGATATGAGTAAACTTGACATATATAATAATCTCATAAATAACGGGCTTATTGACAAAAAACTTTGGAAGAATTTCCTTGAGACGAATGCGAAATACTCCACAGGTGCCGGGATTGAAATTGACAGCTCCAAATCAGTCAAACAAAACGTTGGGATGATGACCAATAACATTGACGGAGAATCAGGCGCTGAGAACTTCTACAAAGCTTTTCAAATACAAAAAAGAGGAGGATCGCTCATCATGGACGCATCTGACAAAGCACAGCACATGGAAAAAGTCGTTGAAAGGACCAGGAAAGATGTCAATAAACTTGCACCCAAGTTGATAAAAGTAAAATCAAAACCAAAAATCAGGACGGTTGTAATAAATGGGTTACTAAATCAACCGAAACTACCAAAGGTGAATGTCCAGCCAGATCTTCCCAAGAACGAAGTAGATCTGTACGATTACGAATCCCAGGATGCGAGGAATGACCAGAAAATTATTCAAGAAATGAACACGATCAGACAGGATTACGATGCCTCGAATAATGTGCGCAAATCTTTCGAGGACATTGACAAGGAAATACGAGATTTACAGGGCGAAATTGACAATATAGACCAAACTCTCGAACCGGAAAGACACAGTGCCTTAGCAGAAGCCAATGTGGTACTACGCAAAGCCGTGAGAGAACAAGAAGATTATGATAAAAAACTTCTTGAAGGATTTGGATACCCAGCAGTCCCTGTTATTGACCCGTTCGGCAATATTCTCAAATGCAAATTGCCGTGTTTACCAGATGTCGAACCCATCCAACACCTAAGCCCTGGTGACGCTGGTTATGACAGCGCTATGCCACTCTACCAAGAGCCACTGCTTGACCATGACAAGAAACCGATCATGGACGATGATGGTTATGTGACATATAGAGAAACCACTAGCTTAAGTGCTATTAAAAAAACCTATCGAGACGCGAACGGGAACACGGTGCAAATACCATTCAAGATGTGGGATAAAACTGGAGAAAAATTCGTAGCAAGAGCTACGGGTGACGTGAACAAGATTAGGGCTAAAAAAAGGGGACTCGCTGTAGCAGTGAAATCAGCCGCGGCGAAGAAAAAGCCGTTCATAAAATACAGCAAGGAATATAAAGAGTGGGTGTTTCATAAAAAACAAAGTCTCCAAGAGACCATTATCACACAACAACACAACAGGGCTCGTATGATAGCACAGCAACAGACACAATTCCCAAATTGGGAGCCAGGCGCAAAACATATGCTGAATGACCTACAACGGTACACTAATCTCGCTGCTCAGCTTACGGATAAAGAGGCTAAAAAGCACAGTTTTCAATTCAAGCAACTCGGGATTTTCCACGATATTCTTGAGAAAAAGAGAGCCATCAAGATGGACAAAATCATAGCATCTAGCAAATTCCCAGATATAGCTCACGACAGTGCAGTTGCAACTGTAATTGCACAAGAGTGGCTCAGGGAAAATAATTATCACTTTAAGCCGGTCGCTGTCGACAAAGATGCACTAAAAATTGTTTTTAAAACTCAAGCTGAAAGAGAGCGCTACAAAGAAGCACTCGGTAAAATTGCGGAATATGAAATGAGTCACAGCCAATTATACGCTATAGCTGGCCAGGGTGCTCATACAAGGGAAAACGATTTGGCTTATCTTAATGATTTAGCCAAGGAGAAAGCAGAGAAGATGCATCTGCCTTCCAAAAGTGAAATAGAAGCCAGGGTACAGAGAGAAGCGGAGGCAATGGTGAGACAAGTGCATGAAATCGAAACCAGAAAAAGGGCGAACGAATTGCATCAAACGGATAGAGCCTCCCGGAACAAGGAGCACGTCAAGGCAGTTGTACGTTATAATGCAAATTGTGGTAGTTCGAGAGGCAGGAGGCTTAATGGTCCTTCTTGCACTCTGAAAGATAGAAGAGAGTACCTTCAGCACCAAGAGGCTTTGGACATGTTGAAAGATCGGGCGCCTGACAACCAGTATGATTATCTTGACGGCCTTAACACCTTTGAACTCGAGGATATGGGCCTCATGAAAATGGCCAATGGAGATGTTATTTCGATGACTGATGACGGATCAACCTGGGGAATAAAAGAAGGCCGACTTGTTGACGATTATGCAGTATCCAGACAGCAATCCGTCCAGGACGCGTATGACAAAGGGAAACCTTTCCAAACTGCTTTTGACAACGTAATGGCGACAAGTGCGGCGAGTGCAACGAGTGCGGCGTATGCGGAAAGGGCGGCGGCGGTGGAGCGCGTAACTAATCTACAAGTCGCTTCTCAACTCGCACGCAGCCTGAGAGGTGCGGATGGTACATACGCAGCCGATGCAGCCGAATTGCTGCAAAGAATATCAAGTGAGCCAACGGCAGAGGAGGGCGGCTTGGACAGTCTTACATTAATATTGAAAGATGTAGATGGGGTGACCGTTGATGGAAAAAGACTTACTGAACTTCAAATACAGTCAAAGATGGCTTCAGCTGTGGCGAAAGCAGACCCCTCTGTGAATGCTTACCGCCACGATGCAGAGGAATTTTTGCGAAACATTGTTACTAACGAAATACCACAGGCTGCGGGCCTCGATGCAGAAGACCTGGTTCTTCTTAAGGAAGTAGTCGCGAATCCTCAGACAGAAGAGCAGAGACGCAAAGAATATGACGACTTCAGACAGGACACGTACCAATCTATGAAAGAAAAGGATTACTTTGGCGATTTTGTGACCAGGAACAATGAGCACGCAGCTGCCTGCAGCCGACGACGCAGACTTGGTGCAAGCTCTAGACGATTGCCTGGGGGTGCGGGTCGCTGTCGTCTTTTTTCAGACGTTGAAAGATTTACAGACAGAAATGCCGGCTCCGTCTCGACCGCCGACCCGGCTCTCTTAGAGCAAATAGATCAAAGCAGATTGAAACACGAAGAAGAAAAAAGAAGGTTAAACAAGTACAACTCAGATATTGATGTTCACAGAACGACCATAAGAGATGATCAGACTGTCATCGATATGAATATTCAATCAGCTTTACAGGGTCTTGCTACTGAACTAAGTTATTCGGATGAACTCCTTGGTAAACAGGAGGATATCTACGATAAGGAGATGAATGCCCTTCGCATAATTATTGAGGGACAACCAAAGCCGTGGGACACCGCCACTCAAAACATATATGATGACGCCATAAGAAGAAAAGACGAGATTGAAAATGTTATTCGTCCTCTAAAAGAAGTTGCAGAATCGCGACTGGCTAAAACTCTCCAATCCAAAGAAAATGTTCAAATAAACATTGCGACTGAATATGACAACTTTCTCAGTTATGAGAAGAGAGCGTACTTTTTTTCAAATGATCAAATTGAGGCAGAATTAAACCTGGTTCACGTCGATGACAAGGAGCGTCCTAAAAAGGTTCGCGAATACAAAGCGGAGCAGAAAAGACGCATGGTCATTGCTGAACAAACTATTGAGGATCATAAAAAATTCTACGAACGTCTTCAGGCGACGGAGGATGACTGTCGCGCAGCCATTGCCGGTGATGCGGAGAGTCTCTCGCGCGTAAATGGTTATGAACAATTTGTAGACCAATATAATAAGGATACAGACGCGGGCGCGGACGTTAGAATTGAGAAATATCGCGAGGATATGAAAACTGTAGAACGAATGACTAAAAAGATTGAAAAAATAGCAGGGGTCGGCGACGATTTTGACGCATACCTTATCAAACAGGATAACAAACTTCGCCTAGGAGGCGGGATAATTGCCGAAAACGGGGATCGTATGGCGTTCGACAAAAAATTTTTCAAACACGCCCTTCGGAGGTTTCGTCATGGACGAGACAGTTTGAAACGGGGATCGTATGTTGCCCTGAGTGAGTTGAAGATACTGTCTATGTCGGATGCAAATCGCGAGAGACATAGCTACGCCTTGGCAAATGGAAGGCATTTGGACCGCAGGGATAATAAGGCACCGGTGCGGAACTTTTTTGATATAGCACTATTACCTGGTGTGCCATCGTCTGTGATAGATTTCGATAAATCTCTTCGTCGGGCCAAAAACAGCGAGAGATATCTACGCAACCAAGATAAATTCATCACGGACAAGAAGTCAAAAATTCAATTGTTGAATTCTGAACTAAAAAGTAAGGATGTGAGTACCTGGACAGCAGAGCAAAAGAGGACCGCATTGATTTACGTACTACAAGCGGAAATTAAAAACTTTGCTCATGTCGGACCTGAAGGTCCACCCAATAGTTTAACCCGGGCTAGGGCACGAGTTGCCCAAGCATACGAACACATGGCAGGAGAAAAAGGCCAGATGGAACTTAAAAGCAATAAAAAGATACGCCAAAAACGGGAGGTCACAGATAGTCGGAACGAGTACGAAAGAGCTGCGACAAAGGTTTACGCCACCATCGAAGACGCCAATATGCGTCTGGGATCAGACATTTTGAATTCTCGTCATTCCCAAGAAAGCCGGAGACGCCAAGAAGCCTTCGAGTTCCGCGATGAATCTGGAGGGGGAGGTGAGTCAAAATCGTCAGATGATCGTGATCCCGCCGAAAGAGTTGTGGTTGAATCTGCGAGCGGCTTGAGTCCAGATCAAATACAGTTGGCAATGAGAGGTTGGAAGTGTAGCCAACGACGACGCCTTCATGGCCGACATCTTAGCGCCGCATGTGTTAGAATTACAGCGGACCTAAAAGATCTCAGAGACCAGATTGATGCTGGTTTAGAAACAGCGAAAGCAGAGAAGGCTGTGGTCGAAGCGAAGGACACCAAGGCCGACGCGACATATTTGAAAAAAATTTTAGCAGAAAAGAAGGCAATCGAAAAAAATCTCAAGATTAAATACAGCGTTGACTCTCCGGAAAACAAAAAGTCGGCTTTAAGTCGCTTTAAGAAACTAGCAAGTTTCGTAGGGCGTATGGTCAGTTCGAGTAGGAACCAAGTGACCGATTTGGCGTTGAAAAACAGTCTTAACTCACAAATGGAGAAAAAGGAGTTGGAAGAGTTGCAACTTCGATTGGACGTGGAAGATGAGACACTCAAGTTGCGTCAACAAGAAGATACCTTGACGCAAAAAGATAAGGACAAACTGGCAAAGGACATCAATGACAAAAACAAAAAACTTCAGAAACTTGCGGGAGAAATTTACGGTATCGAAGGAAAGTTGATTGAAACGGCTCGAGCTATAGAACTTGCAGACTGGAAAAAAGAGAACCAACCCGTTCAGGAATACCTCAAACAAAAAAGAGAAGCAGGACAACCTGTCGCTCCCGACGAAGCTTACCGTCTTATGATCGAACAAACCGCTGGGAACAGACCACTTGGGAATGCAGAGTTGACTGCTCTGGATAAGCTTGCTAGCAGGGAATTCGTGAAAGCAAGGCAAGACCAACTCGCTGTCATTCTACAGATCAACCAACGACTAGGCGCGCAAGGTCACGGTGACACACAAAAAAATATTATTGATGCCAACGATCGTGGATGGCTAGATGACTACGGAGTCGATGTCGATACCCTTTTGTATGCAGAAAGGTCCGCCGTTTCTGGTCAATTGAGTGCGAATCGCGAAGCCACCCAAATAGAATTGACAAAAGTGAAAACGATGGAAAGAGACCTTCTACTTCAGATTGAAACCATGCGAGACCGGGTAAAAAAGGCAGAGTCTCGTATTGAAAATCTTAACGAAGAAATGTCACTCATCCAAGTCGGAAATCGTGACGACAAGGTTTCTGCTATGGAGAAATTGCAAACAGAAATTGAAACCCTCGAAAAACGGAGAGATCAATATCTTGCGCAATCAAATACAGAATCCTTGGAATTAGGTGTCCTCCAAAAAACCAGAGAAACCCTACTGGACACGACAAATAAGCAAACGAAACTGATTGAATCGGTTGCGCGAGGAGATGAAATAGATGCATTCACAATGGCGGAAGCAACAAACATGCCAATCATCGACGAATCCAGGAGGTCTGACGATGAATTCATCAAGACAAAGGAGCGAATTGTGAAGGAGCGCATCGCAGAAAAAGCAAACTTAAAAAATGATTTGTCAGTTGGTTCCTCAGACGTTTTTGATAGACTGCTAAGGCAGCAGCAGGAAGTGACCAGGAATTCCGCCAGGGAGGCCATAGCAAAATCTGATGCCAAGGTCCAAAGTCAGTATAATCGTGATAGCAAGATCAGAGATTTCGAAAAGACCACAAAAGGTTACAGTGCTGATCAATGGTACGAAAAACATGGTAACAAGAAAGATTTCGATCCTATGGCAGAAGGTGCAAAATTACAGCTCAAAGCTGTGCAAGAAGCTGAACAAGCAATCAGAGAATACGGACAAGTAATAAACGAATTAAGCGATCCAGGAAATGAGATGCACATGGAGCTCGTGACCGCAGAAACAGTAGAAAGTAAGTTCACCGACGAACACAGGGCAAAAGAATTCGAGGCATTTAAGAAGCAAAGGCAAGCAGAGTATGATGATCTCAAAAAGAAAACGACTGGCGAATTCCGTGATCAAACAGGGCTCGGTTATCAGATGGTTCACGTGAAAGGCACTTCGCCCGACGAAATCGAGATTGCAAAATTACAGAATGACATGTTCAATAGTGCTCCTCTGAAAAGCATTACAGGAGACATCGTTAGTGATGGAGTCGTTGATGGACCAAATCAACTCAACCCCGCTATGAAGGAAAGAGCGGTAGCTAACCACGTCTTAGTACTAAAAGCGGCCAAATCTGAACCGTTGCGACAGAAAGACACATTTACTGGCCTAGCCAATGTCATAAAAGCCGCAAATGATTACGTTGAAAAAGGACCTCCGACACTTGTGGAAAATGTGGGGCAAATGGAGGCATTCAAATCAATTGGAAATTCGAAGGCATTCGCGAATTACAACGCTCCCATACCCGCAGAAGTGAAAGGCCGTGCCAGGCAAATCTTGGAGACTGAAACCAATTTCGCGAAAGCAATTGTCAAGCGGATTCAGGATGGCCAGGCGACAACTCAAGATCTAGAGTTCACCAAGAAATACAAAACCGAAACTGGCAAGGATTTCTCTATTGACGTTGTTGTTGGATTGGAGGACAAAATTAAAAAATTAAACAATGAAAAAACGCGACTGTTAGACTTGAAAGACGGTTCCGCCATGGGAAAGACTATGATTCGTGTCATTAATCTGGAATTCACCGAGAAGAAAAAAGGGTTACAGACCGACCCAAGTTCAATGACACCAGATGATATGAGGAGGGAATTGGGGCTGAATGATGGTCTTGCCAGAAACTTGCATTTCGAGAAAGTATCAAACGAAAAAATCAAAGAAATATTTGGTCTTGCCAGAGCGGCACGAGGGGGCAACCAACAGTCAAAAGCTGACTTGGCGAATGAGCTGTCTAATGCGAATCTAAAGGTCAAAGATCAAGAAACTCGACTCAGTAGCATAAATCAAGATTTAAAAACAATTGGTAAAGCGAAGAAAGATATGGCGCTTGCACGCAAAAAATATAAGGAACATGTGGAAAAAAGAAAGACTATGAAAAATATGTTCTCTGGAAGCCCAAATAATATGCAAAGATCGCAGATGGCTGCATTTGACACGTTTTACAATGGCAAGAAAAAAAAGGCTGAGAAGAAGGTAAGAGACATTAAGAACGCCATTGCAAACGAGAAGAAGTTGAATGGCTTGGGCCTTTCCAGTGGACCAGAGAGAGAGGTCATGAAGGATTACCTACAACTCCAATCCAAACAGTCGAAGACGCAAAGAAATTATGACAAACACGCAGAAGAAATCGAGAAACTCAAGACTAGGTTGGATGATATATATGTCCTTCAGAATCCTGACGCGCAAGCCAAATTAAAAAAAGAAATACAAAATGAAAGATTTAAAATGGGTTTGCAAAAACTTGCAAACAACAAAGCGCTTCAGGATATGCGGGATTTTAATTTGGACAACAAACTGCAACAAGCAGCGAAAGAGCAAAAGCTTGAAGATATCAACTCACAAGGAAGAAGACCGGACGAGTCGGATGATGTGTATGCAAGACGTATTATGGAAGACGCGGGCCTTGACTTTGACCAAATGGTAGAGGATAACAAGCATGAAATGAAACGCCAACTCAATGATGCCGAAATTACAGACAAGGCTTATGGCAACGAGATTTCTGATCTCTCAAAATCCCGACTGTTGGCGAAGAATTTGTATCTAAAAACATGCAAGGTCGCAAGAGGAGATTGTTCTACAGAGAAACAACGCGTAGCTGATTTGGATGCCGAGATAAAGGATCTGAAAAAACAGCGCAAAGACGTTCAAGAAGACATGTTTTTGAAGAGATTGGAAAGAACTATGTTGAAAGAACGGAAATCACAGATGAAAGAACAGTTCGCGAAGCGTATCGCTGAGGCAAACGATAATCGACTTGAACAACTAAGAGAATCTGTCGAGAAAGAAGAAATCAGTCCGGCCCGAGAAACACCGCAAAACGCAGAAGAGTTGCAAATTTTCATGCGAGAAAGGGCTCAACGAGAATCTTCGTCTGGCAAAGAATTGGAGATGCGTGCGAATTACGAAGTCGAACAATCAAAGCACTTGTTCGAGCAAACTCTTAAGCTAGCTGTCGACGACACTGCCGTTAAGCTCTTGAACGATGGGGACAAAATACTAACGAAGTTGCATCGAGGCTTAGCTTCCATCACTGCGTGTAGCCCTACCAACCCTGGGTGCTTCAGAACTATAAAAACGGAAGATGTTAAAAGAACTGTTGCGAAAATGGACGCGGATAGAAAAATCAGGGAACCATATGTTCGCGATGTCACTAATAGAATCGTCGACGGTCCGCCAGAAATCAGGAACAAACGCATTGCAGAAGATCCTAATTGGAGACCTGACCCAAACGCCCCTGGCAATAAATTAAGGGGGGGCGAATACCTTAAGAAATACGAAGATAGGTTGAGATTGACGGATGCTACTGCAATTAAAACACGCAAGGAATTAGAAGCTGAAAGAAAACGAGATAATGCAGTTGCGCAACGGGACAAGCTAGCACGGGGTGATTTCTCAGACCACGATGTTCGGTTACAAGTATTCTTCAAGGGCATGAGACTGCCAAAGGGTTTGCAAGAAAGATCTGACGCGATCGAAGCTGTATCCGAGGTTATCACGACCTCAAAGGACAGAGTCGAAGAACTGACGCAGCAGGTCAAGGAACAAAAGGAGAAAAAGCTGATGCTCGAAACTTTTAGAGTCGCGTATGAACAAAGACAAGATGGAGTGGTTGGTTCTGAAGCTCAGACAGACCCTGCGCCACCATGTGGAGTCAAGTGTACAGAGAGAATTACAAAGGCGGCTGAAAGTACTAAGGAGCTCCTTGACCTTATAAAGAAAGCCAAAAACCCTCTAACACCACTTTCTGTGGTTGACAAAGATCGCTTAAAGACACTGAGGCAAAATTTAATCGAGTTTTCGAAAACAGCCAACGCCCAAGAAAACAAAGCCTTTAACGATTATAAACGTGTGGAAATTGGACTCAGACAGCAATTGGCGTTGGATAAAAAAATGACCAATGATTTCGAAGGTTTTCCGGAAGATTTCAGGAAGGCATCAGATAAATTGCAAAGAATAATGAACGAGAAAGTTCGGGAGTATTCATATTCCGCTGAAAGTATCAGGTACACCAAATTGCAATGCCAAAGTTCCAGTGCTTATCTGGGGGCTAAAAAACAAAGGCAACTTGTCAAAAAACAGTTTGACGTCCAAAAGAAACGGTTCTTACGGACGCCGACTCAGGAGAACCTCAATGCATTCAAGCACATGTGTGGTACACCTTGCAATGGAATGAAACTTACTGATTCAGACATAAATTACAAGGTGAGTAATACAAGGGATTCTGTCGAGATGAGATATAACAAAGAGTTGATGGAGAAAGAGATGAAGCGTTACTACGATGTACGCGATGTTGATAAAATAAATCAGGAGAAACATGACAAAGAGGTTGCTGAGGCCCGAAAAGACTATGAATTAGAACTTCGCAAATTTGAAACTGACAAGAATCTCGATCAAGAACTCAAGCGCGAAATGAAACAGCTAGAAGACCTCAACAAGAAGAAAGAAGACTTGGAGACACAAAATGAAAATGACTTTCCTGACTCTGGTCCAAGAGACAGGTATATTGGCGAAACAGATGCAGAAGCAGTCCAAAAGGCCGCTGATTTCGACAGAGACATACAATACCAACTTGAAGATTTGCGTGTACAATATGACTTTGAGAAGAGAATCGAGAAGAACAAAGCCAAAATGAAATCTTTGAAAAAGAAACAGAAAAATAATCAAAAGCAGCAAGATGCGATCAAGAAAAAATATGCGAAAATTACAGGCTCCAAGCTAAAGAAAGTGAACAAGTTTGCACAAAAGATAATTGATTTGAAGAAACAGGGCAGAGCAATGTCCCGCAATGACGCAGAATTCGACAAAGCTCTTAAAAATTATGCAAATTCACTCGACATGGAGGTCGATTTATTGGCAGACGAAATAATCGGAACGAAGGATTTGGGCAAACTTCTTGAGGAAACGACAAGGACAAAGTATACAAATGATGATAATGTAAATATCTTAGAACAGCAAGCGGCCGACCTGGCTGAGTTTGAAAATGCTAGGGCCGAATTCGACAGAGAAGCCTACAACGACATGATAGTGAATACGCCAGAAGTCGCAGATATCGACCCTCAATTCCAGGCATTCCTGGACCAAGAAGCTGTGCGAATGTCAAAAGAAAGCGCGGACAGACAAGGAGCAGCTGCGGGAGCTGAGCCTGGCGCTCCCACCCCAATGACCGAGCCACTTTCTGCCGCAGAGCAACGTAAGAGGACTATCCTTGGCCTGCAAAAAACGGCAGAGGCTGCGGACGCATCGGCAAAACGCGACGAAGTACATAAAGAATTGAGACTCCAAGAAACTTTGGGCGATAACAAAGAAACAAGAATGAAAATATTGGCAGATCTTGAAAGTTCACGCAAATTATTAAATGATGGAATTGGCGGAGATGAAGATGATGTCATCAAAAAGTTGAAACTACTCGGTGTCGTAATAGAAGCCGGCCAAGAAGGAGCCACACTCGATAAATTCAAGCAAGGCAAATCATTTGACGGGGATTTCGATGCAGACCTTAAAGCATTTAAAAGTCGTGGTTCAGACTCCGAGTCATTGAATGACCTCAAACTCGAGGCATTAGGACAATTTCGGGAAGAAAAGGCGAATAATTTGGACACACAGGTGTACTCATTTGACGAAGACACATTGAATGAGAAAAGGAGGGTACTCGATACAGAAATTTCAAAGAAACAGACTCTACTTGACGGCGTGAATACGGCTTACCAAGTTGACGTTGGAGAATTTGAAGCGGCAATGACAGAAAGTAGAACCAAGGCACAAGAGATTGCAACTTCACTCCTTAACAATGCAGGTATTCAGGTAAATGTTGGAGACGATCAGTCACCCAAAGAAATTTTAAAAGCAGTCCAAGAAAAGATTAAAGCCTTGGTCGACGATCCAAATTCGGGCTTCGGTGAAGGTTCAGGCGATTATCAACTTATGGAGCTCATAAGAGTAGACTCTGTCAAAGCTGAACAGGATTACGATGGTTTTCAAAAATACCAAGAACTTCAGGGGGAAATGGAACAGCTGAAAACTTCGAAAGATAATGTGGCGATAACAGAGATTGATCTCGACAACAAAGAAAAGTTGAAGTCAGAAGCACGTGTTATGAGAGAATCCATACCGGAGCGCGATATGTACGGTACATGGATTGATTCTGAAAAACATTTGAAGAAAGCGTCTAATGCAGAGGAGCATAAGAGTATGGTAAGTTATTTTGAGAAGAAAGAACAGGAATTTGATAAAATTGCCGCTGATGCAGACGTCATTGCAAAGAAGTCTAAGAGGGAAGTTGCAGAGAGTGTCAAAATAAGAGAGAAAATTGAAGTGGACGATGAGATTCCACCAAAAAATCTTGCGCAACGTCTGAGTTGGTTTTCAAAATTCAAGAACGCACTGGCGAAAAGAATGCCGACGGCATACAAGGGGATTTTGGCGTATCGCACAGGAGTAAGCATGTGGAAGAAACAGTGGACAGCAATACCGACGTTTGCCGCTAAAATTTTCAAGAAAAAGGCGAGCAAAATAGCTAAAAAAGCAAGTTCTTGGCTCAAAAAGAAAATGGGACCCCCTGTCGCAAGAGCCGGCGAAAGTAAATCAGACTTCGCGGCCCGGCTAAAAAAATCAAGGCGAAGAAGGAATTCATTCATTGCGAAACATCCAAAGAGTATGGCAAGAATGAAATGGCTCGCCAGTAAGAACCCCCTGGCTAAAGTGGACAGGAAAAGAGCAAAATCATTTTACAATGGCGAAGGGTTGACTCCAACGGGAGCAAAATCGTCAACGAAAACGGTTTCTATCAAATTCGCAAGTGGTTTCAGCGAAATCGTGGAGTACTCAGACCCGTCGATTAAAATATCCCAGGCGGACAACCCTTGTATGGGTGTGCATAGGAGATTGAAAGAGGACGAGGTTTGTGTCGTTGTTCCAACTCAAATCAAGTCTAAGATTTATCGTAAGATGACAAATGGTTACAAGATAGTAAAATGCAATCCAGGAGAGACTAGATTCCCAAAGGGTCTGAAATTTCAATATGTGCCGCATCATGAGGAATTTGAGGCGGATGGCAACACGGACATATGGGAGACATTTTGGGTGCCGAGAGTTCGAAGGAAATTTTGTATGGGATGCGATTGTGAGATTGGTCAAGGCTGGCTGGCTGACGAAGACAATCCAAATAGCTATGGTGGGATACTTCGCAGAAGATTGTCAGACTCTGATACTTTTGAACAAGAAGATCCTAACGTCATTACTGCCTACGATATATTGCCAGAATCAGACCAATACTACAAGCCTAGGTTGCGCGCCGAAATGAAAACGGCTAAAATAACAGACTACGACGTAATGAGCCAGTACAATGTGACCGCCGGATTGCCTCCAGCAGGAAAAGTTGCCATGCTTACCGCTGGCCACTACTTGAAACAAATGGCAGAAGTCACAAAATCGGATGCTTGCCAATGGAAGATCACACCTTGTCCAAATGGAACATACAATACGTTAGCTATGCAGGCACACTATAACGCATTTGTCGAATGTACTGAACACAAATGCCCAGGTGGTAAAGCTGTCATGAATTTAGATTCGACGACAAATGTTACTGTTTGTTCCCTTTGCCCAGAGGGATATTACAAAACAGGATATAACAACCATGAGTGCAAGTCAAAGGTATTCTGTGGTCGGGATACTTACTATATTCCGGGCGACAATGAGACGAAAGGTAGTTGTGAAAATTGTCCGTTAGGCGAATCTTTGGACGAGACGAATCACCGCACGAGAGAATGCGTGAAAGCTTTTTCGTGCCCGCCAGGTCAATTTATGCACGACAAAGATGCAAATATTTCAAATACGTCAGCCATCGTAGAATTCATAGATCCAATTGCGGACACAACAATATCAAGATTCTACAGTATTTTGAAAAACTCCACCACCAACTTTGAATGCCAGCGCCAATGTGTCACACCAGGTAATTTGAATTGTAATATTGCTATGGATAGCTATACAACACCTACGAGCGATACATGCGAAACACTAAATATATTCCCAGCCAACTGCAAAATGGCGGCAGAAGCTCTCAACATGGATTTCAACTTGGGCAATAGCGATGCAACCGGTGTTTGCAAACTCAAAAACGATGAATTGATATTAAGCAATACCACGCTGGATGACGACGAATCTTACGTGTGCCAGGAATTCGAACAGGACGCGGACACACTCTGCCTAGCCTGCACTGCGGCATGTGAGTCTATGATTGGACATGTTGTCGTTCCTGACGAAGCGGATTTGAGGTGCTCGGCTTGTCCCGCCGACAGTTATAAACTTGGTAACGACCGCGAACAGATATGTGTAAAATACAGTCTATGCAATGCAGGAACCTATTTCAATATATCTGACGCAAACGGAGACATCGACAAGACATCTGATTCTACATGTGGAGATTGTCCTTTTGGCACCCACCAAATTCTAGATCATCATGCCGAAGAAGATTGTGATTTTTGTGCATACGATCTTCACGACAAATCTTTGCCGTGTCTATGTGACAACTCTGTGGCCGCACAAGTCAATCTAACAGCGCCAGTCGATGTTCAACAAAAACAACTGCTCGCTTATCATTCGATGTGCAATACCACAACAACAACAACAACCACGACAACCACAACAAACACAACAAACACAACAAACACAAGTGAAACCGCAAGCGTATTCACTTGTGGGGTCGGCGAGAAGCTAGTGGACAGTGTAGTCTCGCCTTTCTGCGAAGAATGCCCGACAACTGAATATATGGACGAGTACGCGCACATATATGAAGAATGCTTTAAACGCACAGTTTGTAATGCAGGTGAAAAATGGTCAGTGCCTTCACAGGACGATAAATCTGTGGACGCTGATTGTATAGCGTGTAATTTTTTGAATGGTGAATATCAAGATGCGGAAAACCATACCGAACCGGTGTGCAAATCACAGATAGATTGTTTTGAGGAAAACAAGGTGGAATCCGTACTTGGAACCACGACAGTCGCGGCTGTGTGTGGCAATTGTTCATGCCCCAACGGCCAAGGACCATTGGAGTGTCCACAAAACGACGTGCAACGGTATATAGACTCGTGTGTCTCGTGCGATGCGGGCTTTCATTTGGTGGGAGACGAGTGCATATCATGTGGAGACAATGAATTCCAAGAAATCAACGGATTCACTGGGGACATATGCCAACCAAAAACTATATGCCCTGATGGCCAATACGATGTGGGTGACGCATCAGTTGACAGCATTTGTGAAGACTGCTCAGAATGCGGTCCAGGATTTTTCCAAAGTGCCTGCTCAAATAACCATGACAGCGTTTGTTCAGAATGCGTGGCAGGACAGTACAGCGCGTTGAATGACACAACTTCATGCGAAGACTGTCCCATAGGCAGATTTGAACATGAGACTGGCTCGACAGAATGTAAAGAATGTGGTTTAGGAACATTTCAGGACGAAGAGGGAGGTCTGGAATGCAAGAATTGTCCAGAGGGAACGGCTGGGACACAACTTGGGCTCAACGCTTCAGACGAATGCCAGATGTGCGTGCCGGGAACATTTGCAGAGACCGAAGGACTCTCAGAGTGTGAAGATTGCGAAGCTGGAAAGTACGGAGTAAAACAAGGCTCTAATTCATCCTCAGATTGCGAAGCGTGTCCCTCAGGTCAATTCCAAGACGAACCCGCAAGCACAGAATGCAAACAATGTCCAGGCGACAGCGCTGCGGACGGCAGATCATGCTTGGGAGTTTGCCAGAAAGGACACTACAAAGACGTGTACCATGTATGCAAGCCGTGCCCGCAAGGCGAATACCAACCAAATTTCAATTTCAGTGGATTGACTTGTTTGATGTGTCCAGTAACTTCGTCATCCGGCGAAGGTGCGAGTTCGTGCAATTTTTGCGATCCTGGGTACGGGTTTAACGGCACCGGGGCTAACGGACACTCCACGTGCGAATTGTGCACCAATGAAGATGACCCGCCAACATACAATAACAAAGCTGACGGGTCTGCGTGTGGACTTGTAGAACCATGTGGGCCCGGTCTCGGGTACAAGCCGAGCCCAATATTTGGATCCAACTTCAACGGAACGGACGACTGTGTCCCTTGCACAAACGGAACGTACTCTGACACAACAGACTTCCAACAATGCCAGGCACATAGAGTATGTGTGGGTCAAAATACAATGAGGAATGGCACAGCCGCGCTCAACACATTATGTGGTCAACTTATAATGTGTGGTGCGGGCGAGTACATGTCAGGCAGAGACAATCTATACAACCCGATATGCAACAATATTACGACCTGTCAGCCTGGGCAATTCGTTGTCGCAGACCCGACTGATGATCAAGACAGACAATGCCAAACATGCTCGGGCAGCTACTCGATACAAGAAAATGCCCAGCAGTGCACAACATGGACTGCAGCGTGTGACACGAACACCCAGTACGAAAGTATAACGCCAACCGTAACACAAGACAGAGAATGCCTGTCGCTAACAGGCTGTAATTCGACCCAATACGTCTCTGTCGAGAAAACTCTAACATCGGATGCCCAATGCGAGTCATTGTCCATTTGCAATCCCGGACAATATGTGAATGTATCTGCACAACTAAACCAAGACCGCACTTGTGCTCCATGTGTTAACGGTTACTCAGCCGAGAAGAATTCCGCTGTCTGCACATCATGGACCATTTGTGGCGACCAGATAGACAATACGACCAGACTTGTGTCCAACACACACACAAGCCCTGGCACATGTGCTCAATGCACGGCTGGGTTTGCCCTCACAGACTCAGACAACTGTCAAGCTCACACAGTATGCAATAACAATCAATACAGATCGAACGAGTTGACACCTACGACCGATGCAATATGTACCGCCCTCACGGTATGTGATAGCGACGCACAATTCGAATCACTTGCATCAAATGCAACCAGGGACAGGCAGTGTCAGTCATTGACTAATTGCAGTACAACTCAATTCATAAATGTGAATAAAACCGCGACATCAGATCGCGAGTGCAAAGCATTAACCAATTGCGATGCGGGTCAATACGTACTTATTTCGGCACAGCCAACGCAAGACCGTACGTGTGCCCCGTGCGTTGACGGTTACTCGACCGAGCAAAATTCTGCAACATGCAAACCATGGCTGGAAGGAGGCGAACAAGAAAACGGTGACCCACGCCTCACTGATAATTCATCCACGTCACCAGGAACAGTCCAGCCATGTACAATTGGCACATTTGCCCTCACAGACAAAGATGATTGCGAGGCGCACTCAACGTGCACGAGCGGTACTAATTATCAAATTAGACCCCCAAATACAACACACGATACATTGTGTGTCCAAGTGTCGCTCTGCGAAGATGACCATTACGAAACTTCAGCACCAGACATGTACACCGACAGGCAATGCGCCCCACACGGTTCATGTGGCCATCAACAATACATTGTAGTGCCAGGAACCGAATATGCCGCTGTCCAATGCAGTCCGTGGACTACATGTGGTCCTGGAACCTATGTATCAGCACAGCCGAACGGTACGCATAATCGCGAATGTTCGTCGTGTACAATTGGGTACACTGACCAAAACAACGAAGATGTTTGCTCCCCGTGGACAGCCTGCGGCCTGCAAAATAATTGGGATCCAAGGCTACAATTGCATACAAATAAAGCGCCAGGGTCTTGCGCGGAATGCTCGGCTGGCACGTGGGCGGCACTCGATATAGACGATTGCCACGGACATACACAATGCGATCTGGGCGTCACATATCAGACACGACCGCCTTCTTCAACACAAGACAGAATATGCAATACTACAACAAACTGTGTTCTCGGACAAACGTTTCAAGTAGTTAGTGCTACACTCGTGAGAAACAGAGTGTGTAATAATGTTCGCAATTGTCAAAAGGGAACCTATATCAGTAAAGATCCTACTCTTACGTCTAATCGCGAGTGTGTTGCTTGCACAAACGGTTACACAGACCAAACGAATTTGCAATTCTGCAAACCATGGACCACGTGCGGTAGCGACGGAAACAACAACAGACGCGAAGGTCATACGGCTACATCGACTGGACAATGCAAACAGTGCTCGGCTGGTCGATGGGCAGTGTCAGACACAGACAACTGCCAAACATGGAAAGATTGCACCGCAGAGCAGTACCAGGTTACAACATTCTTTCCAACACCTTCCCTAACACGCGACAGAGTCTGCACAAATGCAAAAAAATGCACGGCCGGTGAATTTGAACAAGCCAAGCCAGCTGGAACACATGATAGAGTTTGTGCAGCGTGCCCGGCCAATACACATTCAAGGGCAGAGGCATCCTCTTGCGACCTTTGTAACTCTGGATACGGCTCGACGAATGTGACCGATGCGGTCGGACATGTTGTTTGCGAAACGTGTGCAAATGCGAATCACAAATACAACTCGCAAGTTGACGAATCAGGATGTGGCGATGTTCCCATGTGTGGTCCAGAGTATGGTTACATTGTATCGCCATCACAAGGACCAGACGAAACTGTCGGTGACGATTGCGTCGCGTGTGTGGCTGGCAAATACTCATCGACCACAGACTACTCTTCATGCCATACACACGATACGTGTACGCTGGACCAAACGTACGAGATACAAGCGGCCACCAATTCCTCCAATCGGATTTGCACAGCTGTCACAACATGCGAGCCTGGCGTCAGTAACTTTGGTAGTCTTATCGGGGACGAATACGAGGTCTCACAACCCACATTGACTCAAGATAGGACATGCAAAGCCGTGGCAACATGCGAATTTGGCGTATCGTACCAGACTACCGCGCCAACCGCGACGTCGGATCGCGCCTGCTCACCTGTAAGCAATTGTACATTGGGAACAACGTACGAATCGACCACACCAACACTCACACAAAATCGCGAATGCTCAGCGCTGGCCGAATGTACATTGGGAACAACGTACGAGTCGACCGCACCAACACTCACGCAAAATCGCGTGTGCTCACCCGTGACCACATGCAGATCAGACCAACTACAACATAGTGCGCCAACATTGACGAGCGACAGAGCATGTTATTCATGCGACGAGCTTGTCACATACCACAAACAAACCTGCACCACAGGATACTGTTTCGCACAATGCCCCTCCATCAAACAATTATACAATAAACACTGCCAGACGTGCAGCAACTAAATTAAATAAATTTCAAACAAATCTTAGACTAAATAATAAAAAAATGGAGTATAAATGAATGCTTAGATTTTAATATCATATGTACAAGTTCATACTATTATCGCTTTGTTGTGTAGGCCTGTGGCTTGCTGCCGATGCCGGAAATCCGTACACCCAAAACATTAAAGAATGTCCGAGCGAGTTGATAAAGTCTAGACATGTAGAGAACGACCACAACTATTGCAATTGCGCTGGAACCCCTTGCGAGATCGGAAAATTCTGCGACAAGGACCCTAAAAAAACCCTTTCCGGGGGTGGTCAGTGCTTTGACAGTCAACAAGACATGTTCAATCCATGTCCCATGATTCCTGTCCCGGGGATGAATGCGACAGATACCTGGCCATACATTCACGGCAAATCGCCAGAATACAAGTGGGAGCGCAACGAATCCACATCAATGTGCATTTGCAACGAGCGCTGGGCGTGTAAAGAGGGATATGAAATGTGTTCCGAGTTTTTGGGCTGTATTCCGCGTTTTGACGTCACTGTCGACGATACAACGAACCAATACGTGCGTTCTGAGACTGAGGGATACAAGGGGTGGATTATTTGGGAGAATCCTGACGCCATCATCGAAAGGACCATCAAGGATAATTTCGACTTGTACGGGAAAACCTCAGACAATTATTTGAATCAGGTTTGGAGGTACTTTGATATGGAAAGTGAGAGCTGCGCTGCTGTAGGCATAGCAGATTCATTTAGTATTGGAGGCGATGCCGTTACCATTCCCAAATCATGGACATCGACGGATACACCTCGCAACCCTGAACGTTTGAAGCAGGGTTTCAAAAGGAGCACAGTCGTTCATTCTAAAAGCAATATTGCTGAAAAGCATCACGCGCTTCCTGGGAAGCGATTCGTAATGGCAAAGATTCACAGGAGGTCTATCTCCTCGCTTCAAGAAAAACAGGAAAAGGAATATGCAAATCCTTTGTACCGCGATTTCATTGAAATGAAGTGGCAGTGTACTGATTTTGATTATGCTGAAAACATTGCAGTCCATGGCGCTGGTAGCTTATCGTCGGCTACGGACATTGCCTTTACTACAAAAGGGAGTACCGGGTACAAGACAGTGTCACACTTGACGCGCGCGAAGCAGAAGGTCAATTTAGGTAAAAATGGAGAGTTTGATAAATTCCCTATCGAAACGCACCGCCTTTGGAGCCGAAAAGAAACTGAGAGCGGTAATTATGGTTATGATTTCAAAGATTCTATCGAGAAATCCGCGACAACAGGCAGTGTCCATAAGATGTGGATTATGCCGGTCTTTGACGATACAGAACACCATAAATCCAACATTTCTGGGACTGCCCATACTATTGGTTTGAATGGGTTGCGCGCAATTTTTTCGAACGATTATAAGTCTGTGAGTTTTAAATCAGTGCCTGTGCGCGGATGTACTGGCGCACCACAAAATGTCGACGCTGAAGGGAAAGAGCAAGTTCGGGGTGAGGCGATGCAGGAGAAAGGAACGTGTTATGACATGTACTTGACATTTGGTAACCCAAAACTATTGACCCCTACAAATAATCTATATTTTACGTATCCATCTGATCCGTTTTGGGTCCTTACGTTTGGAACAACCAAATATGAGAATTTAGAAGCCATTCCAAGTTCCGCAGTTCTTGTCTCTAACAATTTGAGAGCAAGATATGCGCATCCCAATGAGCATGCCAAGGTGTTGGGAGCCGCCTCGTGTCGTCTTGGTACATCTAGTTCGGCCAAGGTTTTGACAAATGATGCTTGGGCGAAACTTGTTTCGAGTTACACAGCAGATTACAAAATCAAGGAAGTGTGCGATGCTATATTTTCTAAATTCGTAAAGAAGCAGTGTATGGGTGGGTGTTTGAAATCGTCAGATCAAGAGAGCGACGACGACAGAGATTTTTCAAATACTGGTTACTGGAGAGAATTCATGGATTTTGTGAAATTATCAGGCAAATGCGTAGGGCGCCATTCCGACTGGAAGGATAGTAGGCTCGGCCCCTATGGCGTGGATGAGAAAGGAGGTAAGACAAATAAGGTAGATGATGGGCCAAGTACTAGTGGTACAACTTGGCAAGGTTATGCGGATATTTGGACGTACAAGACCAACTCTGACATTGTGATTCGTAGTGATAATTACGTCGGCAGCTCTTTGTCATCTGCTAAGAGTGCTCTTTCAGAGTATGGTCATCGCAAGAATTGGCCCTTCGAAAGACGGAAACAACATTCGACTGTGTATGGTTATCCCCATTTACAAAAATGGGATAAGCTTAAAGTTTCTTTGAGCGATTCAAGATTGCGGTCGGCATACTCTCAATGCCCGACCGCGCGAAAGTACGAGGCTAAGGTGTATTCCGTGTGGGACGATTATGCTTATAAGGTGGAGAACAAATGTAATGGTCGTGGAGCTTGGGACAATTTGGGTTTTGTGAAGGCGAACCCGCCTGCAAAGTGGTGGTGGTATGACCGGGATAAATCTAGTGGGCGCTGGTCGACTTACGAGGGTAAGGGCCCTTTCAAGTATGAAACAAAAGAATTGAATATGCGAGGTGGTTCTGACGAATATCCTTGGGTTTTTGGGCCGTCGACCCGTTATCAGTTTGTTAACGGGGCTAAGATTCACATCAAGTATAATTGGCAGACGTATAGAACGTTTGACGATTTGAACAGTGGGACTATAGTGCCGACTCCAACAAATCCATATGTCCATTATGTAAGGATGAACGAGGACGTGCCAGCTCAGTCGTCAGATTATTGTCATTATCAGGTACCGAACAACGTTTGGTTGGCCAGTGATAAGGATGCAGTGTTCGTTGAGAAAAAGTCTTTGGGGCTTAATAATCCGCAAAATTATTGGAAATTGACAAAGCAGAAGTCTAAAGCACGCCAGCTTGTTATTCGGGGCGATTCTTTCGAGTTTTGTCGCAATGATGAGGAGGCGAGTGAGAAGTGTCTGTGTGGTCGTCGTTCGTGTGATGCTGGTGAGTGGTGCTACTACCGCCACTTTACATCGGATACGTGGAAGGGCGATTCTTTCGATTTAATTGGCTGGTGCGCGAGTAGAAAGTTGATTCCTTGTGAATCCGTGGATCCGTCTGTGCCTTTCACGTCTTCAACGAAAGATATCAAGGCGCGAGACGATGACTGCATTTGTGGGACTGAGGCTATCAATCCCGCCGTACCTATATCGATAGAGAATATCAAACCTCGTTGGGTGTACATAACGAATGGGCCGTACATGACGTGCAATTTCGATTTGAATGTGTATGGCCAGGGCGATACTGCTTTGGAAGTCCCAATCTTGGGCCCGCCTTGTAGTCAAATCTACGGCGTTCGACCAAACCAAAGACGCTGCACTTGTTATACTACAAAGAAAAACAAATTGAGTGTGGACGACGCAATGGAGCATATTTATTGGTCTGACTTTTTCGAGGGTCAGTATTGTTTCCAAGACGACAAGCGTGTCGAGCATGTTGCATTTGCCTTGGTGACAGAAGGATTTTGTGATACGTATGACAAATATAGTGGTCAGGATACTGGACCATGGACTCTTGTGTTAAATCCTAACCAATGTTTAGAAGGTTCAAATCGAATTGATGACAAGACCTTGACAATTAATCCAAAGGTCAGGTTTACCAGATCAAAGCATGATCAGGCGGGTTGCTCCTGGGACAAGGGCGGGTGGTTTTTGTTGTTTAACGATTACAGAGACTCTGAGATGACGTGCGACGATACATACGCTGAGGACCCAACTCGTTCGGGTTGCATTTGCCAATTGCGTGGCGAAAGATGTTCTGCCGTCCACGCTGAAGAAGCGCTTAGCCTTCCCGCTCCGTTTTTGAACGAGCACAACCGTATGCAGGGTGGGATTTGTCTGTGTGGTCAAAAGAAGTGTTCCGATGGTAAGTTTTGCTATGAAAAGTTGAGCGGCTGTGAAAACACGAATAGTTTTGAATGTAATTATTCAGAGGAGGACAATATGTGTTGGCCTGATGGTGCTCAGCGTATTGTGACGAAGGTTGGTGTTCGACGGAACGTCGTTTATTTAGTTGAGCCGGTGCCGACGACACCTCAGCAGACGCCAGTGTGTCCTGAAGGCGCAGATGGTCAAAAGGTGAATGATTTTGGACCCGGCGATGCCGCGCCCCAACAATGCATTTGCGGCGATGCTTTCAAGGTCTTGCCAACGATTTGTGATTCAGGCGAGTACTGTCATCATCGCCTGAATATCTGTTATAAGGAAAAACAACACCTTTGTCCGACAAATGTTTTCCTGACCGACGCTGATCAATGCTTGTGTGGGTTGAAAAAGAATAAACCGTCTCATTTGATGAATGTCTATTCTGAACTCGAAGAGGCTACTGAAGAACCGCATGATCAAGCCAAGTTCTTTAAGACAGTATACTGCGAACGGTCGCAATTGTGCGTGTTGCGCGACTATGCGGATTCTTTGGATCCAGATGCAATGTGTTTGAGTGGTCCAGTCGAGGCGTGTCCGGATTATCCAACTGCGAACCCACACGCAGTGTGCAGATGCTCGCCAAAGGCGCTTGCCAAAGAGGGCCAATACTGCTTCAAGGGAGAGGTCCGAGACGAATTGCACCCGTACTGTCAGGACATGCATACAGATCCTTCTCTGACAAAGTACACGCTAACAAATTGTTATTGTCCTACATCAGGACATTCGCGCGGTATAATATTAACGGACGGAGACAACACGTATTGTGATTTTAGAACAAACTCGCTGATTAATAACTGCGGCCATGGTGGAAATCTCAAATGTGCCACCAGAAGGACCATACCGGCTCAAATATGTGACGATAGCGTACTATTGACGTCTGCGAATACGCCAAATCGTTGCAAGTGCAATGGAAAGCTTCAGTCGATCGTGTGCATGGCTGGTGAAATGTGTGGAATGCTCGAGGGTGGCCTTCCAAAATGCTATAGTTCATACATTGAAACATGCGATGCTACACTTTCATGTGTGGAAAGCTTAGCACGCGCCGACACATGCTTTTGCGATGGCATACAAACGGAAACCGATTCGATTTGCACGGGTGCTGGCATAGTCAAAAACCCAAGATGTGATCGATACGAATCGCCTTATGATGTTGTGAAAAAAGATGTGTACTTTCACAATTTCAATCAATTGCAATTCGGTGTGCAGCAGCAAACATTTGTCATCGAAGATGTGGTTTACGGTGAAGAATATGACCCTTTGGCATATCCAGGGGACGTGATAAATGTGAAAAATTTGAAAGGAGATGCGCCGGATTGGTGCGACCCGTTACTGGCTTTTGACAATCCAGACCACTACGACTGTCTGTACTTGCCAACGAAAGCTGATATTGAATCCGAAGTCTCTGTAAGAATCGAATGGTCTACAGAAAACGAATACCTCATTCCAGGTGAATCTACTGTTGAATTAAAAACTTCTGTGGACAACGTGAACAACGAAATTTCAAATTGTAAATCGTATCGTGTGACTGTCAATTCAAACGATTACGCGACCGGTTGGGAAAATAGCGATGCGCGTTCCACAATATTGGATAGTTTTGAATGTCCAAATGGGTTTTGCATAACTAGAAAAGACACTGACGACGTATGCGAAGGCTCCAACGACTGTCTCAAGCCCGAATACGAACAATGTGACTTGTTTGGGACATCGAAACGATACTTTACATGGTTGAAACACTCTGACGTGTACGAGCAAGCCGCAGCTATTGATGCATCTGGTTATGCATCTGCATATAATTCTGCGTTTGTCGTGCAGGACACTGACTATATTCAATCTGGAATGTACACAAAGAACGATTTGCTAGAGTACTCCACTGAAATTTTAATGTGCACTCTTGAAGACATTGAAACAAAATCTGCGAACACGGTTGAATTCATAACTGAAGGTACAACAGCTCCGCACGCGTTTGTATTCGCATTTGATGGGGAATGCACCGGGACTGAACTTCGCATGTACGAAGGCAATGGCGATAATGCAGGTTCAGCAAATGAAAGAAGAAATAAATGTGCCAAAGCTTGTGCAGAGAAAAAGCCTTCGTTAAGCAGTACCTCATGGGACGACATTGACGGCCAAGATATTACTGGTTTTATTGTGAGCCCGACATCCGGCAGATGTTATTGCGAGGTCCCCGCGTCGCAGGATTGTAGCAAAAGTCTGAGTAGCACTTATGACCGCTACGACTTTATTGAACCCTTTTATAGCTGGACCGTAGTGGACATCGAAGATCGGCGCAGTTCGATTGTTGTGCCTGTTGTAGAAGACGGAGAACAGCTCTTGACTTGCGTTGTGGGACTATTCTCTGCGGACATCATGCAACGCAAAGACCCAACTCCATTTGAAGTCACCACTGTGGAAAGAAGATTTATGGGTGGTAACCCGTCTATGACACACTTTAACCCTACCGCAATCGCAGTAGACGTCAAAGCAGTTTCTGGTGCGCATGATGGGGCGTGCACGGCGCTGAACAATGAAGAAAATACAGGTTGGATGCCGATCCATCATGCGTTCCATCGCAATCCATGCAACACAATTTTGGACAGGTCGAACACATACCAACTGCAAAACTCAGTCAAGAATGTCGAACGCGTCGAAGAGCAATCTGTAGAGTACGTTGAAAGCGAACAAACGTGCGTGTTTGAGCGCATTTACGAAACAACAGCACAAATCCAGAAACACGTTGCAAACGGCAAATGCAGATATATCAGACCGCTGCCAGAAGGTTGGTGGGCCCCAAGATTGCATAAGTCAGACCCTTTGGCTCACTCAGACCCAGCCCAAGAATGTGCACGCCGGTGCTACAGCGCTTACAAAAGTCGTGCGTTCACCTTGAAAACAAGTCATGGGATCCCGACGTGGCTAGATACACACACAGGCTTTGAAAGCTCTGCTTTTACGCAAAATTACGCGGGATCGAATTTCTGGGACAAATTTAATTCCTTACAACAGCAATGGGAAAACATCCCAAAGGCAACGCGTCACGACGAATGCGCATGCGCATACGACACGTGTGAAGAAGTTACCGACGAGTTAAATATTTTGCCGATTCATAAAACCAACGACGTTGATCCTTGCTTTGAAACATTCTTCCCAATCTTTTTCAGTCTGCACGATGACCCAATTCAGCAAAAGCTTTACTTTGAGAAATCCTTTGTCAGAGAGAATGTTTGCGATGTCGGTAATCCAACAGATCGCTTCTCAAAGACTTATTACTCGTCATACACCATTGAGGCAGTTCCCCTCAGTGTTATATCGCCACAAGTCACGAATATCAGGGCGCATTTTCTGGACGACAAAGGACATTTGGCCACAGATAACGGTGGCATCGTTCTACAAGACATAGACTTTTCAAAGGGATGGTCTGCACAAAATTATTACAATAACAACATTCCAAAATGTGCAGGCGACTGTGACAGAGATTCACACTGCGCGTCTGGCCTCAAATGCTTCCAGAGATCGTACGGAGAAGACGTTCCTGGGTGCAAACCCGGCGGTAACAGATGGTTAGATCTTTGTTACGATCCAAGCGACATTGGAAAGCCAGAATTTGAAGCCGTCGAAATAAACGGATTCTCCCAAGTTGAACAAGGCATGTCGACATATCTGGCTCAAATATGCGTCAAGTATGTGCCATGGTGCCCTGTTATTACAGAGAACACGCGCATTGAAGACATTAATGAAAACATGTTCGAGTGCATGTGTTCGACTCAAGCCAAGAAAAAAACATGGGAACCTAACAATCCGTTCTGGGTATACGAAAGACAAAAAATTTACAAGAACGAGGCAAAATACTGTTTGCAAGAACCAGACACCAGAAAGGTTATGATTGATAAAATGCCTTGCTCGGCATTCAACAAAACAATCGAATGGTCTTTGGCATTTGATAAATCGACATTGGGTATATTCCCTGTCGAAAACTTGCAAGAATGCTATTGCGGAGGCGATAACGGCCTGTACTGTGGCGATACTGAGTTTTGCATGGGGGACCAAAACGAACGGGTTTGCCAAAGTTTAAACCAACTCGTAGACAAAGACGTGCCGGTACGTGTCATCGAGGACGGCACATGTGCAGATATGCCAGGATGGGAACCAGTGCAAGACCCGCTCTTCTGCTACGCACAAAGGCAATTGCTTTTGCGTCCACATGGATACGAGATATCAACGTCAGACGCACAGGAAGAATACACGAATTATCCAGACGTTTCACTACTGGACGACGTAAAATACGCAAGGCTTGGTGACGTGCAAGACAAACATGAAACAGACGAACTGTACTACGGTCTCACGTTCCAAACAGGGTGCTCTTTATCATATATATCGCAAGTCGACGACAATGTGCCATTCTACAAAAATGAACATTTAGCCCCCATAAAAGACCCTTCAACCGGCGAAGATGTACCCATCACGCACAGAAAATACACCGGCTCGTGGGGAGAACGTTGCGCCATACCGGGACTTGCAGAATGGTACTACGAAACTGCGGCAAACAGATATTCAACAGCATACTACTCGTGTGACCAACCGGCAGAGGTCGGCATATGGGAAGAGTACACCGTCAGACAAAACGCATTCGGTACCACAAGAGCTCTGCCAAAATTGCATTCCAGCGACGTCAATCGCGTTCTCGGACTATACGCAAAGCTCGGAGACGATGATTTCGCCGCCGGTGAGCACACACTCGAAGTCAACACGAGAAACGTCGAATACATGCAATTCTCACAAATTGAAGACATTCCTGCAGAAGTCTACAATATCAAGTACAAACAGAAGAAATTGTGCAAACTTGACAGACCGCTATGCTCAGATGTCATGGCCGGAAATGCCTACGATTCCAAATATTGTATCAGAAGCGACGGTTCGGTTGTGGACGCAGGTGCGCTACAAATTCCATCCGGCAAAACTGTGCCAGTGCTCGTCCAATCGGGAACGTGCGCACAAAGTGCCGCAGACATCATTGATACCGCCGAACAATGCGGCTCCAGAGCCACAGAACTCGGTTACTCGTCTACCGTGGACGTTATCACTGAAGCGTCAGGAGCGGAACCGTTCGCGGTGGTCAGCGACGACGCGCGCGGAACTGCACTCGATTACCACAAAATATTCGAACGCGGATACCCGGGGTTAACCCTAACTGGTGGCACTGACAAAGACAGCGCTGATCAGTGTGCCGCGCATTGCGTCGACCAATACAAAGGATTCGTCTTCGGCAAAGACGGCAAGTGTTACTGCTCAGCAGTCAAAGCTTCGACAAGTTCAAAGACATCCGACGACAGATACACAGCGTATGACTTCGAAGAATACGCTGTATCGTATGCAGCGTATAACGCTCAAAGAAACGATCCTACAAAAGCATCGTGTGCGGAGAACGGCGCCGAACCAATCACGACCGCTGCAGAATGCGACGCCGCGGGTATAGCAATAGGCATGGTCGAAACTAGTCCAAAAGCGGGGTATACTACGCTAAAAAATGTCAATAATTGGGGGCCGAACGGATACTGCATTAAATGGGGTGACGACATGTACTTCAATTCCCACGCGGTTACGGACAAATGTGGCCACACTGGCATGCTAGGCGCTTGGTCATATGGTCCTTGTGTTTGCAAAACTCTTGGCCCTAAAAAAATCCCGCAGCGATTCGTCTACAAAGGGGGTGGCCTTTGCAATGGTGCGATAGGCATTCGCGTTTACAACGGGGCTAGCGACAATCCAGGAACCGACTCTACATCCAACCAAATAGAATGTGCAAAGGCGTGCAAATCCCAGTCGACGGCGCTGGAATACGGCCCGTGGTCCACGCGAGGAGCGGCTCTCGGCTTTTCAGTCGATGCCGTTGGAAGATGCTACTGCAATCATAAGACATGGTCGGGTTGCTCTGGCTCCGTAGCTTATGCAAATTACGGTTACTCGTTCTACGATTTTGCCGACAGACAAGTCTACACAAACCCGTCGTCTTGCCCAGAGGGATTCTACTACCAAAACGGCATCTGCACGCGACTTGTGGCGAAGTCGAATAGCCATTACTGCGACGGTGGTGCTTGGGGTCAATATGTCCACGAGACCAACTATAATACTATCAATTACCTAATGGACCCAACAGAATGTGCAACCCGGTGCTCAGAATACGCCGCGAGCAACCAACTAGGAAACGTGCAGAAAGGTCAAATCTTGAGACATTATGCGTCAAATAGAGTTAAAGGCAGTTCTAAAAAATGCTTCTGTCACACAATTGGATACGCTCCAGACGGACATTGTGAGGACAAGAACAATCTTGTCCCTAACTCTTACTACAATACGTTGGTCATAGACACTGTCATACCGGATACGGGTGACTACACCGGCATAAGCACTCAATTGGCAAAGAGCCGATGCGCCCAAAAATGTAGTCGGGTCGATGGGTTTTCAACCACAAATGACGGCAATTGTCTGTGCGAAGAAGAAGGATCGTCTACTAGCGCGTACGTGGATTCGACTAGTTTTACCCGGTACAAGACCAACGAAGCTTTGAAATACGTTGACAATCATCTGCGTTACATCAAAATTGGAGTTGGATATTGCTCTGACTGGAAATATTTGCCTGAAGGTGGTTACCCCGCCTTTTTGGGTAAATCTTCTCTATTGTTCAGTAGAGATCGTACACGCGAATGCATGAATAGATGTTTGGACGCCTATCCAGGTTCTGAAGCCTTTTACATGGATGCCGACAACAAATGCGGGTGTAGTTCTGGACAGTGCCAATCGGTAAGACCTTCATCTGCCTCTTATTACAGTTACAAGATCACGAAATGTGTTGGAGAGGGGCGTCTCCCCGACTACTCTTTGAAATACAGCGGATCTTGCGAGCGTCCCGTGACGTCTGTCGAAGAATGCGAGATCGCAGCCGTCCAGTTGGGGCTATCTGACGCTAATATCGACACTGGGTCGCATCAAAACATAAATCATGCCGGACTTCCGTACGGATGTACGCAAAACCCGGTCTCAGGAGATCTTTACCTCAATCTAAACCAGGCTACAAAGACATGTGGTACGTCGTCACACCCCTGCATATGCAGAGACGAACCTGTCGCTTGTCCACCGGGCACGTTCGCCTTCGATCGCGGCTCTAAATGTTGTCGTGTCAATTCGGATAAGAATGGCAACGCAATCAACTTTTATTCCCCACACTGTTTAGACGACAATCACATCGATTGTGCCACGGGTGGGTATTGTGTCGACGAAAACTACGGTTGTCCGATCGCCAACGAGAATGCGGATTACATACTCGACAAAGAACACTTGGCCACGCCCGGCGCAGACGTCTACGAGGTTGAACTCGTCAAGGAGAATGCGGTATGTGCGGATTCCAAATACCAATCTGTTGTCGCCATTAAAGAGCAAAGCAGTTTGACTACGGCGGAAATGGCGGAAAAGTGTAAGGACGCCTGCGTTCACGGACAAGAGGCTGCCTGCGATAGAGAACCAGACTGTGTCAATGGACAAATATGTCAAAGCATTTCAGGACATGTAATTGACAATACTGGTGCTACAATGAACGATAACGCTCATCCAATGAGGCTCGACTTAAGCGCTTGGGGTGGAGACGCAAACAGTCTCATTTTTGGTGAATGGTCTGGCAATTGGTTAAAAATGACAAGGACAAACCTGCAAGGCGTCATGCAAGAGACCCGTTACACTAACTCAATCTCGTCGATCGGGGCCCTGACTCTTTCTCAATGGAACGCTGTGGCTTCCAGAAGTCTTACTAACGTGGCTGGTAGAACAACATGCGTGTCCGCGCATTACTGTGTCAAGAATGTTAAGTTCGATTGTGTCGGCGAGACCGAACGTTGGAGTAATTTCTTAGATTCGCAGCATTCGTCACAGTTCCTTGGCGACGGATACTGTCTGCCGGACACGTCTGGCACGCGCAAATTCGTTACTGACTTTAAATCGTGCGAAGGACGATGCGCGTCGGAACCTAACTGCAATGTTTTTGCGTGGATAGATGCAAACGACGATCAGCGTGTCGGCGCGTCGCAATGCATTATAAACCTGGATTCAACGTGCGAAAGCTCGGCCGACGGGTCGAATGATTATCCATGGAAACGGTACAAAATAAATAGAAAGCCAAGCGGCAAGTACTACGAAATCAGCGAGGGGCTTTGCTCTGATACTGGTGGAGAAAATATCGAGGACGTGTCAGAATGCATACAAGAAGCCGCACATTACGTCAAAGACGCCTTCTGTACCAAGAACAGTGGCCCAACCTGCGATTTCGGTTCGAACGCGTTAGATATTGCGAGTCGTCCGTCGGGATGCTATTGGTACACTGGTAGTGGAACTGAGGCTATTCGATTCAATTCGAATGTAAACAGCGAACCCGCATCAATTGAAAACAAACGCATTTGCAAGAAACGCGTGCACGGCTTTTTGTTGAAAGACGACGGCAAATGCGTTTGCACGACGGGTATGGCCGACGCGTCTAATTGCGTGAACGACAATGCGTTTTCGTCGTACAAGATCAATTCTGTGTCGGGGAGGCATTCAACGCCACCCGGTTGCTCGAAATCGGGCGATGACATTCAATTCAATCCGTTTAGCTCGACAGCAACATGCGACGCTACAAATAACTGTATTTGCACCAAGCCTGAATATACGGTCGAATGTCCGGCCGACGAATTCCCGTTAGACGAGTCAGAGTCACTCGAATTCTGCAGGTGCAACGGTGAGGAATTGTGTAGTTCAGACTTTGCACCGTATTGCTTGACGAATGGCAAATGCGTCAAAAATGGAAAATGCATTCACGACGAAGCTCTACTCGCCAAATGCGAGGGTAAGGACGGCTGGCTGCGACATCCGCTTGACGAACGAGAGAACGACATTTGTGAAGAGTGGTTTGAGCAGGATACTGATAAAACTAGACCTAGAGGGGGTGTGACTGCTTGTGGTATGGTAACTTGTCCCCGTGGGCAGAAGTATCACGAAGTGTTAAACGCATGCAGCAATCTCAATTCGAATGATTTCACGGTGACTGCAAAACTTACAGAAAAAACTTGTGCGGATGTGTCGTCAGTAGTAACAAGAGGCCATTACGATTGTGAAAAGTATAACATCGGCAAAAACACAGAGTATATCGCATTCACGAATGCGCGTTCCGTAGATTTGCCTTACGGATGCTCTTCCATTTCTTACATGAAAGACAATGTGCTTCGGTACATAAAGTCTACTTTCAACCAGTATGATTCTAGGCAAGTGTGTTCGCAAAAAACTCCGTGTTTTTGTGCTGTCGAGGATATGCCCGCGTGTCCGATCAATAGCGTTATTACCCAGACGTGCCTATGTGGATCAGAAACCGAAATTATACTCGAGGGGGGAATGTGCAAGAACAATAAGGCATATGCTACTTGCTTTGACACGCAACAAGACATTCAGCTTAACTGGCCCTGTGTATGTGGGCAGCACCTCGTTGTTTCAAAGACCTTTTGCAGTATCACTGAGTTTGAATCGAAAATTATGCAGTTCTCAAAATACGGCGCAGATTTCGAGCCATTGGCCGACACATGTCACTTCCAATACTCTGACATATTTGTGCACGTTCCAAGACTGCCAAATAGAGACGCTGAGATACTCGACCTTCCAAACCCACACGACTCCATATCGTCAGTTCTCAGAACATCTGGAACTAGATCGATTGAAAAATTGACTTTAGAAAATATCATGCGGGATCTGAACGACTTGGCAGCTTCCATCAAATATGCGAACGGTTCGTATACACTAGGAACTGAAAACCATACCTTTGCAGGCGTATACAACGACGAAGGGCTGTTTTGCAAGGGCAAGGTGTGCTATTACGGCATTAGTGGCAACTATACAGCAACAACTGTAATAGAAGGCTTTGAATGCAAAACAGAAGACTACACTGTTACAAACGAGGTCGTTGAAAGCGCGATAGATTGTGCAACTGTTTGTGGACATACAAAGGAGTGTCACATGTTTAGTTATAATCCAAGTACAAACGCCTGCAAACTTGAAAAGACAAATACAGACGAGTGTCTAGAAGGCTGGAAACCAGCTACGTTCAACACTTACAAGGTGGGGTACAGTCTCGAGAAAAAACTTCCAGAAGACCGAATATGTTCCGATACACTACAGTTCGACAAGGAGTGCAAATCCGCCATTCAAATTCAAACCGAGAGCGGCAAGACAATCCAATTAGGTTCTGATCAACACAAATTCAGTTCACCGAAGGAACTCAATTTCAAAGGACTTTTCCATACACAAGAAGTTGGCAAAGTTCACTACTATATTGGAGAACAAGGGAAGAAGAACTGTTATGAGGACCCCTTGATTCTTTGCGGTGTGTCCAAACACATTTAGTCTACAGTTAAAATACAATTTGAAATATAAATACAACTTAAAAATCTTACTTAACGACTATGATGAAAACGAAATGAAGCGTGACTTTTTAGTACAAATAAATATGCAGAGTACTTTGTCTGGGAGCACTAGCGACCGAGTGAGGAGTAAAGAAATATCAGAGAAATACCAGAAAAAAACGCACCTCGAACATATTAAGGAGCGACCGGACACGTATGTAGGGTCTTGTGAAATTAGGACAGAGAAAATGTGGGTTATGGAAGGATCCAATAAAATGAAGCAGCGACAAGTACAGTACGTCCCTGGTCTACTCAAAATATTTGACGAATTACTTGTAAATGCGGCTGACAACAAGCGTAGAGACCAAAATATGCGTGCCATACGCATCAATATTGAGCCTGGAATGATATCGGTTGAAAATGATGGAGCTGGGATACCAGTCGTATTACACGATGTACACGACGTATTCGTTCCAGAACTAGTCTTTGGCCATCTCTTATCTGGTGACAATTACGACGACTCGTCAGACAGGGTGGTGGGAGGTCGCAATGGATACGGCGCAAAACTCGCAAACATTTTCTCTACAAGATTTTGCATTGAAACTGTGGATTCGAAGGCAAAGAAAAAGTACACGCAAACTTGGCAAAACAACATGGGGATATGCGCCAAACCAAAAATTAATGCGTCTGGGAAAAAGAAAGACTACACAAAAGTCACCTTTGTACCAGACTTTGCCAGGTTCGGCATGCAAGAACTATCAGACGACATGATTGCCCTATTCAAAAAAAGAGTATACGACATTGCTGGCACCACACCAGCGGACATTCGGGTTTACTTGAATGGTGATCGACTGCCTGTCAGCAATTTCAAACAGTATTGCGCACTATACTTTGACGACGAACAAAAAGTCGTTCACAGTGTTATAAACGAACGATGGGAAGTCTGCGTGACAGTTGCACCTGACCAACAAGCCCAGCAAGTCAGTTTTTGTAACGCAATATGCACAACCAAAGGCGGAGAGCACGTGCGCGCCATCCTGGACGAGATATCAAAACACGTCATCCCACTCAAAGAGTTCAAGGAACTGTCTGTCAAACAATCGCAAGTGCGAAACTCCACATTTGTCTTCGTCAATGCACTTATCGCAAACCCCAGCTTTGACTCTCAAACCAAAGAAACACTCACGACGAAAGCCAGCAGGTTTGGACCTGCGCAATTCAAGCCCAAATTATCAGATAAATTTGCCAAAAATATATGCAAGAAAAGCGGCATTGTCGAGGAAATTCTTTACTTTGCACGCGCCAAATCTCAAAGAGCGCTTGAGCGCAAAACAGGTGCACGGAAAAAGACAAAACTGGCCGGTATTCCAAAATTAGACGACGCCAACTTCGCAGGTGGTCGCCGGTCCCACGAATGCACCTTGATTTTAACAGAGGGGGACTCTGCCAAAACATTGGCCATTGCTGGCCTCTCAGTGATCGGCAGAGACAAGTATGGTGTATTCCCACTCAAAGGCAAATTGCTCAACGTAAGAGATGCCAGCAACATTAGCGTCATGAACAATGCAGAGATTCAAAACATTATGAAGATTATGGGCCTCAACATTGGACGCGAATACACGGACACGTCCCAGTTGCGCTATGGACACATTATGATCATGACGGACCAGGACCACGACGGGTCCCACATTAAAGGCCTCATCATCAATTTTCTGCATCATTTCTGGCCCTCTCTGCTAGCCATTCCAAACTTCTTGCAAGTATTCATCACGCCTATTGTGAAATGCACGCGCGGATCCCACCAGCACACATTCTATACCACACCCGAATATGAACACTGGACAACACAAAACGACACCACGGGTTGGCGCATCAAATACTACAAGGGACTTGGTACTTCGTCCGCCAAAGAAGCGAAAGAATACTTTTCCAATTTGGAGAGGAATCGATTGCACTTTGAACCTATGTCAGACACCAACGGAAATCTCATAGACATGTGTTTCAATAAAGCGCGTGTTGCAGACCGGAAACAATGGATTTTGGGATACGAACACGGTGCACACATGGACTTTACGGCGAAACAAATGCCATACGCAGACTTTGTCAACAAAGAGTATATTATCATGGCGGTACAAAGCAACTTACGCGGTATTCCACATGTCCTAGACGGGCTCAAGCCATCCACACGGAAAATTCTATTCGCATGTCTTAAACGCGGACTCCGCCAAGAAATTAAAGTTGCACAACTTGCGGGCTACACCTCTGAACATGCAGCCTACCACCACGGAGAAGCGTCTCTCAATGGTGCCATCGTCGGAATGGCGCAAGACTTTGTCGGGTCAAACAACATTCCACTCTTGCAAGCCAACGGGCAATTCGGCACGCGCCTATTAGGAGGAAAAGACGCCGCATCGCCGAGGTATATTTTCACACAACTGGCAGAAACAACCGATAAAATATATCATCCTGACGATATGCCTCTGTACTCACCATTGAAAGACGACGGCCAGTACATCGAGCCAATATCTTACGTGCCAGTCATACCCATGCTTATTGTCAACGGCGCTAACGGAATCGGAACTGGATGGTCGTCACAAATACCGTCACATAATCCGAAAGATGTCATCGCCGTTCTGAAATCAATGATACTAGGGCAAACGTGTCCAGACATCAAGCCTTGGTTCAAAGGTTTCAATGGATCAGTCACAAAAATAGCAAATTCTACGAAATGGGCCATCAATGGCGTATGGTCATGGACGAATGCCACAACACTCCATGTCACAGAATTGCCGGTTGGTACTTGGACAAATTCATACAAAGAATACCTTGAAAAGGGCCTAGAGGGTCACAGACCGTTCAAAAAAGACACGATAAAAGAAATCAAGAGCAACCATACCGACACGACGGTGGACTTTAAAATTAAATTGGCACCTGACATGGCGGCAAAATACAGAGCTGACCAAACCCTACTCGTCAAAGATTTCAAACTACGATCGACAATTGATACTGGAAACATGCACGCCTTCGATACAAACGGTGTCATGAAAAAATTCAACACTGTCAAAGACATTATCGCTGAGTTTTTCCCAGTGCGACTTGAACTCTACAGGAAAAGGAAACAATATCAAATCACACAATTGCAACACAAACTCAACAAACAGCACCAAAAAATTAGATTCATCACGTTGGTTGTCAACCAAGAACTCCTCTTTAAGGGGAAGACGAAAAAGGCGCTACTCGAAGAATTGCGGCAATTGCAATTCCCAAATCAATCACACGATTACTTGCTTGGTATGTCGTTATGGAACATGACACACGACAAAATACAGCTACTCAAACAAGAACGAACACAAACGCAAAACACACTACAATCAATCAATCAAACATCGGTACAACAGCTATGGTTCAAAGATATATCAGAAATCGAAAAAACATTCGAGACACGCAAGCGCGATGCTGTAGGAACAACAGACAAACACAGAACGAACAAAAAACGCAGGCGATAAATTCAGTAATAAACAAAATATTTGCGTATTTAAACTACAATGACAATTTCATAATGAAGTTCTTTCTTTTTATTTTGATAACAGCATTTATTATTCCACATGCAATGCCAAAATCGCTGTTCGGGGCGGTCACGCCATCCAACACCAGAAAATATCTACCCCCAAAACTGACATCGAGTAAAAGTACGATTAGAAATGTCACCAAGTATGATAATATAACGAATACCACAACACAGCACAAAGTCATATACCAATCCAGATCGTGGGTGCGTCACGAAGACAAGAGCCATCAACTTAATGTTGCACCGCGCCAAAATTACGAACGTATCAACGGGACAAACGGGACAATAGTGGAGGATCCGGGGAATCCGGTCATCGCCACACCAAACCAACGGTGTGGCGATGCAGATCAAGACCTACAAGACACATGTCCCTATTTGACAATGCCTGACATACTTTGCAATCATGCGACGTGCACAAAGAATGACTTCGACTACCAATATAATGTGTGCTGCATATTTTAATTAGTAAAATCAAAGAATAAAATACATTCATTCAATCTCATTTTAGACTGAGCATTTCCACAATGTTTACGAATATGTGAAGTTTTTTTAACAACACCCTAGAATATCAAACAGAAACACTTTGGAATCCAACGCTGGTGAAAAAAGTAACTATAAAAGATTTGCTTAAGAATATGCGTACATTGTCCACTTAGCTCAGTCGGTAGAGCGCAAGACTTTTAATCTTGTGGCCGTGGGTTCGACTCCCACAGTGGGCATCTCGGTTAGCTCAGTTCGGCAGAGCATCGGTCGTAAGTTTCAATCTCGCGTTTGCTTTGCGCCATGCTTGACCAAACTAACCCCCTCACAACATTTCCACAGTTATGAGCCGAAGGCCACGGGATCGAGACCCGTACCGAGAATTTTACCCCCATGGCGCAATGGATAACGCGTTCGACTTCTAATCGAAAGATTCTGGGTTCAAGTCCCAGTGGGGGTGCGCTCTGATAGTGAAATGGTAATCACGTGAGCCTTTGAAGCTTGAATTCGGGGTTCGATCCCCCGTCGGAGCATGGGCAAAGTAGAAAGGGAAAGTCGCCACAAGCAGCAAGGGTATGTCGCCACAAGTAGCAAGGGTATGTCGCCACAAGGTAAGTCGCCCCGAGCATGGCGTTAAAAGGCTTTCTTTTTTTCCCATTCACACACACACACACTTTCAGTTGTTTTTTTCCTCTTGCTTGGTTAGCTCAGTTGGTCAGAGCGTGCGACTGTTAATCGCGAGGCCACTGGTTCGACTCCAGTACCGAGCGTTGCCATCTTGCCCGAGCGGTCTAAGGGGGTCGATTCAAGCTCGACTATGTTCGCATGCGCCGGTTCAAATCCGGCAGATGGCACTTTGATGGTTGGTGTAGTAAACACGCTGCGAGCGAGAGGTCAAAGGTTCGATTCCTTTATCGGCGATGCACCGCTGATTGGCGCAGGGGGAGCGCGCTCGCCAATATGCAGAGATGTTGGTGAAACTCCAGCACCATCAACCTCCGAAACGAGGTAAAACTATTCTTTTCGCCACTTTGCCCGAGCGGTCTAAGGTAAGTTCATTGTATATTACGATTTATAAAGCTGATTGGTTCAAACCCTCACCATTTCTTTTCCTTTCTTTCAGGGGGAGGACTTAAGATCCTCTGTACATAACTGTACGCATGGGTCCGAATCCCATAGGTGGCACCATTTTTTAGCTCTATACGCGAGAGGTTCAGCGGGTAGTCTTTATAACTACTGTTACATAGGTTCGAATCCTATTAGAGCTTTATGAGTCTGTTTGTGTAAAAGAAGCACGCCGGTCTTTTTGAACCGGAAGCACGGGGGCAGTACCCGTACAGACTTTCGTCCCACATGACGCTAAACTGTGCACCTCCTCGTTAGTCTAGGTGGTTTAGGATACTTGGTTTTCACCCAAGAGACGCGGGTTCGAGTCCCGCACGAGGAACCAAGCGCCTTGGTGCAACGGTAGCACACCGGTACTAAAAAACGCCATCACCGGAGATGCAAGTTCGAATCTTGCAAGCGCTTTTGGAACATGGTCCTATCATGACTTTAAACTGATTGTGCACTCGTTCACACTCCTTCTTCCAACCTTTTGTCAAAGAAAGGACAAGAACGTTTGCACCTATATTTTTTTTGGCTTCTGTGGCGCAGTTGGCAGCGCATCGCACTTGTAATGCGGAGGTCTCGAGATCAAAACTCGACGGAAGCTTTAATTTTTAGAATCACACCTGGTGGTGTACATTTTGGTTCAATTCCAAATGGTTCTTTCAAATCCAATTGAAGAAATGTCGATCACATTTGCATATGTAATCTTAAATAACATTGTATGGATAATATTAAAAAATGTATCTATATGTTGATAAGCCCGAGTAAAAAGGTGTACGTTGGTCAAACTAGAAATCTTAAGAGAAGATTCAAGAAACATAAGCGTGCTAATGGTACTTGTCGTATCCTATATCGTGCCATTAAAAAATATGGCTGGGATAATTTCTTAAAGGTAATCATTGAAGTATTTGACGATGACGTGTCGGACAATTACATGAACCAACGCGAGATCTATTGGATTAGAGAACACGAAGCTTTTGGTCCCAAAGGATATAACTGTACTGAAGGTGGCGGCGGTGTAAGCGGACACAAACACTCAGCCGAGACTCGCGCAAAACTGAGTAGAGCAAACAAAGGTCGGAAACTTTCAGTCGAACACATTGCAAAATTAAAAGGACGGAAATTTTCAGCCGAACACCGTGCAAATTTGAGTAGAGCTAATAAACGTCGGAAACTTATGCCAACATATAAAGGTCGAAAACACTCAGCCGAGACTCGCTCAAAAATGATTAGAACACACAAAGGTCGAAAACACTCAGTCGAGACTCGCGCAAAACTGAGCCGGATTGCCACTAAATATTACGAAGACATGTCGGAAGAGGCAATGGCCAAACATAAAGAGAAAAGCTATCAAACTGCCAAGAAACAAATGAAGCCGGTCATTGCGACGGAAAAGAAGACGGGCATCAAACGAAACTTTGAGTCCACCCACGCTGCTGCTCGCACTTTAGCGAATGAAACTGGCAAGAAGTTTAATCGCGCCCACGTATCTAACTGTGCAAACAAAAGACCAAACTATAATACTCATCACGGTTGGACCTTTGAATTTAAAATAACATAATTAAAGAATATGTGTTTTATTATGTGCATGACATTATGTGAATAGAAAAAGAAACAGCCATGGCCTCGTACGCCGAGAAGCAATTGTTTAAGACCCGTTTCTGGAAGCATATTTGGAACCTCGACCCGGAAAGTCTACGCGAGTTACTTGATGAAGGAAACCCAATTGGCCATGTCAACTTTCCGTTCCGCGTGCCCAGTGATCATGGGTATGTGTTCCACACCGCATACAAAGGAGAAATATACAATGTGACGGAGTTCGAAACCATATACACCGGAATCCCACGTCGGGTAACGAAGACAAAAGACAAATCAGCGTCAGAATTTCGAAACGAAGCCATCGAAAACTATTTCAACAGTTATGGTGCAACTGCTTGTGACATCCTTTGGAAAATGTTGTTATGCACAGACTGCGATACTCTTTGTTTGCCCAACGGTGTGAGTATTGACGATGATTATGAAATCCGCGAAATGCTTTCCATGCTCGCAGAAAATAACCCCAAAATGATGTACAAAGCGTTTAAGCCAATAAAATGGTCTGACCCTTTGCCCGTTGACGTACCTGACATTTTCGCGCTTCGATTGGTCTTTTCAGATTTCAAACCCGAAGAAATATTTCAAAGCGGATTGATCGATAGAAATGGAAGAAAAGTAGGCCTGAAACCGGAATATTATAAGCTGGTGTTGTTGTACTATCCTGGTCAATTTAATCGTTTTGTACAGCAATACCACCAGCGATACCGATATCTACGTGTTTTTTCGGACCTTTTCGAGTGGTGCAAAGCAAGCGACGATGTCACTAAGAAATTGTGGAAATTGCGTTTGGTCAACATTGACCCCGAAAGATGGGTACCCACATACGATGATCGTGATGTGTCCGTCGAGGGACTTGACGACGTGTCTGTTGAGGAGCTTAAGGCTATGTACGAGGGCCATCCCAAGAACATCAACCCTCATGATATTGATCTTGAACTTTCTGACCGCCCGGCAAAGAAAGCAAAGTCGGACACAAATTAGAAACATAATTAAAGAATATGTGTTTTATTATATGCATGACATTAGATGAATAGAAAAAGAAATAGCCAGCCATGGCCTCGTACGTCGAGCCGCCTGAGGTTGAAGAACCCGCCGCTCAGCCTGTATCAGCAGCGGCAAGTCAACCTAAGAAGAAGAAAAAGAAAAAGAAGAAGAAGAAAAAGAAGAAAAAGAAGAAAAAGAAAAAGAAAAAGAAAAAGGCGATGACATGGAACGACGAGACAGATCTATGCGGGATCTGCATGGAGCCGCTGCCCCGATGGGGGAATGAGTTTAAAACCCTAACATGCTGCGGGAAGGGTATGCACAAAAAGTGCGCAGAGAAGTACATGGCGAGTTCGTACACGAGGGCACAAGGCCACCCGTGCCCCATGTGCCGCACCCCTTTGCCGAAGACGGGCCTCGAGAGTCACCTTCACGCTCTCAAGTGGGCCGAGAAGGGCAAGGGGTGGGCCATGCACATCGTTGCAGACGATTATAGATACGGAAATGGCGTGGCACAATCACTAAAGACAGCCCGACTTTGGTTCGGAAAGGCCGCAGAGCAGGGACTCGTCGAATCACAGTTCGCCCTCGCTCTTATGCATATGTTCGGAAGTTTGCCAGAGCTATGTGAAGGCGAGCCCGTGTCGATGAAACAAGCGCGAGTCTGGTTGGGAAGGGCCGCAGACCAGGGACACGCCGAAGCACAGTACAGTCTCGGTCTCATGCACCAAAGTGGTCAAGGCGGGCCCGTGTCGATGGAAAAAGCGCGAGTCTGGTTCGAAAGGGCCGCAGAGCAGGGATACGCCGAAGCACAATACGCCCTCAATGACATATCAGGGTATTTTAAAGACGATTAAAGGGAATGAATGAATATACAGTAAACCCTAATGGGGGATAAAACTTTTCGAACCTACTAACTGTAAATATGTCTGTATTTAAATCATTATATTTTTGTTAATGAGTTTCCGACACTTTGCGCCCGCCGAACCAAAAAGGAAAAGGGCGCCAGATGTAGATATTTTCACCGCATGTCGCGAGGGCCACATCGATGTTGTGATTTCACTGTTAAGTACCGAGGACGCCGACGTGAACCAGGCCAATAATAATGGTTACACGCCACTTTTCTGGGCGAGTGGGAATGGCCACGCCGAGATTGTCAAGTTGCTTTTGGCGGCTCCGGGCATAGATGTGAACAAGGCCGACAATGATGGTTTCACGCCACTTTACAACGCGAGTTGGGATGGCCACGTCGAGGTTGTCAAGTTGCTTTTGGCGGCTCCGGGCATAGATGTGAACCAGGCCGATAATAATGGTGGTTACACGCCACTTTACACCGCGAGTGAGCAGGGCCACGTCGAGGTTGTCAAGTTGCTTTTGGCGGCTCCGGGCATAGATGTGAACCAGGACGACAATGATGGTTTCACGCCACTTTACTGGGCGAGTGGGAATGGCCGCACCGAGGCTGTCAAGTTGCTTTTGGCCGCCGGCGCTGACGTGAACCATGCCAATAATCATGGTTGGACTCCACTTCTAGAATCATGCCAGGCAGGCGATGATGATATCATCGGATTGCTTTTGGCCGCCGGCGCTGACGTGAATAAGGCCGATAATGATGGTGACACGCCACTTTGGATTGCGAGTTCTCAGGGCGACGTCGAGGTTGTCAAGTTGCTTTTGGCGGCTCCGGGCATAGACGTGAACCTGGCCAATAATAATGGTGCCACGCCACTTTTCACCGCGAGTCAGGAGGGCCGCGCCGAGGTTGTCAAGTTGCTTTTGGCGGCTCCTGGCATAGATGTGAACCAGGCTAATAATGATGGCGAGACGCCACTTTACGCCACGATCGTGGAACCTGTATCCACTGACATAGTCAATATGCTTTTGGCTGCCGGTGCCGACGTGAAAAAGGCTTTGTTCTTAGCATGTAAAAGTCCTAATTTGAACGTTGATACATTCAGACGTTTGCTAAGGCAACCACGTATAGACCCCAACGCTCGTGATGAACTGGGACGCACATTGCTTATGGTCGCGGTTCAGAATAATAAACCCCGACTTGTTGATATTTTAATGGCAGACCCAAGGGTAGAGTACGAAGAAACCATCACATTGACAGCGTCGCAATTAGCTAAATTTATGGGTCGGCACAGGATGTCTAATAGAATAGATACCCACAGACGCGTTCAGCAACGCGAGGCAAATAGGGTTTTCGTGAGAAGACGTATTGATCAAGGCGACAGTGGAAAAAGAGAAGCCCCCATACATATAGGTCATAGGGTTGGGTCGTATTTTCATCATGACGTAAAAACAAAGTTAAAGTTTTAGTGTCAATTAATATGAATGGTATCCACATATGTTATAACTAAAATGTGTGGACATATTATATTTAAAAATGCCTGCACTTAAATCAAAGAAAAGTAGAAAGCAAAAGATTCGAGAACTATACTTGGACGGATTCAACCAAAAAATACAAAATTTTAATGGCTATGAAAAAGACGGATATACACGAGATAACGAGTCTAGCGATTCCTCGTCCATAGACAGCGATGGGCACGGAATGTCATTTGAGAGCGCATTGGGTAGTAGTACATCCGACGTTACGAATTGCCTTTGTGTATTTCTGGGTATCGCCATAGTAGCTGCAATTGTCACAGTAATCATATTAAACCACTAGCCGTTACACACTGACACTATATAAGGATTCAATTTATTAGAATATGTCAACTGTAATTTATTTAGACTTTGACCTGTGCGCTTCACCGTTTTCTTTTGATGCCGAAGCCGACGCTGCCGAAGTTGGAGCCATTAAGCGCACGATTGACAAGACGTACGATCACAAAGATGATCCAGATGGACAATCCGAAGATTATGCTAAAGTGCGTGCGTATTTTCGTCTAAAACTGGTGCCATTCTTAGAAAAGTATAAGACACGCATTACTATTTTGACAGCCAACAGCGCTCGAAATGTCAGACACATCTTGCGGCACTTTGCGGAACAGACCCACGATCTTTTGATTAGAGATTTGAAAATACGATCGATCTTTGACGACAAAGGTACTGCCGCGGACATGATCCCGAATCTTTTCGGAGCGGTTGTCAAGAAAATCAAAAATGATGACAAACCTGATAATAAAAAAAAGCCAATTGAACAAATAGCAACACAATTTAGAGTCAGTGTTGACGATATTCTGGATGCGGAAATCAAATTGAGTGTACCGTTGTTTCAAGAGGACGGCACGACGATACCGAGTCCCGTTCGGGCATTACAAATTGAAAAAGAGTTAACGAAAGCAGCGTACATCGAGAGCGAAGAAAGACCATTTATATTCTTGGACGACTCCAAATCCGAGATTGCTAGTGTGGAAGCTCTCATAGATGGGGGTGTGATTGGAAAAGCATTCAGTATTACAAGACCTGGCCGTAATGCTCCTTTCGAAAACTGTGGCATGTTTAACCAGACCTCCGCCTTTGGCTGGAGCGGCTCATTTGACAGATCGCTTATGCAACTCGATAAAATCATCGAAGAAAGGAAGAAGCGGGATTTAGAGCAAAGATCGGCTGTAAAAGAACATAGAGCTTCTAAAAGACCTGGAGCTTCTGAAGGAAGAAATTTTTATGTCCAATTTGTCCCAAAAAAGTTTGAGTTCTAACTTTTGCCATTTGAGATTTCCGCAAACGCAATTGCCATTTGAGATTTCCGCAAACGCAATTGCCATTTGAGATTTCCGCAAACGCAATTGCCATTTGAGATTTCCGCAAACGC